>Ga0196964_10000736_pt1 | contig 18325 bp, 9 predicted proteins | sample S1_10metaG_FD_148615 | JGI IMG/M metagenome (GOLD analysis project Ga0196964, IMG submission 148615) | Soil microbial communities from Anza Borrego desert, Southern California, United States - S1_10 | ecosystem: Environmental > Terrestrial > Soil > Desert | place: USA: California | collected... | reverse complement strand
GACCGGACCGGCAGCGCCCCAAATGGCAGCGACCTGACCGGCAGTGATCGAACCGGCAACGACCGAACCGGGAGATAGCCTGGCTCGAGCGACCGGACCGGCAGTGAGCCGACGGACAGCGACCGGACCGGCAGCGAAGCGGCGGATAGAAATGCAGTATCCGCTGAATCCGCGCTGAGCGACGTCTCATCGCCAAGCTGGATCAGCACATCGTAAATTGGATTGGGATCGACGTGCAGGCTGACGGCGCTGCCGGGCTGATTGGTCAACGTAATATTGACGATAGCGCCGGGCTGCACCGGGAATTTGAACCACTTCTCCTGGAAATTGGTCGTTATATACTGCTGGGTGGAAGAGCCACTTGAAACCGATTGGGCCTGCGCCCAGTTCAAGTTTTCTGTGGAAACAGGGCGACAGTACGAAAACTCGGATGTGCCGTAGGGGCCTGTCGCTGTCACCGAAATGGCTTCTGGTTCGCTCACACTGATATTGAGTGTTTCGTCGAACTCCACCAGGCCGGTGGCATTCGTCGTTACCGGGAAAGAGCCGACAAAGTCTTTCCCGCCGCCGAAATCGCTCGAGTGGCAGGCCTGGTTTTTGTAAACCTCGATTGTAAATGAAGAAGAGACCTCGGATGTAAGCGAGCCAAGCAGGCGCAACATGCCGGCCTCGGATGTTGCCAGGTCCAGCACGGGGTAGTTTTGGTATTTGTTCGGGCCGCTGATGGAACCATCGTGGTTGAAGCTAACGCCGTCGTCGCCCAGGTCGATATCGAGCACATTGTTGTTGTAAATGCTGTTCATGTTGATCCGGTTCGACAAGTTCGATATATCGTCGGTGATAGCCAGACCAACGCCATCAAAATTCTTAATTGTGAGATGGTGGACGAGGCTGTTGCTGGAATCCAGGGTCAGCCCATTCGCCCCCGTCCCAGCGTTCGTGCCATCCAGAACGACCTTGTTTTCGCCGTCGATGACCAGGGCTTCGGTAATGGCCGGAAGCTCCGAGTTCGGCGAAATGACATAGGGCTGGGTGCCGGCAATTGTAAACAGGATTTGGTCCGCTGCGACGGGGGTGTTGGCCGTACTGTTTGCGGCTGTAATCGCATCGCGCAGTGAGCCTGTGCCTGCGTCGTTGGTGTTCGTCACCACAAAGATATTGATATCCGCTTCGTAAGAGCCGATGTCACATGCCGAGCCTAGCGGGCGGGAAACCCCACGCTGGTCGAGGTTGTTAACTGGCACGGCTGCGCAGGCTGTGTTATCACCCGCGTCGATGGCCGGGGAGCCATAGACCAGGCGGTGGAAGGCGGTATGGGCATTCCAGTCAAGGGTCAGGGAGGTATTGAGAATGCCCTCCAGAGGAGTAGAGTCGGTGCCATCGCTGCTGGCGGTGATATCTGATGGATCGGCTATAAAACCATTGATGGCTTGCGAAGTGGTCAGGCTGTCAGACCCAAAAAGGTTGTAGTTGCTGTCAATGGTGGCAGAACCAGTTATGGAAACCTCCGGCCCGCCCCCGGCGCCAAAGCCGTCGTTGCCCGCCAGAATTGAGTTGGTCAGGCTGGCGGTGGAACTATCCAAACCGGCATACCCGCCCCCGTCCACAGCTGTTCCTGAGTGGTTGAGGACCATGGTAACGTTATAGAAATCGGCATCTCCAGTTGCCATATTGGCAAAACCACCGCCGCCGGCGCTGGCCTCGTTTTCGTTGAAAGTGCTGTTGGAGATGGTTGCGGTGCCCAAATTGATGATCGCGCCGCCGTAGCCTGCGGTCGCTTCATTATGTTTGAACAGGCTGTTGGTGACAACCAGGGTACCGTTGTTGAGAATTGCGCCGCCCTCATTGGCCGTGTTATCTTTAACCATGGTGTTGATCAAATGCAGTTCGCCATCGTTGTAAACTGCACCGCCCTGGCTGTTCAAGCCATGTGTAAGAATAATCTCCTCCAGGTGAACTTTTACGCCCGCGTCCACATCGATCAGGCTGTAAGCGTCTGCGCCATTTATCTCATACCCGTAGCCATCCACGAAGACCCTCTCAACCGATGTATTCGTGAAACTGGGCAGATCGGCTGTGATGGTCAGGCCGCAGTCAATTCTAATGTAGAGCGGGCCAATGGCTGTGGTGAGCGCGTTGGTTTCCTCGATGGCCGCGCGCAGGGTGCACTCGCCCAGCGTAGCCGTCTGGCAAACTCCGTCGCCGGGGTTAATGTCCTGGTCGTCTTCGGGGCTGTTGACGATGAAAACGTTGATCGGCTGCCAGGCTGGGGTGCGCACAAAGGTGGCAGTCACCAGCGTCAGGTTGCCGCCGCCCGGGTCCATCTTCCACAGCCCGGAGTCGCGGGTGACCAGGATTTTGCTGCCGTCCGGGGCCCAGGTGGACTCGTAATCCAGAGTGAAGCCATCGTTGGTCATATTGCCTAGGCCCGACCCATCGGAGGCAGCCATGACCCAGATATCGCGTGTGTTGTTGACGCCAAGGCCGCGGTTAAAAATGATTTGCGAACCATCCGGCGACCAGCTCGGTGCGTCGGCGTCGGCATCCGAGATGAGGGGGACTGGATTGGTGCCATCTGCGTCCATGGTGCCAATACCGATATCGTCGGCATAGACGATGCTCGCTCCGTCCGGCGAATAACGCCCGGATTTAATATCCCCGCCGGTGGTGGTGAGCTGGGTGTTGTTGTTACCGTCAGTGTCAACGCGCCAGAGATCCCCAGCTTTCGTGTAGAGAAGTTGGTCAGCCCCTGGCTTCCAATCGACCAAGGTGATCATTGAACTGGTGAGCAATGTCTGCTGGTTGCTGCCATCTTTATTCATTATGCAAATGGAGGTGTTGGTCTGGCAGACATAGGCGATCTGTGAACCGTCTGAAGACCAACTTGGGCTTGTTTCATCGCCTGCAGCGCTGGTGAGCTGGCTCCACTGTGTGCCGCTGGAATCGACCAGCCAGATGTCGTTTGCCTTGGAGACGGCAATTTTCCCTTTGGCTCCCGGAGGAACTGCTGCAGGAGCAGCCGCCACGGAGAGGGGAGCGGCCTGCGAGACTAAGAGTGCCAATATGGCGATAATGGAAAATGGTCGAAGCAGGGTTTTAGACATATTTACCTCCAAGGACTTGCAATACGGAACGGATAGCATTGTTGCCAACCATAAAGCTTGAAAATAAAAAGTGGTGACTGTTTAATACGTTCTTAACCACGGATTCCCCCTGGACTGTCCGACGGCCAGCACAGGCTACCGGGCACAGATAAAAGGGATGAAAACTGATTTTCAGGTCAGAATCTTCAGCCGAAGACCTGGAAATAATCTCTTTTATCCTTATTCAATTGTGGTTAGAAGGCTTTTTAAACAGTTTCTCGGACAAATTCATCGAGAAAAGGTTTTTTCGTGGGTCCATCCCAGGGGTTTATGGGCCGCGTTCGTATTACATCTTACTTCATTTTGAAAGTGACCGCAATTGACTAAAAGTCTCATTGCAGTTTTGATGAGTCTTAATGTTGTTCGTTGTGGCCGTTTTCATTGTGTGAATAACGCCCAATGCGGTCCATCGCCTCATTCATACCTTGCTGGTTTCCGGCCTCTTCGGAAAGTCTCAGGCTTTCGATAAAAAGCGCTTTGGCGCGTTCTTTTTCCCCCAGTTCCCAGGCCGCATCCCCCAGGCTTAACGCGGTCCGGCCCAGGTCGAGCGCAGTCGCATTCGAGACGGAGTTGATCTCACGGAACAGGGCCAGGCTTTCCTCCACAAAGAAACGGGCCTGTTGGAAGTCGTTCTGCGCCAGCGCGGCGCCCCCAAGGTGGTTGAGCACCCAGGCGGCGCTGCGTTTGTCACCCACTCTTCGGAACAGGTTGAGGCTTTCGGTCAGGAGCACCATGGTCTCTTTGTAGTCCTGGTGGTTGTAGGCCAGTCGGCCGAGGTGGTCGAGGGTCCAGGCGGTGCCGCGGTAATCACCCACCTTGCGGAACAGTTCCAGGCTGTCGCGGTAATGCACGATCGCTTCCTGTTCGTTTCCCTGCGCCCGGACGATATCGCCCAGGTTGAGAAGGTCCCAGGCGATGTTCCAGGTCGCGCCGAGTTCGTGGAAGAGGGCCAGGCTTTTTTTGACGTAGCGGCAGGCAAGCTTGAGTTCGTTTTCGGCCAGCGCTACATGCCCGAGGTGGTTGAGCGCCCAGGCAATGCCGTGCTTGTCGTCCAACTTGCGAAAGATCGACAGGCTTTCATTGAGCAGGGCTTTTGCCTGTCGGAAATCGCCCCAGGCCCAGTTCAGGAACCCGGCGCCGTTGAGCGCCCGGGCGCGGGCCAACCTCGAGGCCGGGTTGGCCTGCTCGAGGACGCGTGAGAACCAGATGCGGCCCTCGTTCACGTAGCCGCGCACCAGCCAAAACTGCCAGATCGCCCCCGCCAGCAAAATCCCGATCTCGGCCTCGTCTTCGGACGTCTGGCTCCACGCCAGGGCGGCTTGTAAATTATCGTGCTCGGCTTCGAGGCGGTCGAGCCACATTTCCTGCTGGATGCCTTCGAAGCCCGGTTCGGCGGCCTGGGCCAGCGCCATAAAGTAGCGCGCGTGGCGGCGTCTGAGCAGCGTCCATTCCTTTTCCCGCGTGGCTAGGCGCTCGAGCGCATACTCGCGCAGCGATTCGAGCATGGCATAACGGGGTGTCCCGTCTTGCGTTTGTGCCTGGCGAAGCATGTTTTGGGTGACCAGCGAGGCCAGCTTATCGGCGATCAGGTTTTGGGAGTGTGGAGGGGCGGTAGCTGTGTCCCCGCAGACTGCGGCGGCGGCGTCCAGGGTGCAGCCCCCAACGAAGACTGCCAGGGATAGGAACAAGTCCTGTTCGCTCTTGCTGAGCAGGTTGTAGCTCCAATCGATGGCCCGGCGCATGGTCTGCTGGCGGGCCGGCAGGTCTTGGGCGCCGCCCGAAAGCACCGCCAGCGGTCCGTCGTATGGAGCTGTTCCTTCCAGGCGGGCCAGCAGGCTGGCCGGGTTCAGGAATTTACTGCGCGAAGCGGCCAGCTCGATGGCCAGCGGCAGGCCGTCGAGGCGGGCGCAAATTTTCGCCACAGTGGCTGAATTCTCAGGGGTAAGCGCAAAGTTGGTGTTGACGGCGCGTGCTTTTTGAACGAAGAGCCTTACTGCGGGGGAATCCGTCAAGTCCTGACTGGATGGCGCGCTGCGTGGGTCCACAAACCTGAGCGGGGGCACCACGAACTCATGTTCGCCGGAAAGATGCAGAACCATACGGCTGGTCACCAGGATTTTAAGCCGGGGAGCCAGGCTCAAGATTTCGGCAACCTGTTTTGCTGCCGTGGTGATTTGCTCGAAATTATCGAGTACGACCAGCATGTCCCTCTCAGCCAGGTAACCCAGCAAGGCCTCCTCGAAAGACTGGTGCCGCGACTCTTTGATCCCCAGGCCGCGGGCCACTGTTGGGATGAAAAGCTCCTGTTCTTCGAGCGCCGCCAGCGAGATGAACCAACAGCCATCGATGAAGTGTTTGTTGATCTCGCTGGCCACCTGCAGGCTCAGGCGTGTTTTCCCCATCCCCCCAGCGCCCGTCAAGGTGACGAGACGGACTTCGGGGTCCAGCAGCAGGGAACAAATGGCCGCTACCTCCTCGGTGCGGCCAATCAGTGGAGTTATGGGGACCGGCAGGCGCTGTGCTGAGCCTGTCGAGGTGTTTGTGATCCGCTGGATGACTGCCCCGCTTGGGGTATGCTCATAGGTGATCACGATTTCGTCGATTTGTTCTGGGGAAAGGTCGGGGCGGGCCAGGCTGATGAATGTGGCTTGGTGTTTGCGCGGGATCTTCAAATAGCGCACTAAGAGCCTGGCAATCTGAACGGATGGGCGGCGTTGGTTCGCCTCGATTTTTTTGATCATTACCGCTGAACAAAATACCAATTGTCCCAACTCACCCTGGGTCAGGCCAAGGGCCTTGCGGCGCTGTTTCACCCATTGCCCAAATGTGGTCGTCTGATCCATGCTGCTCCTTGTATCCCAATTGTACCCCAACGGTTATAGGCAACCCCGTGGCATTTTGTTTTAATGAGGATAACAAGGTTTCAATTGGAGCAAATCAGCCTCATAAATCATTTTCAACCCTAAGGAGAAAACAAAATGAAAACAGCCAAGAAAGTCTTTCTACAGCTCTTTGTGGTCGTGGCGCTGATCGCGGGCGTGGCAGGCGTGGGATTGCAACAGTCCGCGCTCGCCAAACCGGCCAGCGCCCTCGGCTCGTGGACCCTGCAATGGGCCGACGAGTTCAACGGCTCAGGCCCGGTCAGCGGGAGCAACTGGATCTATGACATCGGTCACTGCTATCCAGGCTGCCCGACTCCCAACTGGGGCACCGGCGAAATTGCTGCGCATACCAACAGCACTGCCAACGTCAACCAGACCGGTGGACACCTGGCGATTACCCCCATCCGCGATGGGGCTGGTAACTGGACCTCCGGGCGCATCGAGACGCAGCGCACCGACTTCCAGCCCCCATCAGGTGGCGGGATGGCCATCGAAGCCTCGATCCAACTCCCGAACGTGACTGGCGCCGCCGCTCAGGGTTACTGGCCGGCTTTCTGGACGCTCGGCGCACCGTTCCGCGGCGTGTACACCAACTGGCCCAGCGTCGGCGAGATCGACATCCTGGAGAACATCAACGGTGCCAATACCGTATGGGGTACGCTGCACTGCGGCGTCAGCCCCGGCGGCCCCTGCAATGAAACGACCGGCATCGGTGGAAGCCGCGCGGGTGGCTCGCCCTCGCTCCAGTCCGCTTACCACACCTATCGCATGGAGTTCGATAAGAGCGTCTCGCCGCAGCAGATACGCTGGTACCTGGATGGCGTCCAATACCATACCGTAAACGCGAACCAGGTGGATGCCACGACCTGGAACAATGCCACCAACCACGGTTTCTTTATCATCCTGAACGTTGCCATCGGCGGCGGCTGGCCCGGCGGCCCAACGGGTTCGACGGTATCCGGCGTGCCGATGCGCGTGGACTACGTGCGCGTCTACTACGCCAACGGCGCCGGTGGCGGCAACCCCACTGCGACCCGGACCAACACCCCCGGCGGTCCGACCCCCACCCGTACCCGCACGCCCACCGCTGGCCCGACCCCGACGCGGACGAATACGCCTCCCGCGGGTACTTCCTGTACCGGCAACACCGGCAGCGAGTATACCTATGGCGTGAGCAGCACCGGTTCCAACACAGCCAGGATTTGTTTCAGGCCGACCGGTTTCACCGCGGGCTATGTGATCATCCACTATATCATCCCCGGCCAGCCGCAGCAGAACATCAATATGACCTACAACAGCGGCGCGGGCCAGTGGGAGTACAACATCAGCGGCATCAACCCCGGTCAGGTCTTGCAGTATCAGTATACGTATCAGAAGGCCGGTTTACAGTACGATAGTCCCTGGTTCAACTGGACGAAGCCCTAAAAGGGCAGATAATTAGATAAGAGACAACTGGCGGCCAAGTGGCCGCCAGTTTTGTTCTCTCTGCGCCTTGTGTTTTACGGGGCAGACTTTGTTTCGAGACGGGCCAATGCGAGTATACTCCAAATCGAATCGGGGGCAGTCTCGATCAATGCCAGGTACGCATCAATTGCTGCCTCGTCCTGGCCTTCAATTTCGTAGCTCAACCCAATCATATACTGCGATTGGACAATCAGCGTGGCTGCTTCGATGTCATCAGAAGGGAGATAATCGATCAGCGCTTTCAGGGTCTGCCTGGATTGGTCCAAGCTATTTCCTGCGTAAATCTCCTGCTCGATCTGTGCGATGTAATCATAAATATCCTGCCGGGGATCTACCTCGCCCGGAAAATCTTTCACGAAGTACCAACTTGGTCTTTCACTTTCGATCTGGCCGTTGCGCTGTGCAAGCGCAACCAGGCTGGCAACGCCCGCTTCGCTGTTGAGTTCGGGGAACGGTTCGCTTTGGCACGTCAGATCGTAGAAACTTAAGCCTGGACGAGCTTCTTCCGGTCGCATAAAGATGGTAATCAATTTGTAGTTTTCTTCATCCGGTTGGCAGGGATTTCCGTTGTTATCAATTGGCTCTTCACCGGATTTTACCAGGGTCAGTAGGTCAGGCTGTTGGTCTCCATCAATATCCGCCGCCGCGAATTGCATTAAGATGCGGGTCGGAAAACCCACGCGCATATCCTCCGTGCGCCATTCGCCCGCTCCGCTGTCCAGGATCATCAGTGAGTCGTCAAACGAGTCTTCGTACATCGCCACCCATTCCATTTGTGAGTCGGCGTCCAGGTTCAGGGATTGCGCAAAACGAAGCTCAAATCCGTGTGTGTTATATGCCTCGATTGGATTGACGTTTGCTGAGATGTGCTTCGAGAAGAACCGGTAACGGGTTAGATAATCATGTGGGCATACCTTGTTTGGGTCGATCTCTTGGTAGACCGGATAACCGCCGTAGATCATAAATCGCTCGATGTCAGAACCGTCAACCGAACGTGAGGCGTGTTCATGTATCTCTTTGCAAACATCCTCTGGCGATGCATTTGTTCCAGCAAGCGCCCGCAGCGCCTCCACCAGTGTTCCATTCCCTCGGATCGTGGCGATTGATTGAAGGGCCTGATTTGCCTTTTCGGTCTGATCTTGTCCCAGGTAGACTGCCATCAGGCGCAGGTTCAGCCACGCTCTCATGTCGGGTGATGCATCTGCGGGGAGCGACTGGCGTGCGACCTCAAACCAGGGTTCCTGCTCTGCGGGCCTGTCGTGATCCTCCAATGCTTTGTCGATATAACATTCAGGCTTGTTTGTCTCCACCGGGATGTCTTCATTCTGGACAGTCTTTTTGAGTGTTTGCCCCTCCAGCTTGTACATAAACAAGGTTTCCCATTCGCAACCAAAATCCCTAAAGCGCGGCCAGGTTACATGGATTTCGCGCTGACCGTCCTGGTCAGAATCTGATACCTGATATGAACTTTGGATCGTCTCCTCGTGGTATGGACCAACCGATGGAAGATGGAATGTTTCAATAAAGTCAATGCCTACTCTATTCCACGCGTAGACGTAGCCGTCGCCCGATGTCCTTCCCGCCATGCGCAGTCTTTCTGAGAGTAGGATTTCGTGAATACCATTATTGTCCAAGTCATTAATTTGTAGGCTGACGTCAGGATTGCCCTCCCATTCCGCATAGTTAAAGGTATCAGCAATATTATTGGCGATCAGCCGGTAACGGCCATCCAGACCAACGTCGAGCGGCAGCCAGTTATAGATAAAGTAATATCCTTTTGGCTCTTCTCCATAGTCGAAGCGGGCCTCAACCAGGATTTCTGCTTCCGGGTCTCCGTCGAGTTCGACGGGAAAGCGATCAAATTCGAATCTCCCTATTTTGTCCTCCTGCGTTTCGTTGATGGTCTGGACTGCTAATCCAGCCATATATGCGTTGATCCAACCTGGGGTACCAATCGAAGTGGCATATTCCTGCCATACCCTGATTGCCTGGATGATTGATTCTTGCGTCATCGCAGGGCCGCCGTTGGGGAAGAAACGGCGGAAGTCCTGTTCAATGAAAGCCATGGCAGGGTTCGATAAGCCTACCAGCTCCCCTATCTTCTCCACGGACCCTTCTTTGATAATGACGTTCCCAACTTCGATAAGCATAGCCGGGTCGGGAGATCGGAGTTGGTATTGGATCTGTTCCGGCGAAGGGCTGGGCTTTGTAAGTGACTCGGTTATCGTGGGCTGTATGAGTTGTTCTTCGGAGGTTGGGCTGGCTGCTGGTGTGCAGGTTGCCAACGTCAGGCACAAGACCAGGATTGTTGCATAAACCCTCCTTCATATTGTTCACTCTACTTAACCATCCCCAGGGCTTTCATCTCTTCCCTGAGCGTTTCCTCCAGGCCCTCGGCCAGGGGGCGCGGCGACCAGCCCAACTCGCGCCGCGCTTTGGCATTGTCGCCAATGTAGGTGGGGCCTGCGCTGACGCGTAAATATTCGCTGCTATACATCTCTGGCAGGGGGGTGAGCCGTTCCACCAGGCTCATCATTCCGCTCATTGCTTTAAGCAGCCCAGGGGGTACGGTTGCGGGCGCGGGTACCCCACTGATTTTTTCGGACAGACGCATGACTTCTACAATTGTATGCACCGGACCGGCCAGGAAATAATTGTTGTCGACCCGGCCTCGTTCCATCGCCAGGATGTGGCCGCGTGCCACGTCGTCCACGTGGGCCCAGCACAACGCCGTTTGTTGTGGGACCATCGGCAGCTTGCGCGTCAGGAACTGGACGAACAGGTCGTGCGACGGCCCCAAATCGCCGGGGCCATAGATCATCCCCGGCTGGACGATCACCAACGGCAGGCTGCCCTGGATAAATTCCAGCGCCACGTCGTGGGCGGCGGCTTTGGTGCGGTCGTATTCGCTCAAGTGCTGCCCGCTGAAACGGTAGCCCTCATCCACCAGTTGGCCGTATGTATCCGAGTTGACCGCCAGGGTGCTGGTGTAGACGACTTTGGGGATGTGCAGTTCCTTCGCCAACTCCAGCACGTTACGCGTCCCTTCGATGTTGACGGCCACGCCGGGGCTTTTATCGCGTACCCCGATCTTGTACCACCCCGCGACGTGGAACATGCCATCGCACCCCGCCATGGGCGCGCGCATTGACTCCTTATCGGTCACGTCGCCCGGGGCCACTTTTGCCCCCGCAGACGCCAACTGCGCCGCCTTGGCCGGGTCCCGCGCCAGGACCACGACCTCGTGCCCCGCATCCAGTAGTTGCTGCGCCACGCGCCCCCCGACGAACCCGGTCGCTCCGGTGACAAAATACCTCATAGGTTTTTATCCTTTAAAGGACTCTTTTCAAGGGCTGGCAGCCAGCGTTCCACCAGGATCAGGGCCGAAGCATAATTCCGGTTGCGGAACCAGGCCAGGGGGTCATTCACAGGCTGGGATTCCACCAGCGCCGCTGCCAGGTCCAGCCAGGCGCGGGCTGCTTCCCAGGAGACATCCAGGCGGTTTTGTGCGCGCTTGAGCAAGATGCGCGCCTCGGCCGTCCGGTGGGATAAAAGCAGTCCCACCACCAGGGTGGCATAAAACTCGCCGGCATCGTCCAGAAGCCCCCAGGCCTCCTCTGAACTTTGCAAATCATGTACCGCTTGATCCAACAAGCCAGGTTCGGCCTGTTCGATCCAACGCAGCAGCGCCAACTGACCCTGGCGCGCCTGGACTTCATTGCGGATGCGCACCCACCCTTTCGTATCGGCAACCTGATGCCCTTGCGCCAGGAATGCGGCGGCCTGTTCGTAATTTTTCAAGGCAACCATCACGCCAGCCAACGCAATCGGCCCATAGGCCTCGGCAGGGTGGTTCCCAATCACACGGCTGAGCGCGAGGTAATGCTCCAGGCGCTGGTGGGCCTGTTCCCATTCGCCCAGGCTGATATATACCAGGCTCAAGTTGTACAACCCAATCACTTCGCCGCGCCGGTCGCCGATCAAGCGGGCAATCGCCAGCGACTGCTCATACGCCTCGCGGGCCGCATTGAACTTGCCTTGGGCGTGGTAAGTGATCCCTTTCAAGTTCCAGGCCGAGATTTCCCCGCGGCGGTCCCTGAGAATTTTCAACAGCTTTAAACGTTCCTCGACAATGACTTGCGCTTGGTGATGATGGCCGAGACGGTGTTCGATCAACCCTTCTGCGTATAACAAAGCGGCGCGCTCCTCGACAAACGTTTCATTGCTTAGATCGACGTCCTGGCGCAGCTTTCGACAGGCTGCTTCGGCGGCCAGTGGGTTCCCGGCCAGTTCACTCAAAAAATAGATCCAGGCCCGGCCCCAACGCAGCCGCAAGTATCGGGCTGCCTCGCTATCGAGTTTTTCGAGTTGGGTTTCAACCGCCTGGTAAACTTCCTGGGTATCGGTCATATTTCCCAGGTGTGTAAGCGCGGCGGCTTTGGTGAGTTCGAGCATAATCGCAGCCTGGTCCGGCTCCATTTTTTCCCATTGCGCCATCGGGTCTGTCTGGAAAGGCATCAATCTTGCCTGGATACCCGCGGGCACGAGCGACGGATGCGAAAAACCCGGTTGGATGGCCTGCACCTGGGCGACTGTCTCAAGCGCCCTGGCAAAGTCGCCCGCAAAATCTTCCTCTTCTGCGATGAGGCGACCCAGCACAAACTGACGGGTGATGAACTTCTTGTCCGCAGCCTCTGATGCCATTGCGGGTATTGCATCGCGCGCCGCCAACGCCAGCGCCTTGCGGAATACTTCGATGGCTTCTTTCCCACGGTGATGCGTGCGATGCAGCCAGCCAAGCACCTCATACCAAAGACTCGCCTCACCGAAATGGTCGTTTTCTTCGAGGGAACGCGCAATCAGGGGCAGCAGGAGCGGACCGGCTCCCTGCCAGTGCCTGCCCAATCCTTCCAGTTTTGCGCGCGCCCAACTTCCCAGCCCGCCCAGCCAACGTGCGCGTTCTTCGCGCGGGATGCGCGCCAGCGCAGCTTCCTGCAAACGCCCGTGACGAAAAACCTCCTCCACCTCGCCCACAAAAAGCTTCGAGGCTTCTTCGTAAATCGTCTCGGTTTCCCTTAAAACATTCAGCCCATTGCCCAATTCCTCGGGCGAACGCTCCCATATGCGTGCCACGGCTTCTTGTGTAAAGCGGCGGCCCATCAGAGCGCCGCGTTTGGCGACCTCTTTGCCTTCGACTCCCAGCCGTTCCAGCCGCGCTTCCATTACTTCTCGGATCGTAGCCGGCAGTGTGGTTTCGTCCCAGGCCTTGTTCGCCAACCGGTCTTGTTCTTTCAACAACAACACCAATTCTGTTGCAAAGAGTGGGTTCCCTTCGGTATGCTCGGCGATACGCTGTGCCAACTCATCGGAGATCGCGCCATCCGCCAGGGCAATCAGCGCTTGTGCCAGGATTTGTGGGGCGAGTTCCTTGACGTGCAATTCGGTAATTGCGCCCTGTTTCAGCCAGCGGGCCAATGGGCCGTACCAATACCCTTCCTCGTTAAAGTCTTCTTCGCGGATGGTAATCACGACCAAAACGGGTGCCGTCCACTTTACTTGTAAGGCCCAGTCCCAAAATGCTGCCGTCTCGGCATCTCCTTTCTGGGCATCCTCAAAAAACAAAAGCCAGGGTGTCTCGGCTGCCCAGCCTTCCAGCCAGCGTTTTAGCTCGACGTAAACACCGTCCCATTTCCCTTTCCCATCCATGCTGTGGATTTGGAAACTCTCTTGCAAAACTCCAAGCGCGAAGGCAAAAAATTCCAGGACCAACGCATCGCGGCCGGGTTCCCTGAATGGAAACTCCTGGGCCAGGTTACTTTTTAACTGTTGGAGCAGTTCCGACTCGTTCAGTTCCACCGGCAGCTCGAAGCGACTGCGTAGGAGGCTGTTCAAGCCATGGGCAGGCAGGAGTTGGCTGTGGTCGTATTGCACAACGTTCAACCGGTAGATGGTGTGTTGGCGCTGGACCCAGTCGCGTAGTTCCCATACCAGGCGGCTTTTGCCAATGCCAGCCGGACCGCGCACAAGGATGACCTGCAGCGTACGTTGCTCCACAGCTTTTTGCAGTACGGCTTGAAGCTGGGCCCATTCCTGCTCCCGGCCTACAAACCGGGACATCTCCATAAAAGGGATAACGCGTTCCGCGACAACTTCATAGGGCTGAACCGATTGCTTTTTTCCTTTTAACTCCACAGCCGGTCGGGGGGTAAGTGTGAAGAAGCGGCGCACTTCGTCGTAGACCGAGCGGGAAATCCAAACTTTGCCAGGAGTGGCTGTGCTTTGGATTCGATTGGCAGTATTGACCGTGTCGCCCATTACAGTCCAATTCCCCCCGATGGGAACAAACATGACTTCCCCATTATGGATCCCGATACGCAGGAGCAGCGCCAGTTGGTGTTCGCGGCAAAATTGTTCGGTGGCAGCTTGCAGCGCCAGCCCGGCGCGCACGGCATTGCGGGTTGCAGCAGGATCGGTGCGCGGCAGGCCAAAGGTGGCCATAATGGCATCGCCAATGTACTTTTCAACGGTGCCGCCATGTTGCGTCACCACATTCCCCAGTTTTTGCAGCAAGCCTCCCACAGTCTGGGCAACTTCGTCTGCGGCGTGTTCTTCTGAAAAGGTTGTGAAATCGGCGATATCTGCAAAAAGCACCGTCACGAAGCGCAGCTCGCTGGCCGGTTGGCTCACTTCCGGGCCAAGCGGCGCACCACACGCGCCGCAAAATTTGAGCAGGCCGGCCAACTCATTGGACCAATCGGTATGACACTGGGGACATTGCATAGGTGGCGCCTTCCAAACAAGGCGTGTAAAAATACGGGGAATTATTTCCAAATTATACCCGAACGACCATTTGCATAAAAAAAGACGTCGTGTTCATAAACACGACGTCTTTCGGGTAAGCGAGTGTTACTTCCACCGTCCCTGGTCCATCGTCAGCCCTTCGGAATCCCCAACTCCAAATTCCCCTCCACGACCCGCACCGGGTAAGCCGGGATGTCGATCACCGCGGGCATGCCCACAGCCTTGCCGGTGCGCGCGTCGAACTCGCCGCCGTGACGCGGGCAGACCACGTTGAAGCCCTCCAGGTCGCCGTCGCCGAGCGGGCCATCGTCGTGCGAGCAGACGTCGCCGATGGCATAATACGTCCCGGCAATGTTGAAGACCACAATTGGGCGTCCCTCGATCTCCACAAATAAGCGCTCGCCGTTCGGCAGGTCGGCGGGGCCGATCTCAATAAAGTCAACTTCAGATTCGTTCAGGTGGATGTAATTGAACATTGTTTTTTTGCGTACACAATCGGCTTGATCCGCTTAATCTGTGTTCTCTTTGTTAGTTACTGGATAAGATCATCGTTGGCTTCCCCCAAGCCATATACGCCTGCCTTCAGCACTTTGAGCGAAAGCAGCGCGCACTTCAAGCGCACCGGCCCAAGCTCGATGCCCAACATATCGAGCACATCCTGCTTGTCAAGTTTCCTGATCTCCGCCAGCGGCTTGCCGACGATCGATTCCATCAGCAGGTCAGCGGAAGCCTGCGAGATGGCACAGCCGTGGCCGTCGAAACGGGCGTCGCTGACGGTGCCGTCCGCGCCGATGCGCAGTTCCACCTTGATGTGGTCGCCGCACAAGGGATTGCTGTCCTCGAAGGCGATGTCGTGCGGATCAAGATGCCCACGGTACGACGGGTTTTTATAATGCTCAATGATGATTTCGCGGTAAAGGTCATCCATATGTGTAAGTCCGTCCTATAGGTCTTTCGGTCTCAAAAGTCCAACAAGTCCGACCTGTTGGACTTTTGAGACTTGTAGGCTTCTAACCAAACATTCTCTTAACTTTATATAGCCCATCCACCAGCTTATCGACCTCGTCCGTGGTGGAATACAGGTAAAAGCTGGCGCGCGATGTGGCCGGCAGGCCGAACTTTTCGTGCAGCGGTTGGGCACAGTGGTGACCGGCGCGGATGGCGATCCCGTCGCCGTCCAGGATTTGGGCCACATCATGGGGATGGACGCCCTCAAGGGTGAACGCCGCGACTCCCCCCTTATCTTTTGCCTGGGGCCCAAACAGCCTCACCCCTGGGATTTCCTCCAGCCGCTCGAGGGCGTATTCCGTTATCTCGTGCTCATGCTTGGCGATGGTCTCCATCCCGATCGTGGTCAGGTACTCCGCAGCGGCGCCAAAACCGACCGCCTCGGCAACTGCCGGGGTGCCGGCCTCGAACTTATACGGCAGGTCGTTCGGACGGAACGAGCGCAGCTTGACTTCCTTGATCATATCCCCCCCGCCCAGGAAGGGGGGCATAGCTTCGAGCAGCGCGGCCTTGCCATACAACGCGCCGATACCGGTAGGACCGACCATCTTATGCGCTGAAAAAGCCAGGAAATCCACATCCAACGCCTGCACATCGACCTTGAAGTGAGGGACGGATTGCGCCCCATCTACCAGCGTCACGGCCCCGGCAGCGTGCGCCAGACGGATGATCTCTGCAGCGGGGTTGATCGTGCCCAGCACGTTGGACATATGCGTGAACGAAATGAGTTTTGGAGCCTGTTCGAGAAGCTTTTTATACACGTCCAGGTCAAGCAGGCCGCCGTCCGTCACCGGGATGAATTCCAGGCGGATACTGCGCTCGGCGGCCAGGATGTGCCACGGCACCAGGTTGGAGTGGTGCTCCATCTCGGTCAGGACCATCAGGTCGCCGCTTTTAAGATTGGCGCGCGCCCAAGTGTAGGCCACCAGGTTGATGGCCTCTGTCGTATTGCGTGTATACACTAGTTGTTGCGGAGAAGGGGAGTTGATAAACTTCGACACCGATTCGCGCGCCTGCTCATACAGCGCGGTCGCTTCCTCAGCCAGGGTGTGCACACCGCGGTGGATATTGGCGTTCGAGCGGCGATAGAACCCGTCCATGGCAGCCAGGACAGGAATGGGTTTCTGGGATGTAGCAGTCGAATCGAGGTAGATGAGCGGAACCCCAGGACGGATTTCGCGTCCCAGGATTGGAAAATCGGCGCGGATGGTTTGGATGTTGAACATAGGGATTAGGCAACAAGGGATTAGATAATCAGGCGCTTATTACCTAATCCCTAAGCGCCTGATTACCTAATTACCTTAATAGTCTGGAATTTCTTTCTTCCCCCCGGCCTTCTTCTGGAGCGCCCGGAGCTGTTCCGATGTGGTGGGGTACCACAGGATGCGGTCCGGCACCATCCAGCCATCGGTTAGGAAGACATTGGAGCGGAACTGCACGGCGACCATTTTATTGTCCACCTGGACGACGATGCCTTTTAGCCAGCCACGAATGCGTTCGGTGTTCTTTTCGTGGTCACAGAAGGCTTCGACTGTTTCGCCAACTTCGAAGCCCATCTCGAAATCAGGTGAACGCATAAAAGTATAGGCCATGGAACCTCCCCGTACTTTGCGCTTGATGTCCCCAGTGATGGGGGTGGTCGGACGCTCGATTTTCATAGCTGCCTCTATTATAGATGAATTTTGACCGAAGGAAGCCTATCCTCTCCCTGTTCCACAGGGAAGGGGATGGAGCTCGTTTTCTCTCGCAATCTTGATTGCAAGTTTTAGGCCTGCATCTTGTCGAGAATTGCCTGTTGAAAACGCTCTCGCACACCCTCGAAAGGAATACGCTGCATGATTGGGTCAAAGAAACCTTCGACAACCAGCCGCTTGGCATCTGCGGGTGGAATGCCGCGCGACTCAAGATAAAATAATGGCTCCTGTTCCAGTTTGCCGACTGTTGCGCCATGCGTGCAGCGCACGTCATCGGCCAGGATTTCGAGGCCGGGGATGGAATCGGCGCGGGCAGCGTTGCTGAGCACCAGATTTCGGTTGGCCTGGTAGCCGTCGGTTTTCTGCGCGCCAGGGGCGACGTAGATCATGCCTTGCCACACCGAGCGACTTTTACCTTTAAGCGCGCCCTTGAAGAGCAGGTCGCTGGTGGTGTGGGGGGCGAGGTGGTTTTGTTGGGTATCGTGGTCGAGGTGTTGGGAGCCGTGGGTAAAGTAAAACCCGGACATGCGCCCCTGTGCGCCATCGCCGGCAAGATCCAGTTCGGAGAAGTTCTTGGTCAGGCGCGAACCGACAGCGCCAAAGATCCAATCCAGGTTGCCGCCGCGTTCGACGCGGCTGCGCTCGTGTGAAAAATTCCAGACGTTCTCGCCCCATGACTGCAGCTCGACAAACTTGAAATTGGCATTGCTCCCGACTTTGATCTCGACGATGCCAGCGTGCATGGAGTGGGAGCGCTTCTCGCTCGGCGAAGCCGATTCGTGGACGTAGGTGGCGGAGGCGCCGTCGTCGATCCAGACCAGCAGGTGTGAGATGTGCGCCAGGTTTGCACCCGGCCCCCAGAGCACGGAGTGGAACGGTTCCTCGATGGTCACGCCCTTGGGGACGTAGAGCACCGCACCGGTCTGGGCGAAGGCTCCAACCAACGACGAGAACTTGCCTTCTTCAACGTTGACGGACTGGCCAAGCAGTTTGGCAACCAGTTCGGGGTGTTTCTGGATGGCGGTTTGCAGGTCCGTAAAGATGATGCCTTTTTGAGCGAGTTTTTCGTCCAGGTCCACTTTTGCGCCGCCGGGGAGCAGGACGATCTGTCCGCCATGCTGATCCGCTACAAGGGGTTTAAGAAGATGGTCAGGGACGGGGGGCAGGTCGAGGTGGGCGTCGGGTTTGGGGATGGTGAAGGCGTCCACAGGCATGGTGTGTATGTCGGTGCGGCGCCAGGCCTCGTCGGTGGTTACGGGCAGAGAAAGGCGCTTAAACGCGTTAAAGGCCCGGGTGCGGTAGGATTCGAGCGCAGCCCCCCCGGCGCGCGGTC
>Ga0196964_10000735_pt1 | contig 18335 bp, 36 predicted proteins | sample S1_10metaG_FD_148615 | JGI IMG/M metagenome (GOLD analysis project Ga0196964, IMG submission 148615) | Soil microbial communities from Anza Borrego desert, Southern California, United States - S1_10 | ecosystem: Environmental > Terrestrial > Soil > Desert | place: USA: California | collected... | reverse complement strand
TCTTGCTCGATGACCTCGGGTTCGTCGTCGAGAAGACCGACGATCTCGTAGGTGATGCTGTAGCGAATGATCACGGCCCCTCCTCGTCGTACCCCTGCGCTCGCATCCGCTGGACGAGTGCCCGCCGCTCCTCCTCGTTCGCCCGCATGATGGCCGCCCGAGCTTCCCCGTGCTCGTCCCCTTCCATGTAGGTGGGGATCGGCTCCGGGTACGTCTGCACGATCCGGCGCTTGCCGGTCTTCCGGTGGATGAACCTCATGCACCCTCCTCGTCGTGGTCGCCGTGTCCTCCCTCGGGACAGTCACGTGGCCAGCATCGGTGTTCCTGGCAGAAGTCCTCGTCTCCGTACTCCGGCGGGTCCCGGTGCGGGCCTGCATCCCGCCAGTCTCTCTCGTCGTCGTTCCCCCACGTCCGACCGTAGTCGATCAGAGTGTCCGGCTCGTCGTCCATCCAGCGTCCCATGCTGCTACCTCCTGGATCGCGCTTGATCGCGCGGAAGGCGAGCGGTCCCATGGGCCAGAGCTGGGACCGCCGACCGTCAGCGCGACGGCCGCCCCGTAGGGGCGACCGAAGCGTGGGTCAGCTACCACCCGTCGTACATGCCCGTTGCGGTCGCGGCGTCGGTAGTCCAGCCTTCGAGCAGCGGGCGCCAGCCTTCGGAAGGAGCTGGCAGGGAAGCCCGTGCCTCGCAGGCGATCCGGCTTCCCCCGTACCATCGGACGACGTGCTCGTCAGACCACCGGAACCACTCCACGTAGAAGCCGGCTTCACTGTACCCGATGATCACGTCGAGCACGTCCGCCATCGGATCCTCACCCATACCTACCTCCGCTCCCTACGTATCACGTCACCCGCGAGCGTTGTTGTTATTTTTTGTCACCGGCTTCGCGACCACTGCACCCCCGTTCACCCCTGCGCGGGTGTGCAGTGACCTCGGGTGTAGACGCCCCGTTGTCTTGGGTGACGCCAACGTATACATCCGATGCCACATTGGCACCCAAGGCCACCGGGGGCACCCCCTATCCCCCCCTTGGGGGCGGGGGGCCTTTCGAAATACCGGGGGACCCATCTCGCGACCCCAACCATTTTCCCCTGCTACCCGCTCAAAGTCAAGCTTTGACCGTGGGTGGCCTGCCCCTTCAGCACCCGAGCAGCCTTTGCTGCCTCGACCCAGGCCCCCCAGCCCACCTCCTGGGCATGGAGCCGGTTCTGGTAGTCCTGGATGGCGGTACTGATGTCGGACCCCATCCCATCGCTCGACCAGTCGCTCACGGCCCCGAACTTGCGTACGAGCTTGCCGACGTAGTCCCAGTCGGGCTCCGAGCCGCGCGTCGCTTCAACGGCCCAATAGGGCCTCCCACGGAGGAATCCGTAGGCAAGGAGGCTAGCCCTCGCCTCCGCCCGAACGACGCCCCTCCGATGCTCCTGGAGCGAATGCAACAGCCGACTGCTGCCGCGCCTCTTCGCGCGTCGCTCCTCCAGGCGGATCAGCCCCGCCTCCTCGGCCAAGCTCTTGATCTTCACCCGCAGCGCAACGATCTTGTTCTTCATCACAGACTCCTCAAACGGTGGTTGGTGTAGAGACTCGTGCCTACAACCACCACCGGAGGGTCTCGCGCGCGAGGGATCTACGTGTGCGGCGTCATGAGGAGGTTATACAACCTCATCCGTGATCCGTCAACCGCCCCGGTAGCTCAACGGCAGAGCAGCGGCCTCTAAAGCCGCGCGTCGCGGGTTCGACTCCCGCCCGAGGCATCCACCGTTCGACAGATGACGATCCGCTAGTTACTCCTCGGGAGGAGGCCCTGTGACGATTCAAGCTCCGGACATCCTGAAGCCCGTGCCGGCCCCGGCTCCCGCTCCGACTCCCGGGGTGGAGCCGCTCCCGCTGGTCACGCCCCGCCCCCGGCCAGAGTCCGAGCGCATTCTCCGCCTGCTCCTTCTTCTCGGAGAGACAGCAGATCAGGTCGCCGCGAGGCTCTTGCTACGCGGAATCAAGGGGCAGCCCCGGGACTTTTCCGCCTGCCCGCTCGCCAACTACCTGCGCCGGGAGGGCGTCCTGGACCCGTGTATTGACGGCCTGACGCTTTTCGCCAGCGCAGGCCCATTCCGCGTCATCATCCGCCTGGGCAGCGCTACCCAGAGGTTCGTCTCCAACTTCGACCTGGGTCTCTACCCCGATCTCGTGGGGGGCCGATGACGATCAAGACCGACATCCCGATCGAGATCGAGACCGAGACCGTCCAAGAGCGCGTCTCGCGCCTGATCCGCGAACTCGGCGACACCCCCGACCAGATCGCCCGCTCGCTGGCGACCCGCGGGGTCAAGGGTTCCCCGGGCTTCGGCGAATTCTGCGCCCTCGCCGAGTACCTTCGCCGTGAGGGCTACCCCGCCGCCGTCGGGCCTGACATCTACGTCTACAACCGCGGTGGCCTCTACAAAGTAGAGCACACGCGCGCGTCGATAGGCTTCGTCTTCCTCTTCGACAGCCACTTCTTCCAGGACCTGATCGGATGACCCTCAAGACCGACATCCCGATCGAGATCGAGACCGAGGTCAAGCCAGAGGCCGATCCCGCGACAGAAGCGGAGCGGATCTACCGTCTCCTCCGCGATCTCGGATCATCTCCATCTCGGATCGCGTGTACCCTGCGGGAGCGCGGCATCAAGGGCTCTCGCGGCAGGCCGTTCTCGTGCCCTCTCGCCGTGTACCTCCGCGGGCAAGGGGTGGTGGCCCCCCTGGTCGGGGCCTCCGACTCCGTCTCCTTCGGCAACCGCCGTGGAAGCGTGCGCCTTCCGCACGGAGCCCGCGACTTCGTCCTGTTTTTCGACCAGGGTCTCTACCCCTACCTGGACAGGGACCTGCGGTGGGGGGAGCCGGGGGCTGACTCTACCCCTTGACGGATGACGATCCCTCGACTACTGTAGGGGCACCAATCAAGCTGGCCCATTCAACGTTTCACCTCGGTCCGACGTACCCACAGCGGTTGAACTGTTCCCAAGACCGTTTTCGCTAGTGCGTGCGGCGCGACAAAGGTGGCCCCTCCTTACGAGGGGTAGACGCCCAGGGATCGAAAGGTTCCTGGGCGTCGTTATTTCGAGGACGTGTAGCTCAACCGGTAGAGCACCTGGCTGTTAACCGGGGGGTTGCTGGTTCGAGTCCAGCCTCGTCCGTCTACACATCGGTGTCGCCGAACAGCCTCTCGATCGCTTCGCGCACGATCCCAGCGCCCCCATCCTCGGCCATGAAGTCCGAGGGCCGGAGCGCGAAGCGAACAGAGGGCCCGTCGAGGGCGTATCTCCAGACCTCTAATCGGAAGCAGCCCGCGTCCAACGGCTGGATCGTGACGCCCGCGAGCCCGGCGCCATGTCCTCCCTTCAGATCCAGCTCGTCAGCGACCAGTCGTAGGACATCGCTGGTCTTCCAGATCCGACCCGTAGGGCGGGGGATCTTCCATCCCCCCGGTCTCGTCGCCATTGCGCTCACTCCTCGTTTAGCAGCAGCCCGCGTCCGGGAACACGAACACCCGCCCGGCGTCCGTGCTCTCGGTGAGGTCGAGGACCACGTCGGGGTCGCTGGTGAAGACCTCGCTCTCCTCCTTCACGTCCCCGCTCGCTCTGGCGGCCTCCCGGGCGGCCTGGAGCGTCTCCGCGAAGACGACGACCCCGGCCCCCGAGTGGTAGCTGTACGTCGTCTTCTTCGCCACTCGCCAGATGTAGACCTTCACGCCCCGTCCTCCCTGCCCCGCATCACCTCGTACTCGGCCATCGACATCGTGAAGCGCTCCGGGACGAGGTAGCGGATCCCGGTGTCCGGCACCTCGATCTGCACCCGTCCGTTGCTGCGGCGCAGGACGCGCCCGACCTTCCAGGGCCCGTCCCTGAACACCTTGAACACGACTTCCTCGGCCTCGATCATCCGGCTATCCTGTATTCGGGGCTGATGTCACGGATCAGTTTGAGGACACGTCGGATCTCGACACTCCTGTCAGATCCTTCGATGTCCCATTGCTGGAGGTAGAACGCTGCGTCGATCAGCTCTTGGATCGCGTCCGCCCTCGGCCGCCGGCCGTTGTGTGAGTACAGATCCTCTCCGTGCCTTTCGACGCCCTGGTCCCTACGCCTGCGGATCAGTTCGTGCAGGAACGGATCGGAGGTGTGCTCCAGCAGGCGCGGGTACACGAGGATCGATCGTTCCGAGAGCTTCGGCTTTGGCTGCTCGGCGAGCAGCGCCAGGATCGCCGCGGTCATGGCCTCTCCCGCCGAATCGTCCCAGGCATTCCGATCCCGATCGGCTCGTACCCGGTGCGGAACCGGGTGACCCTGTGGCCCGGGACAAGAACCCACCCGTACTCGCCCTTCTTGATCGGCTCCGTGGCGATCCATCGGGTCGTCAGCGGGGTCTCCCCGTGGTGGTAGCGGATCTCAAAGTCGTTCGATGACGCCTTCGCCGGCTCCGTCCCCACCAGCCGGGGTGCGACTACACCGAGCCCGAGCAGCCCAGCCACCCTTCCCAGGAACCCGCGCCGGTCCATCACCCCTCCTCGCTGTCGTCGTTGAAGGATGCCTTGAGGCGCTCGAAGTGATCCCTGAACAGGGCGGCCAGCAGAGCGTCCTCCTCCTGCTGGCTGAACTCACAGGCGGCGCACAGGTTCCTCACCCACTGCGGGCTCGGAAGGGAGGTCGTCTCCATCACCTGATACACCCGTGCGCGAGAGAATCCGACGAGGTTCGCCGCCTCCCCCGGCTTGAGCCGCTTGCGGCGGAGGAGCGCCTCCAGCTTCTCTCCGAACCTGCTCATGCCCCGGAGTCGCGGGCGACCCCGGCCCCTCTGCTCCGTCTGCCCTTCCATCATCCCTCCTCACTGCTGCTGTCGTTGCAGGAGATCCGGAAGCGCGAGGTGTTGCCGGTCATCGTCCCGCTGCCGAGGTCCAACCAGTAGGGATGGACCGGGTACCGCCGGATCACCGGCACCTCACGCACCGTCTCCTTGATGACCGTCCGCTCGATCACCCGCACCTGTCGGTGCGGCGCGCGGTTGAACTCTGCCTGCTCGGCAGGCGTCATCGCCGCCCACAGCTCGTCCAGCAGGGCGAGGAGCGGGTCCTCGGCCCAGTCGGGCAGCCCGCCCTTCCGCGCCTTCTCGATCGCGTCCGTCACCTTTCGATACATCTCTGCTGCGTTCATGTGATCCTCTAGAGGCGGTTGTAGACGACGAATGACGCGATCACCCGCGCCGTGACCCACGCCGCGCAGAACAGCAGGATCTCCAGAGACGACAGCGGGCCGGTGAACGCCGCGATCACCCCGAGGGTCGCGCAGACGCACGCCACGTTGATGATCACGTAGCGATTGATCACGGCACTCTCGATGTTCACGGCTTCACCAGCCACTCGGCGATCCACTCGTCCATGAACTTCACCCAGGAGTGAGAGCCTCCCTGCTCCTCGGCGATCACGAGGTTGTCGTGCTCCTCCCAGGTGACGTCGTGCCGCCGGAACTCGCGCAGGGTCTCGGGGCGCGGAGAGACCCCGCGGGTCGCGCGCCAGATCCGCTGCGTGGCGACGTTCGTCAGGTGCGGGGACCGCTGCTCGGCGAGCGGATCACCGGTCGCGAACCAGTACAGGAGCTTCAGGGGCAGGGTCCCGACGAACTTGCCGTCCGTGATCCACTTCTCGATCAGCGTGTTCTTCGTGAGCCCGATCCCGGCGAACGGGGAGAGGGTCGTCGTGTCGTGGTGGAACGCCTGTAGAAACCCGGCGCCGCCCGAGTAGCCGACCCCGAACACCCGGACCTTGTTGAAGCCCTCCGCGATCTGCCGGATGTAGTTGTAGTCGATCTGGTTTCCGAGCCCAGGGTAGCCGACCCAGAACCGCTCGGGCGAGCCGTAGTTCATGGCTGCGTTGTCCCACGACTCCGAGTGGATCCAGTGGCAGTTGTTGTCGACCGCGACGAGGCCCTGCGGGAAGATGTCGAGGCGCCCCGGGACCGAGGTGACCCGTTCGACCATCTCGTAGGACGCCTTCGGGCCGCCGCTACCGCCGTGGAACCAGATGAACACGTTGTCGTAGCCGCCGAGGTCACCGCCGACGAGCGCCCGCCGCTCTCCGACCGGGGTGTCGAAGGCGAGGTAGCCGACCAGATCCGAACTCGCGCCCATGCCTCTGCCTGCCATTGTTCAGTCCTCCGGAGAAATGAGAAGGGCCATCGCGATGACCGTGAAGATCCCAAGGATCGTGAAGATGATCAGTCCGAGTTGAAGCGGATCCATCGCGCCCTCTGGTGTGTGGGTCAGTAGCTCATCTGGTGCAGGATCGCGGCGGCCTTCGCGAGGGATTCGATCTCCACCAACCGTTCAGGGCTCTGCGTCCCCGCCTTCGCTGCTGCCTCGATCGTTTCGAGCAGCTTCAGCAGCGCCCTGTGCGCAGCTTCCGTTCGCTCGATCGTCCGCGTCATGTTCCTCGCGACCGTGGATCCCGTGTTCTCCGACAGCATGTTCATGTGCATCCTCTCTCCTTCCGTCGTCAGGTGCATGGGGTCAACCAGTTGATCCTGCCGTCTGCCCAGGGGCCGAAGACGAACAGCCCGTACTCTGTCGAGTCGGTGCCGCCGCCGGTGAACGACGGCCGCTTCGACAGGACATGCACGTCGGGGGCCCAGCCGTCCTTCTTCAGCTCCCTCCACCACGGGTGGCGCTTCTGGCCCGCGAGGAAGCCGAGGCGGAGCAGGAAGGCGACCGTGCCGCGCCACTGCCCCATCCTGATGATCCGGTGCGCCTTGCGTACGTGCTCGTAGGCGTGCGAGTAGGGAGGATTGCCGATCACGAGGTCCGCCAGACTCTCGCCCTCCGGCTCCCAGGTTGCGAAATCCGCGTGGTAGAAGCGGTCGACGAACGCCTTGCCCTCCGCCTCCGGATCGAGGTCGACGCCGACGATCGAGGCCGTCGGCCACCGCGCCCTGCATGCTTTGACGAACGCCCCGCCCCCGACCGAGGGTTCGACGATCAGGTTTGGGTTGCGGAGGTAGCCCGCGACCGTGTCGACGAGCTGTCCCGCCAACGCCTCGGGCGTGTAGTAGGCGTCCAGCTCGCGTCGGGTTGAGACGGTCACAGGATCCCCATCCGAACGCGCTCGGCGACCGACAGCAGGTCGAGAGCAAGCTCCTTGGCCTCGTCCTCGTGAAAGATCAGGAGGGGCACCGGGGGTGGATCGGTGATCCCCTCCGTCGCCTCGTCGGGGGGCAGCAGGTAGATCGCGACGCGCGGCAGTGACGGTCGGTCAGGCGCGTGGACGATGACGACGTTGGGCCCGACGTCGACCATCGACGCGCCCCGGTTGATGATCGCTCTGTACCGGCGCGTCTGCATGACCGGCCGCGTCCCTACCACGTCGTCCATCACCACCTCCCCCCGAAGCGAAAGCTTGCGAAATACGGGTCGTCCGACTCTGGATCTTCGACGTGGAAGCCCAGCTCCGCGAGCCGAGCGGTGTCCTCCGGGCTGACGGCCGCTGGGTGGATCCCGACGACCGCCAGCTCGTTCTCGGTCGTGACGAAGGGCTCGGGCAGGTCCGCGTACTTGACGAGGATCTGCAACGCCTCGATGAGATCACTCACATCATCTCCAGGTCAGCTCCGCGTGATCCTGTCGAGGATGGCGAAGACGGTGATCCCGAACAGGCACCCGCACAGGAGGGGCGCCGCGTAGGCGACGACCTCGGCGACAGACTCGTGCATGGGCTACTCCTCGGCGGCACCCCGAGCCGCCTGACGGCTGGTGACCTCTGCCCACTGCCTCTGGTCCATCGAGAACCAGAGCGCCTCCATGAAGATGGAGATGTTGTCGAACTCTTCGTCGTCGATGTCAGCCTGCCTGCGTCTGGCATCGAGCGCAAGGTACTGCTCGACCTCCGAGTCCCCGGTCTGGACGAGGGGCTCGTCCTCTGCGTCGTCCGCGTCTTCTTCGAGGTAGCCGAGAATGTCTGGATCCTCGGTCTCCTGGATCTCTTGAGTGGGGGCGGGCGTTGCCTCAATCGGCGGCGCCATCTCTACAATCGGTACCTCTTCAGTGTCTTCTGTATCGACATCGATCGCATGGAGCGGGTGATATCGCCCTACGATCCCTTCGGATCTTTCGTAGTCGAAGGCATGAGGAGCGCAGTAGTACGCCCCCCATCGCCCGATCCGCCATTCAGCGGTCGCCAAGCACCCCTTGTACTCGCAGGTGCGCACGTCAGAGGCTCGCGGCCTCGACCTCCTCGCTCGGGAAATCGGCGTCGTCGATCGGCTGGGGCCGCGGGCCCTGCGCTGCGTTCATCGCTGAGAGCAGGATGTGCGTGATCAGGTTCGCCCGCGATCGATGTTCCTCTGCGCAGCGGCCGTCGAGCCACTGAAGAAGCTCGCTCGTGAGGCGGATCGGGGTGACGTGACCGTTCTTCGGCTTGGTCGGCATACGGTGGTCCTCTGTTCGGGGGTGTTCCAGCCGTGCTTGGCTGCGAACGGTCCAGGTGTAGCATCTCGTGATCGCGGCCGTCAACTGATCACTCGTCATCCGTATGTCAGATGCAGTACCAGCCGTGATCCTCGCCGCGATCCTCCCCTAGTTCTCCTGGGGGATCTCCTCATCAGCGTCGAATGTGAGATCGAGGATGCCGTTGAATACTGCACTCCGACGGGTGATCAGTGCCACCTCGATGTCATCTTCGCCAAGAAGGATATCGTGCAGCAGCTTGCAGGTCTCCCAGAGGCGGTATTCGATGCTGTCGGGTGCCAGATCAGCACCATCCGATCCTCCGATCTCGCTGATGTAGTCGGGCAGGATCACGATCTTGCGCATGAAAACCACCTGCTCGCCGCGTAATCCGCCTGTTTTCGGCTGTTGTGGTGCCGGAGGCGGCCTCGACGGCGTTGTATATGGATGCTAACCTGCCGAAAAGGTAGATCCGATGGCAAGATCCCAACTCCTGCCAGGAATATCGGCCTGGAAATCGGCCGATCACGCACCAGATTTCGCGCCGGAGCGGTCACCGGGGCTGCATTTCGCCTACAGACGATGGCCCGCGGCCCTGCGTGTGCTCGGGATCGAGCACTTGACTGCGATCGCACCCCTGACAGAGCCTCAAATCTATGCAATCGTGCGCTACATGGCTGCAAAAGGCTACCGTTCGATCGCTGGAGCCCCTTTTCGAGACGGATCAGCGCCCGATCATGCCGAAACGATGCGTTTGTGGCTGCTTCACTACACAAACAAGCCCGCCCGGAGCTGGTGGAGGAGCCAGTACGGCTGGAAATCGCCTCGGGAGTTCCCAGGATACACCAAAAGGATGGCCGAAATGGGCCTCCCAAAGATGGAACCCTTCGAGGTCGCTCACTTCCGCCTCCCGGACGACATTTCTTGCGATCCGGACGTGGTGCTGTTCCAGGCGTGGTGCCAGGGGGTCATGCTTCGGCACCTCCACGACGGATCCGACCTCCACCGAGCGCACTACACCGCCGTCCGCCGGGGTCTGGAGAAGTTCGCGCGGTCTCCGTGGGTCAGGTTCGCGGTCGCCGCCCCCCACATGCAGCCGGTCGGGCTCCTGTTCCCTCCGGCGAGCTATTTCGAGACCTGCGCGCGCATGGAATGGCTGCTCAAGCATCCATTCGAGGCGACTGACGCCGAAATGCACTACATCGTCGCCTCCGAGATGTTCCGGACAGCGATCATCAGGGCAAAGAAGCTGCGCAAGGGCGGAGACTACATGAATCCACCCGGCTACTGGTACCCAGGTGGTACGATCAGCCAGGGCCTCGGCGCGAGCCTGCGCAGGGGTGGCGAATGGACCGCCGATGGACAGGGGAAGAGGTAAATGAGCCGTCCCGCCAACCCTCCCGCGATCGGAACAGCCATTTCTGTCACCGGATCGATGTCCGAGATGATGGAGGCATGGCTTTTGTATCGGGAACAGATCCCGGTGGAGGAGCGGGACAAGGTTGCCGACATCATCTTCGATCCGAGCATCGACACGACCTCTCCGGTCGGTCTGAACCAGCTTCTCATCAAGGTCATGCGTGCGACCCTGACGGGGCAGCTCCCGCCGGTCGTCCTGTCGACCGTCGAGAGCATGATGCAGCTCCTCGCGCTCAACATCCACAACATGCACCGCGTCTCGGGGACCGAGCACCTCGCCCGCAGGGACGTGTTCGTGGTCGCCCAGGAGGTTCTGCGCGACGCGAAGCCGCTCCAGCCCCGCTACCTGACCCATCGCGAAATCCAGCCCGAGACCCCGCTCCGGGCGAGCGATCTGGCCCCGGTCGACGAGGACAAGGTTGCTGACGGCTGAAGAACTCTCGATCCTGTCGGATCCGGCCGCCAGTCTTCGGATGTACGGCACGATCGTCGAGCAGGAGTTCGGGGAGACGGGCCGATACGACCCGCACAGGATCACGGCTGACCTTCAGCAGACGATCCTGTCCTACGCCTCCGACCCTCCGCGCATGGACAACGGGCGCACGCAATGGCTGACCGTGCTCGCTCCCCGTCAGACCGGCAAGTCGACGACGGCGGCGCTCGCTCCCTATCCGCGGGTCGCCTACATCCCGAACACCGACGCAGCGCTGATCGCTGACACCGCCGAGCGCGCCAGCTACCTGTTCAAGCGGGTGATGATCAACCACGACAACTGGCCGTCGGAGATCCGCACCGAGAAGCTGTCGACGAACGAGACCCGGTCGCTCACCCTGAAGAACGGCTCGACCTACCGCGTCCTGTCCGCGCACTCCGAGGCGGTCGGGATCGGGCAGTCGACCGACTTCTTCGTGGGCTCGGAGGTCGCCTTCTGGCGCAACGCCGAGCGCCAGATGTCGCTGATCAACCCGTCGATGATGAACCGCAAGAACAGCCGGATGATCCTGGAGTGTACGCCCGCGCTCCTTTCCGAGACTTCCGGGCAGTTCTGGATGGATCACTGCCAGATGGCGGCCTTCGGGGGCGGCCGACACCTCTACGCCTTCTTCCCCTTCTGGGACTCGACGCTGAACCGCGCGCCGTGGAAGGCCGGCGAGGTGCTGACGCTGGAGGAGCAGCGCCTCCTCGATCGCTATGGCACTTACGGCCTCACGCCCGAAAATCTTGCATTCCGCCGCCTCGTGATGGGCAACGACGCCGCGGTTCGCCGCAACCCCGATCTGTTCGCCGTCTACTACCCCTTCGACGACGTGACCTGCTGGATCGCGACCGGCCAGGGCGTGATCCACCCCTCGGTCCTCCAGAGGCACTCGCAGAAGGAGTTGCACCCGGAGGGCACGCCCTACTCCGAGTTCTCGCCGCCCGATCCGGATGCGCTCTACGTGATCGGCGTCGACCCTGCCGGCTACGGTCGCGACCACTCGGCGTTCCAGGTGCTTGAAGTGTGGGCCGACGAGTGGATCCAGGTGGCATCGTATGGTGCCAAGTGCGATCCAACAGAGTTCGAGCAACTCCTCTTCGACACCGGGATCCGCTACAACAACGCCACGATCGCCATCGAGCGGAACAACGGCCTCGGCACGATCTCGGCGATGAAGACGAGGCGCTATCCACGCCTGTGGCACGACGACATGAGCAAACCCGGCGTGTGGAAGTCCGATCACGAGGAGTGGCTTGCTCTGCTGGTGGACGCCCTGCTGGAGAAGCTCGTGCTTCGGGGCAAGGGAACCGTCACCCAGCTCCTCGGGTACCGGTCGGACAAGGTGGTCGAGCGGACGCTGAAGTCGGCCATCCTCAACCCTGACGACACCTCGTCCTCCCGTCGGGAACGAGGCCACTGGGACAAGGTCTCTGCTCTGATGGTAGCCTGCGCGGTTGCTCCGAAGATGAACAGGCGCTATCGTACCGTCGAGAAGCCAGACAACGTTGTCCTCTTCCGCGACCTGACGTGGGATCAGCACAAAAAGCTGATGAAGAGGATCGAAGAGAGCAAGAAGCGCCCATCTCGTAGACGGGCCCACTACAGGAGGCGCTGATGGGGATGACAGTGTACGCTCCTGGGACGGCGCCTCCGGCGATGGCGGGCGGCGCTGACGAGTGGGCCGCAGCGAAGGCGGCCGCTGCGCAGAAGGCGCTCCCCGCACCGGCGCCCGCCCCGGTAGGCTCACCCCAGGCGCCTCCCGCGGCTGCCCCAGCGAAAGTGAATCCCTACGCAGAGATCACCTCCTGGCTCAAGCAGGCGAGTCCGGAGACCCAGCGGTTCATGAAGTCGGTGATGGACCGCTACGATTGGGACGACGACGGCAACTGGAGAGATCGGCCGCCCCCCAGCCCCTCGGGAGCATACCCGAACTCGGCGCCCTCGATGCTCGGTCAGGCGATCGGCTCGGGGATCCGGATGGCGGCCCTCTCCGGTGCAGGCGGCGGGGGCGGTAGCGGATGATCCCGAACGAGCAAAAGAAGCACATTCTCCGCACGCACATCTCGAAGGGTCGGATCGAGCGCGAGGAGTGGGATAGGTATACCGCATGGTACCTGGGTGAAGACGCCAATGCATCGGCCGCTGTCGATGGCGCTCTCCCCAATACCTACTCCGATGCAAACGAGGGCGAAGAGTTCCGCCTCGACACCAACTACCCATACGCCTTCATCGACACGATGATCGCGAACGTCTGCCCGACGAACCCGCTGATCACGCTGAACGCCCGCGGCAAGGACCGGCAGAAGCCTGCGGCCGCTCGTGAGGCGCTCGTCAACGACACCTTCCGTCGCGACAAGATGCACGCGAAGTCGTGGGACATGGCCGCCTACTGCTCACTCGTCGGGCGTGCCTTCTCCAAGACCTTCTGGTCCCGCAAGCACCGGCGGCCGATGACGAAGGTGATCAACCCGCGCTGCATCTTCTTCGATCCGACTGTCGATTGGGACGAGACTCGGTACGTGATCGAGGCGGTCCGCATGACCCAGGCGGAGTTCGAGGCGCGGCTGAACGAGCCTGATCCCGCGCTGCGCTTCAACATGCCGGAGAACCAGAAGCCGACCTACACCCAGATCCCGACGTGGCTTGTCGACCGGGGCGGGATCTACCACTACAACACCGCCGCGTTCGAGGTGTTCAAGTGGATCGTCGTCTACGAGTTCCACGATCTCGTCGCCGGAACGATGTGCTTCATGCTGGAGGACTGCGAGAAGCCCTTGTGGGAGGGGCCGCGGCCGTTCCAGTACATCCGCAATCCGTATTCGAAGGTCGTGTTCAACAAGAACATGATCGATGAGGCAGGCGTCTCCGACATCAAGCTGATCAGCAAGATCCAAGAGCGGCTCAACGAGATCGACACGCTGGAGATGTGGTGGACCCACACCGCGATCCCGATCGCCGTGATCAACGAGTCGGCATTCGACAACGCGGAGGAGGCGGTCACCGGCTTCCAAAACTGCACCGGCCCTGGTGATGTCTGGCGTGTTGCGCTCCGGGAGCAGGTCCCGCTTCAGGCAGCGGTCGACTTCACTCGCCCTCCGCAGGCGATGCCGCAGTTCGACAAGATGCGAGAGGTCTGCACGAAGCTGATCGAGTTCATCCTCGGGATCCCCTCCTACGCGCGCGGCGCCTACGGTGGGGCCGAGGTCGCGACCGAACTCGCGCTCGTCGACACCGCCACCCGTACCCGCAATGGCCGCCGGATCCGGGTCCTCGAAGACTGGACGACGGACGTGGCAAGCAAGACGCTCGCGATCTGGCGTGAGTTCTTCCCGAAGCAGGGCAGCCTTGATCTCCGCGGTCGCGGTCCGTTCGACGACGTCGTGGTCAACCGCTTCGAGATGGCGTTCCCCGAGGACATCACCGGATCCGCGCCGTCCGATGACGTCGACTTCGACGAGGACTTCTACTACGAGTTCGAGGCGATTTCCTACAGCCCGACCGAGAACCACCGCCTCGTTCAGCTCCAAAAGCTTCAGCAGTTCCTCGAAGTCCTGGCGAACAACCCGAACGTCAACCAGGGTCTCCTGTTCAGCAAGCTGCTCGAACTGCTCGGTATGGAAGAGATCCGCCAGGATCCCGCCACAGCCCCGCCTCCTCCTCCCGGAGCGCCGCCTGGATCGCCCGTGTCTCCTGGGCAGCTACCTCCAGGTTCAGGCGGCCTCCCTTCCGGGACTCCAGCAGACACGATCTCCACCGGCGGCCTGCCCCAAGGGCTCCAGGACAGCGCGGAGGCGATCTTGCCTCCAGGGTCTCGTCAGATGGCCGATCAAGCCAAAGCGATTTGAGGTGATCCATGGATGAGCCCGCACAGCCTTCCGCCCCCTCTGGTGCTCCTCCGCCCGCGCCTCCTGGCGCTCCTCCCGGCGGCATGGAGCCGGATCCCGCCGTGCTCGCCGAGCTGAAGAAGCTGCTCGAAGCGCTGCCCCCGATCTACCGGGAGGCGGCAAAGCAGTTCCTCGCCGGCCCCGCCTCTCCACCCTCTCCGCCCTCTGCACCGCCGGACGCGCCCGCCGCCTACGACGACGCGAAGCAGGCGGCGATCCGTCGCGTCATGCCACGGCCTCCGCCGAAGGAGTAACTGATGGACGACGCAGAGTTCAAGAAGGCCAAGATGGAGGCTGCCCGCAGGGTCCTCGGGAGTACCGTGGATACTGAACGCCGCCGGCTGGCGGAGGAGGCGTACATCAAGCACGCGCAAACGCCGCGAGAGGAGATCACGGACGACTACCCGATGTGGGACCGCCCCTCGGCCGAGCAGGCAGCCGACGAGGGGCGTGTGGAGTGGGGATGGGCTAACGGGTTCGATCCAAGGGAGCGGTACGTGCCCGACACGAAGATGGGCCTCCGCGCCGGTTACGTGGTCAGCCCAACTGATGGAAGACAGGCGGGGTTCGTGGAGGTATCCCCAGGTGACACTCTCTACAGCCTTGCCCGCCGCCTGAACGTGGATCCCGTTCAGTTCGCCGCTCTGAACCTGCTCGACATGGCGGGGAACGCCAATGAACTCCAGCCAGGGCGCCGTCTCTGGTTCTCCACGTTCGGCGGCGATCTGCGCGAGTACCCCCGTGTCGTCGACTACACCCGTGAGGGCTGGGATACTGGAGATCCTGGACCGATCGGTGCGCGCCCCAGCTACGCTGCGGAGGGCGCCTACCTGGGGAGCAGCTTTGCGGGCGACAAGGACGACCACAAGGCATTGTGGGCTCGCTACCACGAGTGGCTCCAGGCGCGGGCGCCGGGAGAGCGCCTCGTCTCCGAGGAGTGATCGGTGCCGCTATACCAGTGCTACTGTGAAACCTGCGATCAGATCGAAGATCGCATCTGTTCGTGGGAGGAGGCACGCCGGCAGGTCCACACCTGCGGCGAGCCGATGCAGAAGCTCCTCGGCACGGTCCGTCTGATCGGTCCGACCCCGACGAAGCCGGCCGAGTACGGCGGAAAGCTCATGGAGAAGCAGAGCGACGTCGTTCGCTGGGAGAACGAGAACCCAGGGCTGAAGACCTACTCGAAGACCGATCGGGTGATCAAGGACAAGCTCATCGACCTCCGGCATCAGCGCGATCTTCAGGCAAAGGGCCTGGGGTTCAGGGACGAACGGCATCGACAGGCAGAGGTGAAGAAAGAGGGAGGGCTCCCGCCCTGAACGCACGAGTTTACTGAACACCCGATCACTGAACGCTTGATCAGTGATCGCTGGCCCTGTATGCATGGGCCATGGACGACCTGCTTCAACTCCTGGCAGATGCGGCCTCCCCCGAGGAGATCGAAGACATCCTCTCGGCGGAGGGGTTCAAGCTCGTCAAGGGCGAAAAGAAGGACGCGCCGCCTCCTCCGAAGGAAGAGAAGGAGCCCGAGCCCCAGGAGGAGCCGCTCGACACGGAGAAGCCGGTCGGCGAACTCAAGGACCAGGCCAGCAAGCGCGCGTTCAAGCGGTTCGGCATGAAGGAAGAGGACGATGGCGACGGCGGCTACTGATAACGCCGTCGAGCCGGCCGCTCCTCCGGAGACCCCAGAGGCGCCTGCGCCCGAGGTCTCTTCTCCGGAGCCGAACGTCGAGGCGACGCCGTCTGCTCCCGATCTGACCGCGGACACCTACACCTGGGATCAGTGGGACGGCAGCTCCTACGATGCATTCCCGGAGTCTGTGCGTCCCTGGCTGGAGAAGGCTGGCGGCTTCTACTCCTCGCGAGAGGAGGCGATCCGCTCCGACGTGAAGCAGACGCAGAAGATCCTCGACACCCTGCTCGCGGATCTGGAAGACCCGCGCGTCGCCGACCTGACCGCCAAGTACAACGAGGCGGCGTCCTGGCGCGCGGAAAAGGAGCAGGAGTGGGCGCAGAAGGAGCAGGAGTGGAAGGCGTACCAGACGGCCGTCGAGAACTCCTACCGCGCCTATGTCGACGAGATCGCCCGCAACTTCGAGGAGCGGAATCCCTGGATCTTCCAGGATCCGAAGCTCCAGCAGTCTGCATCCGATCTTCTCGATGAGGGATTCGATCTCGAACAGCTCCCCGAGCTGCTGAAGCTGCCGCCCCAAACGCTCGTGACCGCCCGCAAGATCCATCAGGATCTCCGCGGATCCGGGGCAAAGAATGCCGGACCATATGCGGTCAGGCTGGCCCTTGCCGAGACGCGACCCGCCGAGCCGGGCCCGTCTGCCGCCCTCACCGCGGGTTCCTCCGCAACGCAGTCCAACGCGGCCCCCGCCGCACCGGCGCCCGATGCCGATTGGGAGACGCTGAAGCATGCAGCGTCCTTCCGCGCGCTTCGGGGCCGTTCGTAAGGAGCCACCATGGCGATCAGTGCTGATGTTGTTGCGTCCGCACTTCAGGATCTAAGCCCGAAGTTCACCGAGCTGTTCCTGAAGGGGATCCCTCTCTTCAGCTACATCGTCGGCTCCCCCGAGGGGAACGGCGCGAAGGGCGGTTTGAGCAAGTACAAGCTCAAGGGTCCGTACAAGGAGTTCATCGTCCTCAAGGGCGGCGTCGGGGACTCCACCGGGATCCGTCAGGGCAACGAGCTGCTCCGCTCGCAGCGCCGGCAGCAGGCGCTCCGCGGCAACGAGTATTCGTTCCTGCACATCTACCACTACGACATCCCCGGCAAGGATCTCGCCGAGGCGTCCGGGCCGATGGATCTCGGCAAGATCATCGACAGCTACCCGGAGATCGCGGTCGCTGACGACAAGGCGCTCGTCAGCAAGCAGATCGCTCGCGGCGCGTCCTCGGCCGGCTCGACCGGCGTGAGCGCAGGCGCCTCCGGCTTCTTCACGCTGAACGGCAACCAGTCCTACGATCCGCAGGGGACCTCGCGGACCGGGCTGTTCCAGTACAAGACGCCGTCCACGCAGACCGCGACCGTCCACGGGATCCCGATGGCTGGCGCGGCCTCGTCTCCGACTGCGGGCTGGTTCCATCAGTTCGCCAACATCAGCAGCTTCGCCCTCGACGGGATGCGTCAGTACCGACTGCTCGTCGCGAAGGCGAACCAGGAGGGGCTGACGCTCACCGGCGGCGGCGTGAACCTCGTGTGCTCCGACATCGGCACGTACAACAACATGCTGGAGCACATGGACGACAAGATCACGATGATCGACAAGGCGGGCTACCCGCTCGCGAAGCACCTCAACCGTGAGGGCTTCAAGGTCGGCAACGTCGACTGGTATTGGGATCCGGACATCGACATCACCGACACGACCGCGTTCACCTCCGCCGAGGCGCGGCTCGGTGTCGCCTACGTGCTCAACACGAGCAAGTTCGACCTGCTGATCCAGGCGAACCACGCCGACATCGTCGGCAACGGTCTGTTCGACATGCGGCAGCCGGTGCCGATCCCCGATCAGTTCGCGTGGCAGTTCCGGATCGTGTCGAACTTCAACATCTGCTGCACGAGCCTCCGGCATCAGGGCGTCCTGACCGGCGGATCGGTGGAGTGATCCCATGCCCGCGATGACGATCAATGGCTACATCACTGACGTCGACACGACCCAGAAGTACGAGCTGGGGTTCGAGTGGGAGGAGTCGGCGAACTCGCTGACCTCCAGCTACCGCGGCTTCGGGAACCGGCTGTGGCGGTACGTCCTGAACGACGGTGCGGCTGCGGTCTCCGCAGGGCATCTCTGCCAGCGCAAGGCGGGGACGACCGCCGGCTGGACCATCACGAAGGCGACGAACCAGTCCGTCGGCGTCGTGTCCCGCTTTCAGTATCCGGGCGTCGCCCAGCACGAGATCGGGGCGGGGAAGTACGGGTTCATCCTCGTCAAGGGCGCCGGGCTCTACGTTGCCGACACCGGTGGAACGACCGTCGACCTCACCCTGATCGCGGGCAACGCGGTCGACGGCTGCTTCGACACCCAGGCGCTCGCCACCGTCGCCGACTTCAACCACCTCGGCTATGCGATCACCGCCAACGT
>Ga0196964_10000734_pt1 | contig 18345 bp, 17 predicted proteins | sample S1_10metaG_FD_148615 | JGI IMG/M metagenome (GOLD analysis project Ga0196964, IMG submission 148615) | Soil microbial communities from Anza Borrego desert, Southern California, United States - S1_10 | ecosystem: Environmental > Terrestrial > Soil > Desert | place: USA: California | collected... | reverse complement strand
AATTCTACCATGCCATAACTTAAATGATAGACTCCGTCAGCATACGGCTTTTTCATTTTTTGCAGGATTAGCTTTAATGCCTTCATGTGATAATCCTGCTCATTCCCGATCACGTAGATGCTTTGATCGTATTTAAATTGCTCGTACTTCTGTTGGGCCAGGCCCAGGTCCTGCGTGATATATACTGAAGTGCCATCCTTACGCAACACTAATTTCTCATCCAGTCCCACATCGGTGAGATCAGCCCAAACACTTCCATCTGGCTTTTGTTTGAACACACCAGCCTGCAGTCCTTCCTCCACAGATTTTTTTCCAAGCAGGTAGGTGTCACTTTCATAATAGGTAATATCAAAATCACTTCCTATCCGCTTATACGTGACATCAAACCCCTCGTAGACCCAGTCATTCATTTTTTTCCATAGATCGATCACTTCAGGCACACCGGCTTCCCAATCCAGGAGCATTTCCTGGGTTGCCTTCATGATCGGGGTCTGTTTCTCCGCATCGTCCTTACTCTTCCCCTGCTTCATTAACTCCTCTACCTGCCGCTTATGTTCATCATTGAACTTCACATAATATTCGCCAACAAAATGATCCCCTTTCATCCCGGTCGATTGAGGGGTAGCTCCATTGGCAAAAAGCTGCCAGGCGATCATGCTTTTGCAGATATGGATCCCGCGGTCGTTCACCACGCAGCTTTTTACGATCTCGCAGCCGCAGGCTTTCAAAATTTCCGCAACACTCCACCCCAGGAAATTATTCCGCAGGTGACCGAGATGTAATGGCTTATTTGTATTCGGCGAAGAATATTCTACCATCACCTTTTCTCCTTTAGCTGGACGAGTCCCAAAACCAGGCAAAGAATAATTGCTGTTTAGAAACCCGAACCAGTATTTATCAGAGATGCTGAGATTCAGGAAACCTTTGATGACATTATAACTCCGGAAAAGATCTGGATGTGTTTTAATCAGATCTTCACCGATCTCCTTACCTAATAACTCTGGTGATCTTTTGAGAGATTTTACAAAAGAAAAAAGCACGAGAGTGTAATCGCCTTCGAATTCCGGCTTGGTCTGGTTGATCGTCAGTTCGCCTTCGGAGACATCGAGAACATAGACATTTTTTAATGTATCAACTATAGCTTTTTTAATTCCTTGAACTAATGCCATCAGCGAAGTTTAGCCGCGAATTTACATCCCCTTCCCAACCTTCCCTAATCAGGGACGGTTTTTTCAATTTTTTTGTAATTACTCAGGATTGAAATTGAACCACAATAGGAACATAGAATCACAATAGCAGTACACATAGAATACAACTATGTGTTTTTCTATGTGAATCTACTGTTTCTATGTGGTTCAACATGTTTAAAGATCAAACTGACTACCTGTTTTTTGAAAAATTGTTCAATTACCTTTGCGGGTCTTGTAATCACATTCAATTTGATGCAATTTCCTGAGGCCACAAAGTTCACGACGAACCACGAAGCACACGACGTAGTGTCCGTTGTGGTTCTTTGTGTACTTCGTGACCTCGGTACGCCAAGCCGTGATGATTAGTCTGCTGCAAAGTCAACCGATGAGAAAGCATATTCATAATGCAAGGGACCTGGTTCTTCCTATGATCGATTTTTTTTACCCGCCGTTCAGGAAGCTCATGAGCATACAGACATTCCGATATGCTGCTTCTGGTGGAGCCAATACACTGTTGGGTTTATCGATCTATTATATCAGTTACCGGTTTATATTGAATGAAGAGATGCTTGACCTGGGTTTTTATGCATTCAAATCGCATATTGCCGCGTTGTTCATGGCTTTTTGCGTCAGCTTCCCGGTAGGCTTTTTCCTGATGAAGTACGTGGTGTTCAGCGATTCAAAAATGAAAGGCCGTATCCAGTTGTTCCGGTATTTCATGGTCTACCTGTTCAACCTCGCGCTGAATTATATCATCCTGAAGATCTTCGTTGAAATATTTCACATGTACCCGGTATTCGCGCAGATCATCACAACGGTCATCATCATTTTATTCAGCTATTTGGCGCAGCGCCATTTTACTTTCCGGGCAACAGAGGAAGACGATGAGGAATTTACAGGCTGAAATCGATCGATTCTACCTTTATAGATAATTCACCGGTACAGTTACTGCGAATGATAAGGGCTTCCTTTGCCGGGAAAATACCGATCAGCCTGAGCTCGTTCATCAGTCCGTAACTCCGAATGCCCTTCACCCATTCGCGATTTAACTGCCTGTTGATATTCACTCTTGCCGTATCAATATAGCTGGCCAGCTCAAACCGGGTTTGCTTGGCTATTTCTGAAGATATGCGCTTATTGAATAGCCAATCGGCCGCTTTCAACAAAGCATTTTTTGACCTGATATCAAAATCGATGTCCTTTATTTCTATCACCTGTGTGCTATTATCATACACTGGTTTACCAATGAGATAGACTGTCCCGCTGTTTGTTCCCGAAAATTTCACCCGGATAATAAATTTATCAGATCCCGAACCGTATAGCCGGCATTCGTCAATGATAAAAGTTTTCTTTACCGGACCTTTGTCGAATTCAAATTGCTTACCGGCAAGTTGCCTGTTGAGAATATTGGTGAGCGAATCATAATTCAATACCGCGTCCAGGAAAATGCTGAATCCTGAATAACCAGCCATGCTGCCCATATTGGGCATGGATTGGGGAGGCGTAACTGATTTTTCAAACCGGATCACCGGTCTTGCCGTGAGCCCGAGGAAAATTAGTAATGAATCATTCCTGGCAAAGAGATTATTCAACCTGAATTGCCTGGGGTTGATCTGCAACCAGCCCATTCCATGAAGATCATAGGCCTTATTCAGCTGGTCCCAGACCTGTAGAAACTTTGGACGCAGGTCAATCATCCCATAGCTTGCGTCGAGATTGGTTTTGGCCGCATCCAATTCCAATTTCAGTCCTTTTATCACCTGTTTAGTGATATCGGTGCCCCAGAAACATACTTCGCATTTATCGAGGGGTTCCGGTTCATTTCGTTTAAAATTCAAACGCACCTTATAATCGGGAAGAACAAATACTGAATTGGAGAAAGAAACTTTTACTTTTCTCTCCGGTTCATTGAACCCGCAACGGCAGGGTGGGGTCCAGGGCGACATAGCGGTCCCATTTACACAAACTCGTGTGGAGCCGATGATCTTATAATAACCTGTGAATCCCAGGTCAAGGACGGTACCTGATGCTTTTATTTGGAGTGGGCTGCGGCGAAAGGAATATTTATACCGCACATCACATCCTTCGTACAGCCATTCATCAGGATAATTGGGGGAGGTGAATAAAGTATCCACCGATTTTTCAGCCATCGTATAAACAGGCTTGAGGTTGACCTGGATGGGAATATTGATCTCTGAATTTGGAAGTGAATCCAATTGTGAATCGTCCACGGTGAACGAGGGTTTTTCGGGATTGATCCTTGGTGAGCAAGAAATAATAATAAGAAGCACCGGAATAAGAAGACCAACGGTTTTTTTCATAGAGAATCTTACGCCTAAAAATAGTGAAAGGCTATGAGATGGGCTAAGAGTTAAAGTGATTGAAAAGAGAAAAAGAGAATTATCCTTGATTTGGGGCAACTCCTTTGTCAAAGAATTCCGTATCGTTTTTTCGTAAAATCACTAGTAGAAATTTATTAATCAACTCCTTTTCTCTTTCAGTTTAGGAGATTGTCTTCTAGAGAAGGGCATTTATATTCCTGGGACAGCCTCTTTATCTCTTAGCTTCCTATTCCCTATTTCCTATTCACATATTCCTCGGGTTGTTCCAGCCTTTACTTAATCTTTCAATACTACCAGCAACTCTTTCCTTCCTCGTTTCCTCACGTTTAGCAGTAACGATCCATTCCAGGTATTCTTTCTTATTTGTAAACGAGAGGCCGTTGAAAAAATCAGATTGTTTTTTGTTTTTCTTCAATGCAGCTGCAAAGTCATCTGGAAGTTTTACTGTTTTGGTTTTCGGATCTACCCATTTAAAGATCTCGCGTTCCTTTGGTTGTGCTTCTTTTTTCCTGTCAGCATCTGTCTTCGCGCGGAAACCAAAGGTTGACCAGGTATCATTAAAAGAAATGAGACTGATCCAGGTTAATTTATCGCCTTCCTCCAGCAGGCAATCCCAGCCTTTATCCCGTGTAAGATCGGTTTGTACCTTAGAAGTTCCTTTTGGATAATAAACCCACACGATCAGCCCGGGTTTAACCAGTTTCATCACTTTGCTCATTTCCTTTTCCAATTGAGCCCTGTTCATAACGAACCAGTGCACCTGGTCATAGGTTTGACCGGAATTAATAATTTTTACTCCTTTTGGCAGTTCCCCAAGGCCTTTTTTAAAATCTGCAGGCGCATTAAGTGTCAGGAGTGTAAATTTTTCTTTTATCCGAAGCTTATCAGCGATAGAAGTAGCCATGGTGATTTATTCTTTATTAAAAATAATATCTCCTGGAATTAGTTGGTATGTTAAAGCTTGTTAAATACTGCGGATCACGTAAAAGATCATCATGAACGAGGCCACCAATTTCAGAAAGGAACCAAATAGAAACCCGACAAAAGAACCGAGTGCAGCCCGGAAAGATTTATGCGCGGTTTGTCCTCCGATCATTTCCCCGATAAATGCGCCCAGGAAGGGGCCAATGATCACTCCAAATGGGCCCATCCAGAACGCGGCAATAAATCCAATGGTACAACCCCAAATCCCGTATTTCGTTCCCCCAAAACGTTTTGTCCCCCAAATCGGAATAATATAATCCAATAACAGGATCACAACAATTATCCCCGCCCAGATCAGCAGATGTTTTGTATCAAATGGATTCGGATCCCTGAAGTTTTGAATTAACATGCCTAAATAGGCGATGGGAGGACCCGGGATCAACGGGAGTATGCTGCCCAGTATGCCGATAACACATAAAATGATCCCTAAACCTATCCAAAGCCAATCCATTCCTGTTTATTTTAAAGGAAATATCTGGAGATTTTCGGAATATCCCTACTTTCTTTTTTACCTTGATTTCAACAAATCCATCTTTCTTTTGTCCCGCCAAAAAACAAGTTGCAGCTGTCTTCCCTGGTATTGTTTTGCGTAATATGTGGTTTGAAGTAAATTATTCTACAATTATTTGGGTGAACCAGCGCCTTATCCCGACGCAAGTCGGGATATAGCGCTACCGGGGTTTTCGAATTACATGCATGATAGTGTTTCGATCTTTTTTACAACTAAGTAAAAAGCATATTTTTTCGATAAATGCTTCTCTTATAACGAGCGCTGGCCGGCCCGCTTCGCGGAGCAAGTCAGCGGGCCTTGATCTTTTCTTTGCTATTTCTTTTCCATCAAGGGAAAAGAAAGTAGGGAAGACCCTGACAAAATTGCATTTTAAGGCAAGCGGCACAATGATTGACAGCTATTTATAAGCTGAAAAAGGCTAAATAAAAATCTATTATTATGGGTAAGATCATTGGAATAGACTTAGGAACCACCAATAGCTGCGTAGCCGTTATGGAAGGCAGTGAACCGGTGGTAATTGCCAACGATGAAGGGCGTCGCACAACCCCTTCCGTCGTGGCATTTTTGAAAAATGGAGAACGCAAAGTGGGTGATCCTGCCAAGCGGCAGGCCATTACCAATCCACATAACACAATTATGTCCGTAAAAAGGTTCATGGGCCGTCGCCATGATGAAGTGACCGAAGAGATCAGCCATTGGAGCTATAAGGTGACCAAGGGTGACAATAATACGGTACGAATTGACATAGATGGACGTTTGTATACCCCGCAGGAGATCTCAGCGATGATCCTGCAGAAAATGAAAAAGACCGCTGAAGATTACCTGGGACATGAAGTGAATGAAGCCGTGATCACCGTCCCGGCCTATTTCAACGACTCACAACGACAGGCAACAAAAGAAGCTGGTGAGATCGCTGGTCTGAATGTCCGCAGGATCGTGAACGAACCTACCGCTGCTGCATTGGCGTATGGTTTAGATAAAGGGAAGCATGATCAAAAGATCGCGGTATTTGACCTGGGTGGAGGAACTTTTGATATTTCCGTTCTGGAATTAGGGGAGGGAGTGTTCGAAGTAAAATCAACCAATGGAGATACTCACCTCGGTGGTGATGATTTTGATAAAGTGGTCATGGACTGGCTGGCCGATGAATTCAGGAAAGATGAAGCGATCGACCTTCGCAAAGATCCAATGGCCCTGCAGCGTTTGAAGGATGCTGCTGAAAAAGCCAAGATCGAATTGTCCTCTTCTACTGAAACAGAGATCAACCTGCCTTATATCACGGCAGTGGATGGCGTACCCAAGCACTTAGTGAAAAAACTCAGCCGGGCAAAATTTGAACAACTGGCTGACAATTTATTTGCCCGCTGTCTAAAACCCTGTGAGCAGGCACTGAAAGATGCCGGCATGAATCCTTCACAGATCGATGAAGTAATTCTTGTGGGAGGTTCCACCCGCATTCCGAAAGTGCAGGAGATCGTGGAGAAATTTTTTGGAAAGAAACCGAATCGAAGCGTGAACCCTGATGAGGTTGTGGCCGTAGGTGCCGCGATCCAGGGAGCGGTATTGACCGGTGAAGTGAAGGATGTATTGCTGCTTGACGTTACACCACTTTCACTGGGTATTGAGACAATGGGTGGAGTGATGACAACTCTTATCCCCAGCAATACTACCATTCCAACTAAAAAATCAGAGGTATTCTCAACAGCAAGCGATAACCAGCCGGGCGTTCAGATCCATGTATTGCAGGGTGAGCGCTCCATGGCGAAGGATAATAAAAGCCTTGGAATATTCAACCTGGATGGCATTCCGCCAGCTCCGAGAGGCGTACCGCAGATCGAAGTGACTTTTGATATTGATGCGAATGGCATCCTGCATGTGACTGCAAAAGATAAAGGCACCGGCAAGGAGCAAAAGATACATATTGAAGCAGGTTCGGGCCTGAACAAGGAGGAAGTAGAAAGAATGAAGGCCGAGGCAAAAGCTAATGAAGCAACAGACAAAGCTGAACGTGAAAAAGTTGATAAGTTAAATGCTGCGGATAGTTTAGTATTCCAGACTGAAAAACAATTAAAGGAATATGGGGACAAGATCCCGCAGGATAAGCGCACGGTGATCGAAAACGCCGCCGAGCAATTAAAGACCGCGCATAAAAACCAGGATCTTGCTGCTATTGATTCTGCAATGGCTTCACTGAATGCAGCATGGACGGCAGCGAGCCAGGATATTTACAATCAACAGTCGGCCAGTTCACAGCCTGACGGTCAGCAGTCAGCAACCGGCAGCCAGCAGCCCGGAGATGGTCAGCAACAAGGCAATGGAACAGGGAGTGAGAATGTGACGGATGTGCCTTATGAGGAAGTGAAGTAACAGCAGCCAGCAGACCGTTATGGGATAGTTGAAGGTTTATAGTTTAGGGTTTAGAATTTATAATTGAGCCGTAGTTTAGCTACGGCTTTTTGATTTCAGGGGTTGCTACCTTATTTTGAACCACATAGATAACAGTAGATCCACATAGAAAGGCACATAGAATAATACTATGTGGGATCTATTGTGTGTCTATGTGTTCTATTGTGGTTCAAAACTTTTAAAGAGGTCGCTACGTTTCACTGGGTTTATCCATTCAATTTCGGATATTGGCTTTACAATGATTCCAGCATCCGATAGGAAGTTTTTCCGGGAACACCGTTTTGCGTTGGTACAATTGCTTCCGTTCCTGGTCCTCGGGATCGGAGTGCCTGTGGGCCTATCTTTAACAGGTGCTTTAGACAAGAAATGGCTTATAATGGGTGCAGCGACCTGGTTGCTGGCATTAGGCATAAAAACAATTCCGTTTTTCCTGGGCTTTATTTTTCCCAGGGTGCACATCAGTTCCGGTAATATTTATTTAATAAGCGCAGCGGAAGGTGTTTTATCAGCGATCGCTGAATTAGGACTTGCGTTCGCTTATTTTATTTATAACAGGGATGAATTGTCTTTGAATGGGATCTTGAGTTTTGGATTGGGCGTTGGTTTCGCTGAAGTATTGCTTATCGCTTATTTACTGCTTGAAGATATAGAAACGATCAGCGATGGGATAAAGAAGGATAACGCAAGAGGATTTGTTTTGTGGCGCCCGATGCTGGAACGCCTGCTGGCCATTGCCGGTCATGTATTGTCAAGAGGGATCTTAGGGCTGGTTATACTTTTCGGCTATCCATACTGGATTTTTTTACTTCCATTTCTTTCGTTTGCTTTTGTCGACGGCTGGGCCGGATATATCAGCCGAAAATGGGATTTAAATAAACTCAGTGTGCTGCGACGCATAAATGTCATTCATATCCTGGTTGTGCTGTTTGAAGCGGCTGTGTTTTTTTGTTTGTTTCTATTCCAACGCAGTGTGCGATTCTTACTAAATGCTATATGAATTAGCCATCAGCGTAATTTTATCTGGAGCCTTCTCCTGATCGCGTGGCGTATTAGGAGCACGAAGTACACGAAGAACCACGAAGGTCACAACGTTGTGTTCTTTGTGAATCCTTGTGTACGTTGTGTTCCTTCTTACGCGATTGAAAAAGTAAAGAAAGTCCGAATCGCCCTGGTTTTTTGATCATTTATGCATTAAATACTTTTTCTGCATCTATCGAAAAAACCCACAATGTGCCGGCTGATCGTCCTGTTATTTCTCTGGTCCTCGGTTCATGCCCAGGATAGTTTAGTTAGAGACCCTGCATTTGTCAAAATCGTAGAAGGACTTCCATCCCAAGAACCCTTCGATTCTGCGAATTCATACAGGAAGATCAGCAATCATTACATCTATATCATCAGCGATAATGATCTACACAGAGTGTTCGATTATGAAACAGCCATGAAATTCTATCTTTTTGATTTCAGTCGCTACCATATTCTTGGAAGATGGGTTTGTCCATTTTGTGAAGCCGCCTGTAATCATGAAGAAGTGGATAAACCCTGCCACCGTAATGTTTGCGAATATGAGTGGACCTGGGAGATACGGGATAATGTCAAAGCATTTTCAGAAATACCCCTTAATCGTTTTTTGGGACATAAAGATGCCGTTTACCCCACTTCATTTCAGCACTTTTTTTATGATACAGTTCAGCTGTCAGTGACTGATTCATCTATCCATAATTGGTATACGTCTGGAAGAGGGGATTGCAGATCCAGGTTTGAATACAAGGTCTTTCGTGACAGATATTATCCGGCTGTCATTTTAAAAGAATCGAATTATTGGGGTGGATGCCGGGCCGGTGGGTCATGGGATTTTACAATTTCATTTCCTAAGCAGCCAGGAAAACTGCAATACTCAAAACATACGATCCTGGTCGATAAATACCTTGATTAATCCTCAGAATATGACAGAGAGCCATAATAATGACATGGCTATGTCAAATATGGTCAGAAAACTCCTCCGGCATGATAATTAGGCCAGATCCCTTAAATTAAAGTGCTTATGGAAATCGAGATCTTTACGCTGGCCGATTTTGCCCAGGATAATAATTCAAAACTGACTGTTGTGGGAACATTTGACGCCATTCATTCCCGGCAGTTCCCGGCCATCCATCCTTCCTGCAGTATTGCCTGCCGGCTGCGATTTTCTAATAAGGAAATTGGACAACATGATTTCAAACTCCGGTTGATCGATTCATCGGGGAAAGAAGTTATCAATCCTATAGAAGGAAACCTGACTATTGGAGAATCACCCAATGGGCAGATATCCAGTATTAATATCGTGATCAACTTCAACCAGCTGAAATTCGAAAAGGCTGGGAGATATTCTTTTGAATTATATATTGATGGGGAATGGAGTTCTGGACTACCATTATTTTTGAACCAGGCAACTTAAAAACAAAATTGTCATGCCGGGCTTGGACTAGGAATTCCGACTTCTGACCTCAGACATCCGACATCAATATCAAACATCCCCATCACCCAGGATCACGATCAATGCATAGATAACACCGGGCAGCCAAAACAATAAAGTGAGAATTAGGGCGATCCAGAAACGGGAATTGATCTCGCCTTCATGCAGGTAAACGGCAAGTGGCGGAAGAAGTATCGCCAGGATCACAAGAAGAAGCGTATTTGTACTGGGCGCCTTTCCTGCTTTTTTTGCTTCTTTGAAAGCTTTTATTTCTTTACGTATTTCCTTTGCTTTTATTCGTTTGTCCTTTTTTGAAAGGGTAGTGAACGCGGATACCGCTGCCCTGACTGCTCCCGGTGCGGGTTCAGTCGGAAGCAACGCTGCGGATGAAATATGAAATGAGCTGCCCATCACCAGGACGGCGAGCAACAGGAAAAAATGCTTTCTCATGATTATGGTTTACGGTTAATAGAGGACTTAATTTGTCAAGTCAACAATTTATCAAAAACTGTTCCGATATGTTTCCAGTCGGAACAGTTCACAGTTTGCCAGTTCTCAGTCGGCCAGTTCTCAGTCTGCCAGTCAAAAACCCCACAAAATCAAGAATTACATAATGTCCAACGCTTTTACAAATGCTGTAGTTTGAAAAGGAAGGATCAACGTGAGCCATTCCCAGTGTGTAATGATGGCAATTACCAGGGCTGCCGTGGAGGCAAAAAAGATCAACCACCAGATGCCCCTGTATTTCTTCTTTTGTTCCATGGATTGAATTTTTCCGGTCATTTCAGAATTTGCGCTGCAAAAATAAGATAGCCATGTGTAAGAAGGAAATCAGTCTTGGTCCCCTCAATCCCCAAGGAGGGGAAGAATATCTTAAAAAGAATTTTTTATTGAGAGGGTCTATGCATATATTTTCAGAATTTCAGTATCACTTCGAAGTATTTAGACAATCTCAGAAATCCATAAATACTCTTTAGGGATTATTTTTTAGTCATTCCTTTTGCCCGGCTTCCTATCTTTTTTATACATTCGTGGGTAATGTGTTTTTAGAACACATTGGTGATTGAGCCGGCGAGATATGGATGCGGGATGCTTACGAAACCAACCAGGACCATGAGACTCCATTTTTATTTGCGCTTTCATACCAGCTTTGGTCAGCGTTTGTGGATCTGTGGAAATGCAGACGCGCTCGGGAATGATGATCCTGCTCTTGCCTTTCCCATGGAATACCTGGACGAACAATGCTGGCAGGGCATAGTTGATGTAAAGCGTAAGGAACTTCCTAAAGTATTACGGTATAAATATTATTTACAGCATGCAGATGGAGAACGGATCAGCGAATGGGAAAACGACCGGGTGATCGAAGGCATTCGAAAAGAGGAAAGCGAATTATTTCTCGTTGACACCTGGAACCATGCCGGCGAGTTTGAGAATGCGTTTTATTCCGCCCCCTTCCAGAATGTACTGCTGAAACAACGTGCTTCTAAAACAGGCAAGGCCCCAAGATCTTTCACGCATGTTTTCAAGGTAAAAGCACCCCTGTTAACCGCTGACCAGGCTATTTGTCTATTGGGTAATTGTGATTCGCTGCATGCCTGGGATTCCGAAAAACCCCTTCTCCTTCAAAAAAAAGGTAATTGGTGGACCATTCGCCTGGATCTTGGTCAGGAAGGAGGCGCGATCGCATATAAGTATGGAGTCTACGACTTAAAAAAAGAAAAATTCAGCAGCTATGAAGAAGGCAATAACCGGATGCTTTTTGTTGACCCCGGAAAGAAAAAATTAACCATTACCCACGATGGTTTTGTGCACTTACCAAACAATACCTGGAAAGGAGCGGGGGTGGCGATCCCGGTATTCAGCCTGCGAACTAAAAATGGGTTTGGGGTGGGAGAGTTCAATGATATCAAATTACTGGTTGACTGGGCAAAGGCAACGGGACTGAAAATGATCCAGCTGCTCCCCGTGAATGATACGATCGCTACGCATAGCTGGATGGACTCTTATCCTTATGCTGCGATTTCAGCTTTTGCTTTGCATCCTTTGTACATCAACCTGCCAAAAGTGGCCGGGAAGGATTTGGCCAAAACCCTGTCGCCATTAAAAAAGAAACAGGAACAACTGAACGAATTACCTGAAGTGGATTATAGCGAAGTGATCAAATTCAAGCTGGCCGTACTGAAAGAACTTTACGAAGTGTTGGCTGATACCTGTTTTGAATCAGGCGATTACAAAGAATTTTTTGAGCAAAACAAACACTGGCTTGAGCCATACGGAGCTTTTTGCTATCTCCGGGATAAATATGGCCATTCGCGGTTTGACGAATGGGAAGAATATGGAAATTATGATGCGGCCGCGGTTAAGAAATTATGTTCTGCCAAATCAGATTGTCATAAAGCGATCGCTTTTTATTATTTCATCCAATATCACCTGCATGTACAATTAAAAGAAGCTGCCGATCACGCGCATAAAAAAGGAGTAGTCCTGAAGGGAGATATACCGATCGGTGTTTACCGTAACGGTTGCGATGCATGGATGGCCCCCGGCCTGTTCAATATGTGCTGGCAGGCAGGCGCTCCGCCCGATGATTTTACCGCTATCGGACAGAACTGGGGATTTCCGACCTATAACTGGAAAAAGATGCAAAAAGGCGGTTTTAGCTGGTGGAAGCAGCGATTCTCCCAGATGAGTAATTATTTTGACGCTTTTCGCATTGATCATATCCTTGGGTTCTTCCGCATCTGGAGCATTCCCGCGCGAGAGGTGCAGGGGATCATGGGGAGATTTGTTCCCGCTATTCCAATCGACAATTCAGAATTCGGGGAAAATGGAATTTGGTTCGATGCACAACGGTATTGCCGGCCTTATATCAATGACGCCATATTAAATGAAGTATTTGGAAAAAATGCGGATCGCGTAAAGAAAGAGTTCTTAACCCCGAATGAACATGATAGTTATGACCTGCGGCCTGAATTTGCTTCTCAAAGGCAGGTGGAAGATCATTTTCAATCCATAGATGAGGCGGAAGAAAATGAACAGCTAAAATCCGGCTTGCATTACCTGCTTTCGAATGTGATCCTTTTTGAAGAAGCCCATTCAAATGGAAAAGATGTAGCAGAAAAAGGTTATCATTTTCGTATCTCCATGGAAAAAACACATTCTTTCCGCGAACTGGACCCTCAGACCAGGGAAAAGCTCAAAACACTGTATCTAGATTATTTTTACCAGCGGCAGGATGATTTCTGGAAAAAGGAGGCCATGCATAAGCTGCCGCAGTTAAAGGCGGCTACAAATATGCTGATCTGTGGCGAGGACCTGGGCATGGTGCCTCATTGTGTGCCGGATGTAATGAAACAACTTGGAATTCTCAGCCTGGAAATACAGCGAATGCCTAAAGATCCGCAAAAAGAATTTTTTCATCCGGATGACGCGCCCTATTTATCGGTAATTACACCTTCCACGCATGACATGAGCACGATCCGCGGCTGGTGGGAAGAAGACCGGAGGCGGACCGAGCATTTCTATAACAATGTCCTGGGCCAGTGGGGGGAAGCTCCGGAATTCTGCGAAGCCTGGATCAGCCGCGCTATTGTGATGCATCATTTATATTCTCCTGCCATGTGGAGCGTTTTTCAGTTGCAGGATATATTAGGAATGAGCGAAACTCTCCGTCGTGAAGATCCCGATGATGAAAGAATAAATAATCCTGCGAATCCGAAACATTACTGGCGTTACCGGATGCATATTTCTTTAGAAGATTTAATTAAACAGACAGAGTTTAACGAAGAGCTGAAAGGTTACGTCCTTAATTCAGGAAGATAGGTACCCATCTATTTCACACCAGGACACCAAGTATCGCGAAGCCGCGACTTTGCGCATCTTTGCGGTCTTTGCGTGAAACCCTAATATGAAAGTTACATATTGGCAATACAATCTTAAGTTCCGGCATTCTTTCACTATTTCAAAAGGCACTAAGACCCACCAACCAACTCTAATAGTTGAATTAGAGCACCTGGGTATAAAAGGTTATGGAGAAGCCCCGGCGATCGCATACTACAATATCCCGGTCGAGAAAATGATCGAAGACCTGGAAAGCAGGAAACCATTCGTTGAAAAATTTGCATTCACCGAACCGGAGCGCTATTGGCACTACGTTCATCATTTATTCCCGCAAAACAATTTCCTGGTTTGTGCGCTGGACATGGCCGCCTGGGATCTATATGGGAAAATGAAAAACAAGCCCCTGTATGTATTATGGAATGGGGATATTTCAAAGAACCCATTAACGGATTACACGATCGGGATCGATAGCATTGAAAAGATGATTGAGAAAATAAAAGAAAAGCCCTGGCCGGTCTATAAGATAAAAGTGGGAACAGCAGATGATATTGGTATTGTCAAAGCATTGAGAGAAGTAACTGATTCAGTATTCCGGGTTGACGCCAATGCAGCCTGGGACCTGGATACCGCATTAAAAATAATTCCGCAATTAAAAGAGTTAGGAGTGGAGCTGGTTGAGCAACCACTCGCCAAAGACAATTGGGAGGGAATGAAAACATTACTCAAAGATTCCCCATTGCCATTATTTGCTGATGAAAGTTGTGTTTTAGAATCAGATGTTGAGAAATGTAAAGACCATTTTAACGGGATCAATATCAAGCTCACCAAATGCGGTGGCATCACGCCTGCATTACGAATGATCAAAAAAGCCCGTGAGCTGGGGTTGAAGATCATGGTTGGTTGCATGAATGAGTCTACCGTTGGTTCAGCGGCCATTGCACATCTACTGCCGTTTATTGATCATGCCGATATGGACGGGCCGTTATTGCTGGAAGAGGATGTGGCGGGGGGGATTGAGTATGATTTTGGGAAAGTGAGAGTGTCTAACGGAGCTGGTTTAGGTATTAAGTACCTGCATGTTTAATTTCACGCAAAGTTACAAAGAACCGCGAAGACGCCATGCTGACTGTTTATCTTGCCGCTTTGCGTTATACTTTGCGTCCTGGCGTGAAATTTAAACTTAATACTTTCACCCTGCGAGAATATATAAGTGGAAATCAGGAAATGCTTACGAGGTTGGAATAACAGATTATCATTAATTAATAATATGGCGAGATTAAAAAATATTCATCCCGGAGAAATACTGTTGAAAGAATTTCTAAACCCCTTAGCTATTTCTGCCTATAAACTTTCCCGGGATATTGAAATTCCCCAAACCCAAATCTCTGAAATAATTCATGGAAACAGGCGCATTACAGCTGATACAGCCTTAAGGCTAAGCAGGTATTTTGGAAATTCCCCGAAATTCTGGCTTGGATTGCAAAATGATTATGACCTGGAAGAAGAAATCCTTCGAAATAAAAAGATCAACTCAATTAAGGCCCACAAAGTCGCCTGATATCCGGGTTTACATTCGCCAGTTTCTCTGAAAAGGGGACATGCATTAATTGGCTGCTGACTATAAGGTGGCCGACTGATTGGCAGGCAATGCTCTCACAATGCTTTAAACAAGCTTCAGAATAGGCTCAGAACAGGTTCAGATCATACCCAGGGCAGGAGCAGGACAGGATCCACACCGGAGTTGCTATTGGTTTACAACAAAGTAGCCCTTAAAACGATCAAAATGTACAAAAACGATCATTTTGTACAAAAACGTGCATTAACGTTACCCAGACTTGGGTCGTATTAACTTATTTAGTAAATTATTGCAAAACTTAAAATTATGGCCAGGCAATGTGGGCTGCTGCTATTTGAGGGCAGCGTGGGTAATCTCACCGGTTACCAGGTAAACGGTAAACACTATTTGCGCCAAAAAGGCGGGGTAAGCCGCAGGCGGATACTATATGACAGGCGTTTTGAAAATACCCGTCGCAATGCGGAGTATTTTGCAAAAGCGCAAAAGATCGCTTCGGAGATCTATTTGGAGATCCGCAGGCTTGGTCACCGTGACCAGCGGAAATACTGGTATCCTTTGCGGAACCGGGCGCAGGAATTAGTGAGGAAAAATCTGGAGCTTAAAGAGATCAAGCTCATTTTGAGAAAAGAATTCGTAGAAACGATTGTTCAGCTCCAAGCTTCCAGCTGCAAGCTCCAGGCACAGCGACAAGAGGTAACGGGCTCGCAGCTCGATGCTCAAAGCTCGCAGCTTCCACCAGACGAGATCTTCCTCGGTAAGCAGCCAAATGCCGGTTTAATTCCAGGCCTGGTCGATCAGCTGGCGGCAGGAACTGCATTGGTGAAGACTCTATTGAAGAAGAAGGAGGGGAGTTCGATCTGCGACAGGGAGCGGAAACCACTGGAATACGTCTTGCGCCAGTTCCGACGATGAAATGAATAATAATGAAGGCGATTCCATAATTAGGATCTCTGAATGGAGGCGGGTAAAAAACGCTTAAATAACGGGGTTTTTCCTTTTAATTGGGTGGGTGGAGAGTTTACCTTACCTACCCAATGGAAAACAGGAAACAGGTCACGCTAAGGCCGCTGTTCCACCGCGGGAAGGAGTGCATTGGGATTTATTTTGAAAAAGACTGGTCAATCATTGAGCGATTAAAAACCCAGGCACATGCAACTTGGAGTCGCACACATAAATGCTGGTGGGTGTTGATGGCTCGCGATCATTACGACAAGCTGGCGGAAATTTTTGATGGGATTGCAACTGTTGAGCAACAGGAGCTATATGACTATTTAGAGGAAAGAAAACAAAAGCAGGCAAGAGTAAAATCTCATCTACTCCCGAGCCTATCCGACCAGTCATTTGTTGTGCCGAAGTTGTTTAAACAGATCCAACAAGAAAATTTACACGTAATCCCCGCTATGGAGGAACAATTAAAACTAAAGGGATATAGTCCATCAACAATACGCACCTATTTGAATGAAATGCGGCAATTGCTACAGCTACTGGGACAAGTTTGTGCCGACAATCTCTCAAGCGCTCAATTGAGGCGTTATTTTGTTTACTGCCAGGAAAAACTACGATTGAAGGAGAACACATTGCACAGCCGCATCAACGCCCTAAAGTTTTATTATGAACAAGTTTTGGGAAGGGAAAAGCTTTTTATCGAAATACCGCGGCCGAAGAAGCAGATCATGCTCCCCCGCTTTTTTAACCAGGATGAAATTGTAGCTATCATTAAAGCAACCCATAATCTAAAGCACAAATTGATGCTTATGCTTAGTTATGGGGCTGGCTTGCGTGTAAGTGAAGTGGTTAAGCTCAAGACGGTTAATATAGATGCGCAAAGGAAAAGCATCCTGATAGAACGAGCAAAGGGGAAAAAGGACAGGATTGTAACGTTGAGTCCGATATTATTAGTAATGATGCGCGAATATATTAACACTTACAAGCCGGATCCAGCCGGTTATTTATTTCAAGGGCAATGGAAAGAACATCCATACAGCACCAGGAGTTTGCAACTGGTACTGGCGAGGGCTAAAAAAAAGGCGGGTATATTAAGGCCTGGTAGCATTCATGCATTGCGTCATAGTTTTGCAACCCATTTACTTGACCGTGGGACTGATGTAACGATGATCATGAAATTGTTAGGACATATGATATAAAGACGACGCTTCGGTACTTACATGTTACGAACCGGGATCTGTTGCAAATCATAAGTCCGCTGGACGATCTCGATTTACGCTAGTGTATTTACGAAAGTTATGAAGCCAAAAAACAATTTTGCCATATAGTTGGTAATCAACTCTTATTAACAAACTGCGAAATGTTCTCTTACCCAAAACTTTCGCCTATTTTTGAGTTGTAAGCAACCCGCAAGAAGTATGTACAAAAGAGCGACCATTTTTGAAAAAACACTACAGGCGATAATATTATTATCAGTCTTTTCAATTCCATTCCTAAGAGATGAACCGACAACATATTTCCCGAGCTATACAATATTTCTTTCAGTTTTTTTAGTTTTCTTAAGCCAGACAATTCGCCTCTGGAAGTCGATCAGTCTAAGAGAAAAGATCTTTTCGAGCATCGCTATTTTTTCTGTAGTGTCCGGCAGCACTATTTTCATTACTCAAAAGTGGACAATTGGAATAATAATATTCCTAATTGCTATTATTCTCCAATCCATAGCAGTAGAAAGAGCCTTAAAAAAACCTGTTAAGAAGCAAATAGTACACACTTAAGATAACGCGAAGGCGGGCTGCTTACAACATGCGGCTTGCTGCCATGCCTCTGCTGGGCTTCGCTCGTCCAATTGAATTTACTTCGCTCGGCCCGCCAAATTCATTAAATTCGAAGGACGGCACGGCAGCAAGCCGTGGGCGTTGTATGCCATTGCCCCCAGTCCTTCTGCTGAGGGTTCAAAATGCCTTATCGTTCGCAATGACTGATGAGAGGAAAAGCATTTACTCAGTGAGCTGCTGCGGAGGCGAACCAAGCTCGCTTGAGTGAGCCGACAGCGCAGCTCACTGAAGTTAGCCTGTTTTTTTCATACCTGGTTTTTATTA
>Ga0196964_10000733_pt1 | contig 18351 bp, 13 predicted proteins | sample S1_10metaG_FD_148615 | JGI IMG/M metagenome (GOLD analysis project Ga0196964, IMG submission 148615) | Soil microbial communities from Anza Borrego desert, Southern California, United States - S1_10 | ecosystem: Environmental > Terrestrial > Soil > Desert | place: USA: California | collected... | reverse complement strand
GCGCAGAGCAAAGCCGTTCTCCAGCGAGAAGCCGTACACATGCGCACCCTGGAAGACCGGTTCGCCATACGCCCATGGCGGCGTCTGCGCGGTCCTGTCTTTAACTTCGTAAACAGAAAGTGGGAAGCCGATCAGTCCCTTATCTTTGTCGAACAGCAGCGCCTTGTGGTTGTAAAGCACTTCGGAGTGCGTGCCGCGGTCGCCGATCGTAATTGCATGTTTCTGGACGGGATTTTTTACGTCCGAAACGTCGAAACATGACAGCTTCATGCCCTGGTAGAAACCGTCGACCGTCTCCTTTCCAAAGCCGATCAGGTGGTTTTCATCATACGGATGCAGGTAATCACTGAAGCCCGGAATTTTCAGTTCGCCGAGCACCACTGGGGCAGTGGGATCTGCCAGCGAAATTACAAACAGCGGATCGATGACACGGAAGGTCACAACGTAGCAGCGTTCACCGATGAAGCGTGCGGAGAAAATCTGTTCGCCGGGCGCCAGATTCTCCAGCTTACCCATCACTTTCATGTCGCTGTTCAGGACATAAAGATTATTTGTCGACTGTTCACCGAAACCAAAACGGTTCTGCGTCGTCGCCACCCGGAACGTGTCGCCATTTTCATCCATGGAAAACTGGTTGAGCACCGTTCCGGGCACTTCGCCGCGCTGGCTGAAAGAAACTTTTCCACCCTCAAGCGCGAAACGGTAGAGATGCGTTACCTGCGTGGGCGCCTCGGGCAACAACTCATCGTTTGCCGGCGCGGCAGCGAGATACTGGCTGTCTGCGACATACAGATTCTTGCGCGAGGCGTACACGGCCTCGCCGGCTCCAAGGAACGCCGTGATATCCGCCGGATCCTGCGGCTTGCTCAAGTCGAATCCTGCCACGATCAGGTAATTGGGCTCGCTGAAATCCGGAAAGAAGAACACATCGCTCGGATTGATTCGTGCAGCACGGCTCCCGCGCGCCGTGTCGCGAACCGCCGGCACCAGTCCACGGTTGCGCCGCCGAGGCGTACGCTTGCGCGACTGTGCGCCCGGCGCGGCATTGGCGCGAGCGGCGGTGACGTCCCCGATGAAAGGCAGGAAGTAAAAGTCAGGATATTTGCGCGCAACGATGTAGACCGCAGAGTCAATCTTGCGCGAGGACAGGTACGTGCCATCGAGCTCCACTTCGCGGACGGTCTGAACCTTCGAACGATCGGCGATGTTGAAGACCATTGCTTTCACGGTCATCGACGTCAGATCGACCCCCTTCTCCACCGGCGTGCTGCGCATCCCTGCGCCGATCACCACCAGCAGATCGTTTTCCAGGAACATTTCGATGGGCGAAAACTCGCTGCTGAAATCGAGCTGCGATTTGACTTCGAGTTCTCCGGCCGGCATGGCTTTGGTAATCAGCACGCGCTGGCGATTGACGTGATAGATGTACTGCCCGTCGCTCTTCACGATGTCCGCTTCGTCCACACCCGCGACCTGAACATTTGTGGCTGAGACCTTCGCACCGCCCGCTCCTGTCGTGGCGGCTCCAGGCCCAGCCGGAACAGCACCGCCAAGCGTCGATTCGACGGCATCAGAAAAAATGAACGGTCCCCCTCCGCCAAAGGGAGTGTTGAATGTAAAAAGAGGATTCTTCTGATTAAGCAGTTTGAAAAGATTGCGGTAGGACTTGATCGGCGATGGTTGATCCGATCGCGCCTGACCGGCAGAGACCGTCACAGATAAAGCAAGAATCAATGCAAAAAGAAGACACCGCATTTACTGACCCCCTCATAGATTTAAGTCGCACTCAAGCCCAGCAATATATAGTGAATCTTTGCACATCCGCGGTTTACAGCGTCAAGCATAATTTCATCAAAATAAATCAGGCATTGACTTTGAAAGAATAATCAACAGGCTGTGCACAACCCCATAGATCGGGCCGAACCGATGCCTGAAACAGTCAAGGACGCGCCTGGCGCATCGCCAGCGGAATCCTTTCAGACTCCTGAATGTATCCCCGAGTCCGCCAGGCCCGGCGTGTCTCTGCACACCAAGATTTTCATTGGCTTGATCGTGGGTATCGGCTCCGGCCTGCTTGCAAATAACGTTGTCGGCCAGGAACATCCCGGCCTGGCGTGGCTGATCACGAACATTACCGAGCCGCTCGGCCAGCTTTTTTTACGCCTGCTCCTGATGAGCGTCATTCCGCTGGTGTTCTCGTCGCTGATCATCGGCATTGCCGGGCTGGGCGATCTGCGACGCCTGGGGCGCATCGGACTGAAAACGTTTGCGTACACCATCGTCATGTCCGGCCTGTCCGTCGTCATTGGATTGACGCTCGCGAATACGATGCGGCCGGGCGAGCGCATCGATCCAGCTGTCGCCAAAAATCTCGAACAGAAATACAGTTCGGACGCAAGCCGCAGGGTAAGCGAAACAAAGAAGAGCGAAAATAAAAACTCGCCGTTAATGCAGGCCGTCAAGACGATCGTGCCGTCGAATCCGATTACAGCCATGGCATCCGATCCGCCAAACATGCTGCATCTGATGTTCTTCGCCGTGATGATCGGCGTCGCCATAACCATCGCCGGGCGCGAAAAAACAGCAGGCCTGATCAGCGGGCTTGAAGGACTCTATCAAGTGTCGCTGCTGATCGTCGACATGATCATGAAGCTCGCGCCTTTTGCGGTCGCGTGCCTTCTATTCAATAATCTCGCGCGATTCGGACATGATCTGCTGCAGGCGCTGGCATGGTTTATCGCCACGGTTCTTCTGGGGCTGGGCTTTCATATGTTCGTGGTTTACTCGGCGTCGCTTTATTTTCTGGCCCGGGTGTCGCCGCTTGAGTTTTTCCGCCGCATCAAGACAGTGATGCTCACGGCATTTTCGACGTCATCGTCGAACTGTACACTTCCCACAGCTCTGCGCGTTTCGGAAGAAAACCTGGGCGTGCCGCGCGAGATCAACAGTTTTGTTCTGACTGTCGGCGCGACCGCCAATCAGAACGGCACCGCTCTTTATGAAGGCGTCACCGTGCTGTTCCTGGCGCAGCTCGTCGGCATGGACCTGCCGCTGAGCACGCAGATCATGATCGCGTACATGGCTATTCTTGGCGGCGTGGGCACGGCGGGCGTGCCGTCCGGGTCGATTCCATTCATTATCGTCGTGCTGTCACAGATTAACGTCAACCCCGAGCTCATTGCGATCGTGCTCGGCGTGGACCGCATTCTGGACATGTGCCGCACGACGTTGAATGTCACCGGCGACATCGCTGCCGCCGCATTCGTCGCGCGTTCGGAAGGGTACTCGCTGTTACCTCAACAATCGAAGACAGCATAAAGCCTATAAAAAAACTGCTGTAGCTTTTGCTACAGCAGTTTTATTCGATTCTCTATTTGACCTCGGCGTCCCAAGCGGGATTAAGACTACTGCTGCAACAGGGGCAGGCAGGTGCCTTCCAGAAACTTCTTTACTTCGTTGATCGGATAGAATAGCGCCACATTGCGCGCCATGTCGCCGCGGCCGTTTGAGACTCCTGCAACGGCAACGCCGATGACCACGTCGCTGGCCGGATCGAAGACCGGGCCGCCTGAATTGCCATGATAGAATTGCGCCGCTGCTTCCCAGAGGCGACCTTCGACCTTGGGATTCTTGTCCGTCAGCTTGCCCATGCTCACCTTCGGCGGCACGCCCGCCGGACAGCCGACAATCGCCACGGCTTCGCCGACTTTCTGTGATTCGCTCTTGGAAAGCTGCGCCAGCGACGGCAGCGTGGAACTACAGCTCAGCAGGCAGAGATCGTTTTTCTTGTCGATGGCAACCACGCGGCAGCTGGCCCAGGCTTTCGAACCGCCGCTGGGCAATTCGAGCTCCAGCTTGCCATCGGCCAGGCCTTTTCCGCTCTTCTTGAGAACCAGGTGTGCCGCGGTGAGAAGATACTTCGCGTCCGAGATACCGTAGGAAGAGAGATCAACACCGAACGCCGTGCCCCAGCCGCTGTTGACGTACTCGCCGTCAATCGTCTGTAACCGCAGGCGGAAGGTGCTTCGCGCCAGGCCGGTGGAGGCATCCTGATCCGCAGCAACCAACGTCGTGGACAACAACAGGCACAGCATCGTAACTATTTTCATCGCTTGACCTCGGTTTCCTAAAGCAACGTGAGCACTACCACCTTTAAAGGACTCGCGAAGGCTAAGCGCCATTTCGGAAATTTTCAAACTTTGGAGATTAATATTCCTGCCAATCTGGCTAAAACTCTGGCATGAAGAAGAAGACGAACTCGGCGATCCGTGTCGTGCTGGTAACGGCGCCTCAGGCCGAAGCCGGATCGATTGCACGGACTCTACTGACAGAGCGTCTGGCTGCCTGCGTGAACCTGCTGCCAGGCGTTAGGTCTCTGTATTGGTGGGACGAGAAAATCGTGGACGACGCGGAAGTGCTGATGATCGTCAAGGCGCCCGCTGCAAACATGCGCAAGCTGCTCAAGCGCCTGAAGGCACTGCACAGTTACAAGGTCCCGGAGTTCCTCGCCCTGCCTGTGAAGGAGTCAAACCCGGACTACAGGAATTGGGTGACGAGCGAATCGCTGCGTAGGCATAAATAGCCTCCCAATGCTTCGTGTTCTTCGTGAGCTTCGTGGTAAATTCGTGGTTGTCGTGCCCGCACAGAATTCTCTTTCTTCGGTCCGCTTTTTGGTTTCTAATACCGCTGCATGAGTGTTGTTCGTTCGCCGTTCGCCCGCGTCGCTGATCTGCCCTTTCTGACCCCTCTCAGACACTCAGAAACAGCCGCGGGAAGTCATCATCTGGTCATCACGGGCCTGCTCGGCGCCGCCCGCTCCCTCGTGACCGGAGCGCTCGGCATTTCGCGCAGCGGAGCTCTGCAGCAGAAGCCGCGCGGCGTAGCCGTCGTGCTGGTCGTTGTTGAAGGCCCCGAGTCTGCGCTCGACATAGTTTCCGACTTGCGCGCATTAATGTCCGTTCACGAAGCGCGCCCGGCCGTGCCGGTTAACGCTGCAGAATCAAACGGTAAAGGCCGCCGCACAAAAGCAGCCGAGTCCGCACCGTTGAAAAAACTCAGCAATGAAGACGTGTGGTCCGACAACAGTCTCCCCGGCGCCGCGTCACTCCCCGACGACCTCAAGCGGGGATTGCTTCTGGAATCGGCGCTCTTTCCCGCCTGGGATGTGCTGCCGACCGAATCTGACCGTCCCGAAGGCATGACGCTCGCCGGACGCCGCCGCACGACGGACAGGCTTCGCGAAATCCGCAATGGCGGACCTGCGTTGCCGAATTGTTTTCTCATCGCCGCACCGGTCACCGCGCTGATGCAGCCGACCGAATCGCCGGGCGAGACAACCAACACGATTACGCTTCGTACTGGCGAGGAACACGACCCTATTCTGCTCGGCAGGAAACTGAGCGATGCGGGTTACGAGCGTGTGGGCCAGGTCGAAGTGCGCGGCGAGTACTCGCTGCGCGGCGGGATCATGGATATTTTCCCGTACACGTCCGACTCGCCGTTCCGCATCGACTTTTTCGGCGAAACCATCGAGTCGATCAAGCCATTCGATCCAATTTCGCAGCGTTCCGACGACGCGGTGCCCTCGATTTCCTTCGCCGACGCCTCGCCCGATTCGCTGCGCAAACTGTTTTCGCCGGGCGCGAGCAAAGGGCCTTATTCGCTGCTTGATCATCTGCCGCCGGGATCGTTGATCGTTTTTCAGGAGCCGCGGCGTCTGCGTCAACGCGCGGAGCTCTACCAGGCCAGCCTTGTCTCCGGGCGATCCATTTGCTTTGAGATCGATGAGCTGCTGGCGGGCGCGAAGAAGAAGTTCGACACGCTGCAGCTCGCCGGCGGCTGGGAGATGCCGACCGCGGCGCCTGACTCGAATCAAAAGAAAGATGCGGCGCTCACGGAGTCTGCCGCGCCGCTGTATTTCGATCAGCTCACCGAAGAGGAGCCCATCGCAATCGCGTGCACGACACTTGAACGCGTGCAGGGTGAAATCGAGAAACACAGCGATGCGTGGAAGAAGCTGCTGACCGAGCGCGAGCAGATGCTCGTCTTCTGCGAAACGCCCGGACACCGCCAGCGTCTGCAGGCGCTGCTGGACGCCACGGGCATCACGCCCAATCCGCGGCTGAACCTGGTGCTCGGAAAAGTATCAGCCGGTTTCGATCTTCGCGATGCGGAACTGGCGGTGGCAATCGACCGCGAGATTCTCGGCATCAGCAAGCACGCGATCTCGACACACTCCACCCCGGCCAGCAAGCGCAAGCAGATTCCCGGCACGATCGCGATTCAGCATCTGATGGATCTTCAGATCGGCGATTATGTGGTGCACGCCTCGCACGGCATTGCCCGCTACCTCGGCCTTGAACGCCTGGAAAAAAGCGGCCGCACCGAAGACTACTTAACGCTGCTCTTTGCCAACGATGTCAAACTCTACGTGCCGGCCGCGCACATCAACTGGGTCAGCAAGTACATCGGCGGCCATGCGTCGCTGGAGCTTTCGACGCTCGGCAGCAAAGTCTGGGCGAAAAAGAAAGAGCGCGCTGCTAAAGCGATACGCGACATTGCCGAGGACCTCCTGCGCGTGCAGGCTGCGCGGCGCAGCCTGCCGGGCATTGTCCATCCGCCCGACAGCGAATGGCAGCAGCCCTTTGAAGAAGCTTTTCCCTACGAGGAAACGGCGGATCAGTTGACCGCGGTCAGCGCTGTTAAGAAGGACATGGAAGCCACCTGCCCGATGGACCGCCTGCTGTGCGGCGATGTCGGCTTCGGCAAGACCGAAATCGCCTTGCGCGCCGCATTTAAGGCGGCATCAAACGGCAAACAGGTGGCGGTGCTCGCGCCGACGACGCTGCTCGCCGAACAGCATGGCCGCACGTTTAAAGAACGTTTCGCGGGTTATCCGTTCACCGTGGAAGTGCTCTCGCGCTTTAAAACGCCAGCCGAACAGCGCAAGGTTCTGGAACGCCTCGCCAACGGCCGCGTGGATGTCATCATCGGCACGCACCGCCTGCTGCAGAAGGACGTGCGCTTCAAGGACCTGGGGCTTGCCGTCATCGACGAAGAACAGCGCTTCGGCGTCGAACACAAAGAATTCTTCAAGCAGCTGCGCCGCTCCGTCGATGTGCTGACGCTCACCGCCACGCCCATCCCGCGCACGCTGCATATGGCTCTGCTGGGGCTGCGCGACATCTCCAATCTCACGACGCCTCCGCGGAACCGCCGCTCGATCACCACGAAAGTCGCGCGCGTCTCGGATGATCTTCTACGCCGCGCGATCCTGCGCGAGATCAGCCGCGGCGGGCAGGTCTTTGTCGTGCATCCGCGCGTGCACGACATCCAGGAGTTCCGCATCTATCTCGCCGGGCTGGTCCCGGAAGCGCATTTCGCCGTCGGCCACGGGCAGCTCGATGCCGACGATCTGGAAGACGTAATGAGCCGCTTTCTGAAAGGCGAGATAGACGTGCTGGTCAGCACGACGATCGTCGAGTCCGGCCTGGATATCCCGAGTGCCAATACGATCATCATTCATGAAGCCGACCGCTTCGGCCTGGCTGAATTGCATCAGCTGCGCGGCCGGGTTGGACGCAGCGACATTCAGGCGTATTGCTATCTGCTGCTGCCTGAAAAGAGCGCCCTGACGCCGGAAGGCCTGCGCCGGCTGCGCGCGCTCGAAGAATTCGATGATCTGGGCGCTGGATTTCAATTGGCTCTCAAGGATCTCGAAATCCGCGGCGCTGGAAATGTTCTGGGCCGGCAGCAGTCCGGCGAGATCGCCGAGATCGGCTACGACCTTTACTGCAAGCTGCTGGATTCAACCGTTAAAGGCATTCGCGGCGAAGCGGTTGAAGAAGAATTGGAAGTCAACTTGCAGCTGCGCGGCGCCGCATACATTCCCGAGGAGTACGTGCAGGACGACCGTGCGGTGCTCGAACTTTACCGCCGTCTTGACGATGCGCACCGCGACGAAGACATCGATGCGCTCAAGTCCGAGATGATCGACCGCTTCGGGCCGCTGCCACCCGCGGCCGTGCGCATGTTCGAAGAAGCGAAGCTCCGGCGGCTCTGCCGGCTGGCCAGCGTGCCCTATGTGGGGATTGATAACGAAGAGGGCCGCATCATTTTCAAGCTGCACGGCTGGGATTTCAAAGCGGCTGATCGCGCTCTGCGGGGACTGCCGGAAACCAAAGGCGTCCGGGTGCTGGATGGGCAGACACTTTCGTTCGGCCTGACGCTCAAAGCCAAGCACGACGAAAACGCACTTCGCGAGATCGTACGCAACCTGTTGGAGCCACTCATCTTACAGCGACAGAGAAGCGGCTCAACACTTAGCGCCAAGCAGCCTGTGCTGCAAAAGTAACGCCCGCGGCGAAACCGCTTTTTACCATTTACGTTTTAGCTTTAGCTTTTAAGTTGACGGCGGTGTGGAACTCAGGTACTCCGGTACTGTTCCATCCAGGGTCAGTTGATAGAAGAGGAGGCGATTGTTCATGGCGTTACCGAAAAAACCGGCCAAACCCGCTCAGGCCCCAGTGGGTCCTCCCGCACGCAAGCGGGAAGACGAGGAGCTGGCTCGGAAGAAGAAGAAAGATGAAGAAGAAGATGAAGAAGAGCTGGAAGAAGAAGATGATGATGAAGACGACGACGAAGATGAAGATATAGACGAAGACGAAGAGATCGAAGAAGACGAAGAAGAAGAAGACGACGACGAGGAAGAGTTGGATGAAGAAGATCTCGACGAGGATCTTGAGGACGAAGATTTAGACGATGAAGAACTCGACGACGAAGATTTAGATGACGAAGATCTCGACGACGAAGACTTCGATGATGAAGATGAAGACGAGGATGAGGACGAAGACGACGACGACGACGACGAAGACGAAGACGACGATGAAGATGAAGATGAGGACGAGGACGAAGAGGACGAAAAACCCGCTCCGAAAAAGAAACGCAAAGCCAGCCGGGCCGAAGCTGAAAACGCACCCGCTGGAGATGTAAAAAAAGCAGTGGTTGCAGGAGCAGCAGCAGTAGCGGCAGGTGCCGCCGCTACTGCGCTCTCCAAAAAAGCGTCCCCTTCCGCTGCAGGAGCAAAGGAAGAAGAGGCGAGCGCCACAGGCGCAACCAAGCCGGTCATGAAGCCGGTGACGAAGAAAGCACCCGGAAGCACCGTAGCCAAGAGCGGCAAGGTACCGGGTTCTCTCTCCGCTACCGGCGTCAGCTCACGTCGCCAGCCTCCCGGTCCGCCCAAGAAAGACATGGCCAAGACCATCGCGCTGGCGGCCTGCGGGCTCCTGTTTATCGCCTGCGTCGGCGTTGGCGTCTATGTCGCCTTCTTCAAGCCTCCCCCGGGTAAGCGCGTCGTGGGCGAAGTGCTCTCGCCGGAGGCCAAGGTCCTGGTGGAGAATGCGGAGAAGGCGGAGAAACTTTACGCCGAGGCGCAGGAGAAGCAGAACAGCGAGAATCTTGCCGAACTGACCCAGGCGCGCGACAAGATGAATGAAGCGGTGCGCCTGTGGAATGAGATCTACAACGCCAACCAGACCGTCCGAGGGCAGGAGGAAAAAATCTCCCACGCCCGTTCAATGGCCGAGTCCGTTGACAAGCAGGCTCGCGCGCTCAACGTCAAGGTGACGGATATGGAATTTGCCGAGCGTGCGAAGAACCGGAAGACGGCACAGCCGCAGAAATCTCCTGATGGACCTGCCACGCCGAAGACGGACGGGCCCGCTGGTGCTGGAGACATCCTGATCATCGACGAAGCGGCGCTGAAGAAGATGGAAACTGATGATCCTTCTGAATACGAAGCGATCAAGAAGCGCATTGAGAAAGGCACCGCCAAGCTCAAAGGCGCCGCCGACGCCCCCGCGCCTGCGCCGGAGAATACTCCGAAGCCCGAAGAGAAAGCGCCCGCTCCCGCACCGGCCCCTGCCAACGATGCCGGAAAGCTGCCGGAGAAGGCGCCCGACAAGCCAGCGGAATGACGGGTTTGTAGCAGGTGCTTGGCGGTTCGTAGTCTCTATCAAGCCGCCGAGCGGGGGCGCTTCAGACAAGCCAGGGCTGGAGCGCGCGCAAGCGAACAGGTCCTGGACTCTCGTATTGCTTAACTCTTTGCCTTCACATGAAGGCCGCATTCTTTGTGCTCGGGGTTTTCCCACCACCAGCGGCCGGCGCGCTCGTCTTCGCCGGGCTTCACCGCGCGCGTGCAGGGCGCGCAGCCGATAGACGGATAGCCCTGTTCGTGCAGCTTGTTCTTCGGAACGCCGTTGGCTTTCATGTAATCGAACACCTGCTGCGTCGTCCAATCCGCGAGCGGGTTCAGTTTCAGGATGCCGCCGTGGTCGGCGTCGATCTCGAGCTTGGACAGCTTGCCGCGCGTGACAGCTTGTGTGCGGCGCAGGCCGGTAATCCAGCCATCCAGCGTGCCGAGCATGCGGTTGAGCGGTTCGACCTTGCGCACTCCGCAGCAGAGTTTGCGATTTTCGAGTGATTCGTAGAAGAGATTAATGCCCTTCTCAGCAACCATTTTCTCGACCGCGGCCGTTTGCGGGAACATAACTTCGACCTTCAGGCTGTATTTCAGACTGACTTTGTCGATCAGTTCGTACGTTTCGGGATTCAGGCGGCCAGTGTCGAGCGTGAAAACACGGCAGTTCTTGTCGATGCGCCACATCATGTCCAGCACCGCGACGTCTTCAGCGCCGCTCCAGGCCAGCGCGATGCCGCTGCCCAGTTCCTTCAGCGCCCAGGCCAGCACATCCTGCGGTGTGGCTCTTTCGAACTTGTCGTTAAGCGCCGCAATGTCCGCCGCGCTGAATCGTTTTCCCGTGCTTGAGGCCATTCCTTCTCCTTTCGGTCCAGCACAGCATTCTACAAAAAGATGGCGGCATGGCAAATCTGTCAATTCACGCGCTTAAGGCCGTTCTCATCGAACTGGCTGTCGCGCCGTTTCTTGGCCGAGCCGCCCACGACGCCCATGTCGACGAGCACCGCGATAACAAAGATCACCAGCCAAAGGCCCTGCAGCCCACCGTTATTCATCGCTCCGGCATAAGCCAGCGTCGTATACGGCATAAAAAAGAACCCCAGCAGCGGCCAGATTGTCGTCTGGTACGCGCGGCTGATGTAGGTCGACGTGAACCAGAGCAGAAAAAGAGCGACGCGTGGTAGCGCCATCACAACCAGCAGAACGACGCAGCAGGGCATAGTGGATTACCTCGGGAGAAGTGTCACTGGCTGGCGGTGATGCCGCCGTCAATATAAAGGACCTGTCCGGTGATGAAATCCGCGGCAGGCGACGCAAAAAACAGGCACGGCCCGGCGATGTCGCGCGCTTTGGCGATGCGGCCAAGAGGAATGCGCTGCTCAAGCGAGCTTAAGAACTCCTTGTCTTCGAGCATGTACCGGACGAGCTCGGTGAAAACAAACGTCGGAGCGACGCCGTTCACATTAATTTTGTGCGGCGCAAGCTCCATCGCGTGCTGCTTGACCAGCATCGTCAACGCGCCCTTGCTCGTACAGTAAGAGGAGTATCCGCGGCCGCGGATCGCCAGTTGCGAGCGGACGGAACTGATGTGAATCTGCCGCCCACCCCGGCCGGCCTTAATCTGATGCTTCGCACACGCCTGGCCGAGGAACATCGCGGCCTTGACGTTCGCAGACATGACTTCAACGAACGCTTCTTCGGTGACTTCCAGCAGTTTCTGCTCGCGCTGAATGCCGACACAGTTGACCAGCACATCCACGCTGCCGAACGTCTTCACGACGGTCTCAACCGAGTCGCGGATCTGCTCCACGGAATTCGCATCGGCGGCGATGCCGTGCGCTTCAAATCCTGCGGCGCGAATCTCAGCCGCGAGCTTCTCCGCCTTCTGCTGGTTGCGGCCGGAGATCATCACGCGCGCGCCATTGATCGCCATCGTCCAGCAAATCGCTTCGCCGATGCCTCCGTATCCGCCTGGAACATAGACGGATTTGCCTGAAACGTTGAAGAGCCCGCCAAGCTCCTGAATTTGCGTTGCCGCATTGCCGCTCATTTACGGACCTCCTGATCTTTACAATATCCCACGCATTGGCCGGCGGCCAGTCTTGGGCAGAAAGGAAGTGTCACGCCTTCAGGTAGCGTTTGCCAGGAAGCTGTTTGCAAAGCCGCCGCACTTCCAGCACCAGCAGCGTGGCCAGGACTTCGTGTGCCTGCAGCCCGCTTTGCACGATCAGCTCATCGACCGGCCGCGCCGTCGTTTGATCGAGCAACGCATAGATCTGTTTCTCGCGCGGATTGAGATTAATGGCGCGCAGATCGGTGGCCGGCGGCCTGCCGTCGGCGGCGTTCTTCAGATTTGCGCTCTCCTGAAGATCGAGAAGCGGCGTCGCCATCGAGCGGTGTGCCGAAACTTCCTTGCCCGCCGGCGCCTGAAGACGGGATTCCGGCACGCGCATTCTCGCGTCCGGCTTTCGAATCTTTACCAGAGGCTCGGCGACTTCGCGCAGTTCATCGAGAATATCTTCGACGTCTTCGACCAGCTTTGCACCTTTCTTGATCAGGCTGTGCGGGCCGCGCGAATTGGGACTGTCGACGCTGCCGGGAACGGCAAAGACTTCGCGGTCCATGTCGATGGCGTAACGCGCCGTGATCAGCGAGCCCGATGACTGCGTGCCTTCGACGATCACCGTGCCCAGCGTCATGCCGGCGATAATGCGATTCCGTCCAGGGAAGTGCTGCGCTGCGGGCGGCGTATCGAGCGGCAGTTCACTGAGCACGGCGCCGCGGCCGCTCTCGCCGGCGATGCGCTCATAGAGCTTTTTGTTCTCAGGCGGATAGACCTGTCCGATTCCATTCCCCATCACCGCGATGGTCCGGCCACGCTCGGCAGAGAGTGCTCCAACATGCGCCGCGCTGTCGATGCCGCGCGCCAGGCCGCTGACGACGGTAAATCCAGCCAGCGCCAGACCAGCGGCAAGCTTCTCCGCCTGTGCGCGGCCGTAATGCGAGCAATGCCGCGAGCCCACAATCGCAATCGACAGAGAATCCTCGGGAAGCAGCACGCCGTCGACGTAAAGTACGATCGGCGGATCGTAGGTCGAAAGCAGCGCGCGCGGGTAATGGGGATCCTCAATTGCAATCAGGCGCACCCCGCGTTCAGTTGCACGGGCAATTTCCTGCTCGGCCCAGGGATCATTCCGAGCTTCTGCAATTCCATCCGCCGTGCGTGCAGTAATATCAGGAATTTCGAGCAGCCGCGAGCGTGGCGCAGCCAGCGCGGCCTCAGCCGAACCGAACACACGCACCAGCTTGCGCCAGGTAACGGGCCCGACGTTGCGGGCGTGAGCCAGGCGCAGTGTGGCGCAAAGACGTGAGGCATCGGGGGAAGTCATTGAGCAGCGTATAGCAGATGAGCGCGCTTTCGTCGAGTGGTACCGGGCTTGCGGATGGCATATATGGATGATCGTAAAGTCGCAAAAAGGTGCGCGCAGATTGAACTTGAGCAGCACTGGTGCAAAAGTTTTTGTATCAGGTATACTGCGCAGAAAGAGTCTGCATGGATAGAACCACCGGTTGAGGTCTCGACATGCTCGGAACGAACGGATCGTCCAGCAGCCAACTGATGGAAATGCAGGGAACGATGAAGCTGTCGTATCCGCTGCTCTCAGATCTTGGATGCCTGCTCACGATTCTTGAAGAGCACGGTTGTCGCGGCAATGTCATGTTCCAGTATTTGCCGCCCGAACTGGTAACACAGTGGCGCAGCTGCCTGAGTCCCGGGCGTCCACTGCGTGTGAAAATCGACTCCCATCCGGTTCTCGACAGTATCGAATTGAACGGCATCGTCGGCGAGATTCTGGACCACTCCTCACACTGCGAAATCGAATTGCGCTTCAGCCAGCTCACGCCCGAGCAGAAGGCGATACTACAGAAAGCGGTCGGCCGTCCGGAAATTGTGCAGGGAGTGACTCCCGCAGCCGCAGTTCCGAAGCCTCCCACGTCGGCATCCGGGCGCGTTCTGAAAGAACCTCCGGTGCTCGCGCAAGCAGAACAGACACCTGCCGCGGAACCGCCGCCTCCGCCACCTCCGCCACGCCCGCAACCAATGGTGCCGCGACCGCAGCCGACACCTGCACGTGCACAGCAGGCGCCGCCGTCTTTCACGATTTTCAAGAAGCTCAAAGACGTGCAGCCGGCTCTGGGAAGCACAGGCGCCGCAGCAGCTCCAGGCGGACAAATTATTTTCCCCATATCCGCGCCGCCTCCGCCGCCGCCACACGCCAATACAGTCACGCAGCAGCCAACGCCCGCTGCTCCGCCGCCAGCGCGGCCGTTGCCCCCTTCGCCGGCAGCCGCATACATACCGGCGCCCCCGCCCCCGCCCTCAGCAGCACCCGCGCCTCTGGCGGGCATTGCGCCTGTGGCGGTGGCTCCTGCGCCCGCTGCGGTATCGTCTTCGAATCAGCGTCCCTTCAACTCAGTACAACCACCTCAAGCTGTCGCAGGTGCGCCGGGCTGGCCATATCCCCGGCCTGCGGGCACGGCAATGATTCCGCCACGGCCGGGTATGCCCAACTTGATTCCGCAGCGGCCGGGCTCAACAAATCTGCCTCCCCGCAGCGGACAGACCAATCTGCTGCCGGCAAGCAACAAGAAGAAGCTCGGCGCGGTGCTGGTGCAGATGGGTTATCTCACGACTGAACAGATCGACGAGGCCGTCAAGCAAGCTCACATCAAGGGGCAGCGCATCGGCCGCTACCTGGTCAGCTCCGGCATGATTTCGCCCGACATCCTGTGCCGCTCGCTGGCGCTTCAATCCGGGCTGCCGGTGACGGATCTCAGCGACGTGGAGATCAGCGAAGAGATTGCAAAACTTTTCCCTTATCCGCTGATGATGCGGCACAGCTTCCTGCCGTTTGACGACTGCGCGATGTTTGTGTGCATTGCCGTTTCTACGCCACTGACGCACGCGACACTCAACGAGCTGGAGCGGACGTGCAATAAAAAGGTGGAGGTCTTCCTGGCGCGCGAGGACCTGATTCTCAAGCACCTCAATGATATCCGCAAGCGCGAGGCTGGCGGCCAGCCGCGCCGTTTCATCCGCTACAAGTACAAGGCGCCGGTGAACTACACGTTCTGCAATCGCTTCGCAGGGCCGTCGGAAGACGCGGTCTACAGCGGCATCACGCACAATATCAGTGAAGGGGGAATGCTGATCGAAGGACCCGGCAGCACCCTTGGCGCGCCGGCCGAACTGCTGCGGCGCGGCATCTGCCTGCGCGTGACAATGGGCGATGGCGCCACTGAAGTGAAGGCGCTTTGCCGCTTCAAGAACATCCAGGAAAAGAACGGCCTCTGGTTTATGGGGCTGGAGCTGCTGGAGATTTCAGCCGAAGACCGCCGGCGCCTGAAAGAGCTGTGTGTCAAGGCCATGGTCCAGCAGATGAACAAACAATAGTCGGTTACTTCCGCTTCTCTGCTTTGAGCACGGCTGCGACCTGCTGATGCAGCGCCGCGTTCGTTGCGACGCCGTCCGGCCCCCAGATTGTCGCGCGGCCGTCCCACGTCGTAAAGTGCCCGCCCGCTTCCTGCAGAATAGGTAACAGCGGCGCAGAATCCCACGGCTTCATCTCGGGATCCATCATGATTTCAGCCCGGCCGGTCGCCACGAGCACATAACCGTAGCAGTCGCCCCAGGTGCGGTTCATCTTTGCTTGTGCCGCCAGCTTCTCGTACGCGTCGGATCGCGCCACTGCGGTGCTGATGTTGGTGGTCAGGAGCGTTGCATGCTTAAGCTCAGACACGCCTGAAACTTTCGCGGGCCGGCCGTTCCACAGGCAGCCGAGCCCGCGCGCGGCAACAACCAGTTCGTCGAACGCCGGCAGGTACACGACGCCCACATCTGTGCTTCCGCGAACCTCGACGCCGATCAGCACGCCGTAAAACGGAACGCCGTGAATAAACGTCTTGGTGCCGTCGATGGGATCGACGATCCAGCGGTAATCCGGATCGCCTTCGCTCGTGCCGCCTTCTTCACCGACGATTGAGTGCCTGGGATAGTACTTCGAGATGACGCCGCGGATCACCGCTTCGGCTTCCTTGTCGGCCTGCGTGACCGGCGAATCATCATGCTTGGTTTCGACGGCCAGCTGCGTGCCGAAATAGGCCAGCGTGCGGCGGCCGCCAAGGTATGCCGCCTCGGTTGCGACGGCGAGGATTTCTTTGAGTGTGGGTTGGCTCATGATGCTTCTATGCATAATGCAAGAAGCACAAAAAGAAAGCTATGCATTCGATTTTCCGCGCTCGCGCACGAGGCGGAAAGCTGTTTCCCAGATGCGCAGGAAGTCGCGCCGCCGCGTCAGGCACGTGCGCTGAATATCCGTGACGGGAAATACACCGCCGGTGCGCAGCGCTTCCAGCAGCACCTGGCGTCCATCGGCGAGCTCGGGATTGACCTTCAGCGCGACCTGCAGTTCCGCGTCCGTGACGCCGATCAGTTGCAACAGCCGCAGTGTGCCGGGGGCAAGCTCTAGTTTTTCAGGGACTGACTTTTCGGGAGCGCTGACGACCCAGTGCTGAAACTCAGTGACACCGCAGTCGCCGATCTGGTCTTTCGACAGCACTTCACCGGCTGAAACCGGATGGCCGGTGCCAAGGATGTACTTCGCTGTCTGCGTGAGGACTTTCACAGGAACTTTGGGATCGCGGCTGCGCCACTGGATCAGCAGTTCGGTGCGCGGCAGGCTTTTGTTTTTCTGCTCGCAGGCACAGGAAAAGCCGTGCGTCACATACACCCAGCTCATGCGGTCCGGCTTGGGCGCATACTGGCCCAGGCAGAACTCCAGCTTGCAGCCGGCCAGCGGCGTGACGAGCGCTCCATCGGGGGAGATCAGACGGCCCTTGGGAAAGAGGGGGCCGAAGATCGCGGCAATCTTCTTTTCTCGGGCGGTGAAGAGCGCGCTGTTATCTGGCGCGCTTTCCACCTTGCGTGCGACAGCCCGCTTCGAACTGGTCTTTTTTACCGGGCGCGAGGCGCGCGCGGAACGTGCGGATGCGGTCCTGGCATGAGCTTTCGTGGCCATAAGCGACTAGGCCTCACTGTTGCCTACGGTGTCGGCTGCAAGCTGTTCGTCAGTAGCCAGACCGTAGCGGGTCATCTTCCGATGCAGTGTAGAACGGTGGACGGCCAGCCGCCGCGCGGCTTCCGAAATGTTGCCGCCCGTGATCGAGAGCGTGCGAAGGATAATGCGCTTTTCTTCTTCATCCAGCGTGAGCACTTCACCATCGGCCGGTCCGCGCATGACTGAGGCATCCACAGGTAAGACGTGCTGCGCAGGAACGAACTGGCCCGGAGCCACTGCCGGCGGCACTTCTTCGGCGCGCGCGGCCTTGGCGTCGCGCCCGGCATTGCTCTGCGCCAGCATGGCTTTGAACTGTTCGGCCGTATATGTCTCGGTGAGTTTGGGAACCGGCACGGCCTGGGGCCCCAGCGTCGCGCGCACGATCTCGGGCGGCAGACTGGAGGGCTGAATCACCGTCGAGTCTTCGTACACGACGGCCCGTTCGATGGCGTTTCGCAGTTCGCGGACGTTACCGGGCCACTGGTAATTCACCAGCGCCTGCAGCGCCTCGGGCGCAATGCGCTGCGCGCGCGTGTGGCCGTCTTTACGTGCATCATCCAGGAAGAACTGGGCCAGTGGGGCAATGTCGTCCGGACGGTCGCGCAAGGGCGCGACTTCCAGGACCAGGATCGCCAGGCGGTAATACAGGTCGGCGCGGAACGTGTTGTTCTTCAGGTTCTGTGTGATGTTCTGGTTCGTCGCCGAAATCACGCGTGTGTTCACGCGGATTGTGCGGTCGCCGCCCACGCGCCGGATCTCGCGGTTTTCGAGTGCGCGCAGCAGGCGCACCTGCATGTCGGGGCGCATTTCGCCGATTTCGTCCAGGAACAGCGTGCCCCCGTGCGCCTGCTCAAAGCAGCCCGTCCGGCGCTGCACGGCGCCCGTGAAGGCGCCTTTTTCGTGTCCGAACAATTCGCTTTCCAGCAGGCTTTCAGGAATCGCGCCGCAGTTAATGGCCACGAACGGACCGCGTTTGCGCGGTGAATTGAAATGAATGGCGCGGGCGAGCACTTCCTTGCCGCTGCCACTTTCGCCAAGCACCAGCACGTCGGAGTCGCTCATGCTGGCGCGGCGGGCCTGGTCCACCAGCTGGCGCATACGCGGAGAGTGCGCGATGATCTGATCGAATCCGTGATGCTTATCCAGCGCGCCGGCGAGAACCTGGTTCTGCACTTTCAGGTCGCGGTGCTGAATGCCATTGCGGATAATCGCGTGCAGGCGGTCGAAATCAAACGGCTTGGTCAGGAAATCGGCGAA
>Ga0196964_10000732_pt1 | contig 18355 bp, 13 predicted proteins | sample S1_10metaG_FD_148615 | JGI IMG/M metagenome (GOLD analysis project Ga0196964, IMG submission 148615) | Soil microbial communities from Anza Borrego desert, Southern California, United States - S1_10 | ecosystem: Environmental > Terrestrial > Soil > Desert | place: USA: California | collected... | reverse complement strand
GTCTTCGCACGCGCCCATCTTGACCTGAAATCCAACTGGTCGCCCACGCTCGAAATCTTCGAGGGCCACGACCTGACAACCAGCGGCATCTACGCCCACATCCGCCACCCGATGTATGCCAGCCAGTGGCTGTGGGTGATCGCGCAAATCCTGCTGCTGCAAAATTGGCTGGCTGGACCTGTCGGCCTGCTGGCGTGGATCCCATTTTACATCCTGCGCACGCGCGCCGAAGAACAAATGATGATCGAGACCTTTGGCGAGCCGTACCGCGAATACATGAAGAAGACGGGCGGTGTCATCCCCAAATTTTGACGGCACTCACAAGAACGTAAAGATGGTGATCTCCGGGCGGCAATTGAAACGCACGGATGGCCTGATCATACCCAGCCCGCGGTTGGTGTACTGGAACATCCCACCCACGTTGTAAAGACCGGCGGGGTACTTCTCCCCCAGGTATGGAAGCACCGGCGCTCCTAAAAACGGGATGACGATCTGCCCGCCGTGGGAGTGGCCGGAGATCTGCAAATCGAAGCGCCCGGATGCGACGGACTGGTCGGCGAAATCGGGTTCGTGAGCCATCAGGACGGCGCACGCGCCCGGGGGAAGCTCCGCAGCGACCGGCCCGAGGTCTGCGTGCCGCTCCCAGACGTCGTCCACCCCGCAGAGGTGGAGGCTTTCCCCGGCCCTTTCGAACGCGAAAACGTCATTGCGCAGTTCGCGGACCCCGGCCTGGACGAGGAAGCGGCGCACCAGTTTGACGTCCATCCAATGATCGTGGTTGCCCATCACGGCAAAAGTCGGGGTGCGTTGGGCCAGGGTGCGGAACACGTCGAGGACGGAGTGCAAGGCCTGGGAGGCGGCGTCCGGGTTACCATAGACGAAGTCACCAGTCAGGGCAATCGCATCCGGGTTCTGGGCGGCGAGCAGCTCGAGGGCGGGACGCAGGCGCTCAAGCGTCATCCAGCCTCCAAAGTGCAAGTCGCTGAGCTGCGCCAGGCGAAAGCCGGAAAAGACAGCAGGCAGGCGGGGGAGTTTTAGATCGACCTGTGTCACTTCGATCCACGATGTTTCCACGAAAGACGCATAGAACGCAGCCGCGCCAATGCCTGCGCCGCTGCCTAGGATCGTGCGCGCCAATAATTTCAAGAAACCACGCCTGGAATAGCGCTGGGACAGAACAGGTTTATTTGTCATCGATTAACGGGGCGAGTAGACGATGTAATTCCCAAACGCCTTTTTGCGGTAGTCCCCCTTGAAGGGGAATTTCTCGTTTTCGAACAGGATAAAACTGGTTTCTGCCGCTGCCTGGCAGTTCTCCAGGCCAAAGGTGTAGCGTCCCAGCGCGCGCACTTCGCGCAGCGGCTCGGTGGGATCAACGTATTCGACCTGCTGAATGAACTGCGCAGGCGGCACCGGTTCGTTGAAAAGCACGAAAATATACGGCATGTAGATTTTGGTATTGGTGACACAGACCGGGCCACTGCCCACACCACGCGCAAACTCGATAGCTGGGACCAGTCCTTCGTAAAACTCCCTGCCGATCTCCTCGTGATAAGCGGGGCCGTGGTAATCGCGCGTGAAAAGGCCAAAAGCAACCAGCATCGCCAGCAGCGTTGTAGGAAGGACAAATCTGTAACGTTGGCCCAACCAATAAGCAAGATAGGCCACAGAAGCGATCAGCGGAATGAAGATCAAATTGATGCGGTTGATGTTGACTGGCTGCAAGACGCCCAGGATGAAGGCGGTCAACAGCCAGGAGAGGAACAGCAAGGTAGGCGCCCTGCTTTTCTTCAAATTGGTGATAAACAGACCCGCGCCAACCAACGCCGGCAGGAAGGTCACCCCGTAGAAATAGCCGTAGGGTGGGAAACCGTTGCGGCTGCGAAAATCGTCTTGGAAGAACATTACATTCAGGAAGGCCGCGGCGTAATTCTGCACTGCGGAGGTTGAATCGCCCTGGAACATCGCGCCCAACCCCTCGAAGCGCGAGACCACCGGCAGACGCGGGACCGAGACCGGGCCCAGGTGGAGCGTGTCCAGTTTCAGCAGGTTGATCAACACGAAGAGGATAATTGGCGCCCCTACTACGCCCAGGACCAGGAATCCCGCAGCGAGCTGCCGTAGGGAGAGCGTGCGTGTCGCGCAAGCGCGGAGCAAGACCAGCGTCGCGAACCCCAGGAAGATCGGGATGGCAGCGTAGGCCGTCCCGTAGGTGTAGAGACACAGTCCAAAGCAAAGGTTGGCAGCCAGGAACCAACGCCAGTCATCGCCGGTTTTGAGCAGGAACAGGAATCCGAGCGAAAAGAAGAAGGGCAGCAGGTTCGATTCAAGTCCCCAGCGCGAAAGCAGGATGTGCCAGGGGCTGATGGCAATGCAGAACATCGCCAGCAGGCCAAAGCGGCGGTCGACCACGCGCTTGGCGATCCAGTAGACGAGCGGAAGCGTCAGGATACCGGAAATCAGGATCGGGATGCGGATGACCCAAGCTTTCAGTCCCAAAGCTGCCAGGAAGGGGATCAGCAGGTAGGCATACATGGCGTTTTGCCCGCTGCCCCAGGCAGCCAGGTGCACTGGATAGGAAAAACCGTTGCGGTCGATGCCGTATTTATAGATGTAAAAAGCGTCCACGCCGATGGAGGCTTCGTCCTGATGCAGGCCGGGCGGCAGGCTGGCGAACTCCCAGGTGCGGGCAAAGACGCCCAAAACCAGGATGGCAAGGAAAAGGATCGAATGCCGGTGTTTTTCGAAAAAGGCAAAAGATCGTCGAAAATCGATATTGGAACGTGGAGAGGCCGAAGGGGTCATACGCCGTCAGCACGATTTTCTGGCTTACCCAGAAACTCACACAAGAGCAGCAGCAACAGGGGAACCAGCCAGACGAAATATTGGATGAACAGGACAGTATTGAAAGCGACAAATACAGCCATCACAAAAAAACACAGAAGGTATCTCCGGGGGCCGCCTTTAGAGGCCAGCAGGTAGACCAGGAGCATAAGAGCCAGCATGACAATGCGGGCGGGCAGGCCGTCCCAACCCATCACGGCGTCGAGCGAAATACCGCCCAGTGAACTACCTACGCGGGTGGCCGAAAAAAGCACCGATTTGACAAAACCCCTGGCGTTCCAGACCAGGAACGGCAGCGCCGATACAAGCGGGACGCTAGCGATGAGCGCCACGGCCTTTGCCACCTGCTTAAGCCAATCGCTGCCCCCCGCGCGGAAAACCCAGATCAAATACAAGGGTACCAGGAAAATGGCGATCTGCTTGAAACCGAGTGACAGGCTGAACAGGAACAGGCTCAAGCCCTGCCTGCGCGGGAACAACAGCAGCGAAGCCACCAATAGGAAGATCGGGATGAAATCCATGTTCTGCGTGGCAACCATGACGAGCGTCCAGCGGTTGAAGAGCCAGAAGGCCGCCGCAAAAACCCCGGCCCACTCCAGTTTTTGCTGCGCCAGGACAAGGTAGAGTAAGGCCGCAAGCTCGAACTCGAAGACCATGAAGATGAGGCTCCAAAAGGCCATCCACTTTTCGAAAGAGTCAAGCCCCCACAACTGGCTTAGGTATGACAATTCATAGAAGACCGGGAAGTACGTGGCGTATTTTTTGTTGCGGCGCATGTCGCTTTCGAGCACGCGCGCGTATGGATTTTCCCCTTCTACCAACCGGCTGCCCTCGACGTATGAGTAATAAATATCCTGCTCCTCCATCACCGGCTTCGGGACCGTCAGGTTGACGTAACATCCGAAAACGACCATCAGGAGCAGCACAACGAACGATGAAACCAGGGAAATTTTACGCAAGCCTGCCGACCTCGTCTTGAACGCCATCCCCGTCGCTTTGCGGCGTCCCGGCCAGGTCGCAAAAAACCAGCGGCACGAGCGGCACGACCCAAGCCGGGTACTGGGAATAGAGGACAGCATTATAGTCCAGGAAAATGGACATCACAAGCAGGCAGGCAAAGTACTTCCTGCCATAGCCGCGCCAGGCCGCCAGGTAGGCCGCGCCCATCAGGGCCAGCATCACCAGCCGCCCAGGCAGGCCGCTCCAGCCCATGAGCTGGTCCAGCGAGGGGATTTCGAACTGGTTGGAGCTGTAGCGCGTGGCCGAAAACAGGACCGACTTGATAAACCCCTCCGCGTTCCAAAACAGGAACGGCAACCCCGAAACAAGCGGGACACTGACGATCAGGAGACCCGCGATAAGCATGTCCCGCCAGCGGTCCTTTGTGGGGGCCGAACGCCAGACCCAAACCAGGTACAACGGAGCCAGGAAAATGGCGATCTGCTTGAACCCCAGCGACAGGCTGAACAGGAACAGGCTCGGCCACTTATAGCGCGGGAAGAGCATCAGCGAGAGCAGCATAAAAAAGATCGGGATGAAATCGAGGTTCGACATTTCAACCACTTTGAGCGTCCAACGGTTGAAGAACCAGAAGGCCGCAGCGAAAACGCCCAGCCATTCGAGCTTGTGGCGCGCCAGGGCCAGGTAGAGCAAAAGCCCGACGCCGAACTCAAAAAGCAAAAAGATAACCTTCCAAAACGCGATCCACTTCAGATACGAGCGCAGCCCCAGCAACTGGCTCAAATAAGACAGCTCGTAAAAGACGGGGAAATAGGTGGCGTATTTCTGGTTCTCGCGCATATCCCCACCCAGCACACGCGCATAAGGGTTTTTGCCCTCGCGCAGGCGTTTCCCTTCCACATAGGAATAATAAATATCTTGTTGTTCAAGCACAGGTTCGGGGATGGCCTGGTTGACCTCGCGCGCCAGCACGGCCAGGAGGAGGAAGGTGAAAAACGAGACGATCAACGAAATGCGACGAGACATAAACTTGCTAATTCCAAATTCACCAAAGACAAACGGGAACGAACGGGGATTTTTCTTGCTTAAGGGGAGCTTAGCCCCACTTGAGCAAATGAGTACAATCCAAGAAAACCGCCGGATCGCTCCGGCGGTTGATCTCAACCAGCCAACTGGTCGGTTTTAGCCGCCATAATGAAGTCGTTGCGATGCAAACCCTTGATTTTGTGCGTCCACCACTCGATGGTTACGCGACCCCATTCGGTGACGATCATTGGATGGTGGCCCTGGCTTTCGGCCAGTTCGCCCACCTTTTGGGTGAATGCCAGCGCCTCGACGAAATTTTTCCACTTGAAGACGCGCTCGAGGCGTTTGACGCCGTCCTTTTCGATGACCGCCCACCCGGGAACCTGTGGGACCAACCTCGAGATTTCCTCGTCTGAGAGCGGCGGTTCCCCACCCCGGCAGGGGACGCAGGCGGAAGCAGCAAGCTGGCTCATTTCAGCGCGTCCGCCAGTTCGTGGATCGCTTCGGGGTTCGGCAGGTGGATGCGCAACGTGCGACGTTTGCGGGCGGTAAGCGCCTCCAGGTCGCCGAGCGATTGGGCACGCTCGAGCACGCTGAAGGTCATGTTCTCGGTTGGGATCTCGGCGTCCTGGAGGGAGTCGGCGGTGATCTGCAGGAAGACGCCATTATCGGCGCCCCCCTTGTGCAGTTGCCCGGTGGAATGCAGGAAGCGCGGTCCAAACCCGACTGTCGTGGCGCAACCTGTGCGGACGCGAATGGCTACCCGCAGCCTGGTCAACGCTTCGGCGATGGACGGGTTGCGCGGCAGGTAAGCATTGATGGCGATGTAATCGCCCGCACCCGCCACAGCGATGAAGTTTTCGATGTGCATCTTGCGGCTCTCGACGCTTTCGCCCGCACCTTCTGCGCCCGCATCTACCAATTTACCATTTTCCCGATACTCAATAATCTTGGCTTTGGTGCGGTCCTTGGCATCCTGCACGTCAGGCTGGTCGAAGGCGTTGACGTTCAAGACAGCGCAGGCGATGGCCGTCGCCACTTCCCAACGGTAGAACTCCGCGCCCAGGTCATAGGGATCGGCCACGTCGAAGACCAGCAACGGGTGGCCCGCTTTTTGCAGCTTGTCCAGGTCCGCGTCGCAGTCGCCGTCTTTGCGCAGGTAGACGAACAGGCGGTCTTTGCCGTAGGCCGCAGCCTCGCCAACCGGCTCCAGGTCCACCGGGACGACGCCTTTGCCCTGTTTGCCGGTCGATTCGGCGATCAGCTGCTCCAGCCACGAGCCGACGGAGGCCAGCGACGGGTCGGTGACGATGGTCAGCTTGTCGCATTCCTGCAGGACGGCCTGTCCCATGACCGCGCCGAGCACCAGACCGGGGTTGCGCGCCGGGGGGACATCGGCGGCGCACTGCTTGGCCATCCAGGCGGCGCGGTCAAGCAGTTTTTCGATGTTGATGCCCATCAGGGACGCCGGGACCAGCCCAAAGTGGGTCAGCGCCGAATAACGGCCACCCACATTCGGGTCGGCGTTGAATACCTTGCGGAAACCGCGTTCGTTGGCAAGCGTTTCAAGGGCGGTACCGGGGTCGGTGATCGCCACAAAACGTTCACCGGCTTTCGCGCCGAAGACTTTCTCAGCCTGGGCCCAGAAATAATTGAAGTTGGCGTTGACTTCCGAAGTTCCGCCCGATTTGCTGGAGACGACGAAGAGCGTCTTTTCGATGGGAAACTGCGCGGCGGTGGCGAGGACCTGGGCGGGGTCGGTGGAGTCGAGGATCGCAAATTCGGTTGAAGGTTGAAGGTCCGAAGGTTTAAAGGTCAAAGCGAGAACTTCGGGGGCGAGGGAGGAGCCGCCCATGCCGATCAGGAGGGTATAGGTGAAACCGGCTTCGCGGGTTTGGGCGGCGAAGTCGTTGATGTCTTGGATGGCGCTGCGTGAGCTTTCGGGCAGTCCCAGCCAGCCCAGGCGGATTTTGATCTCCTCCTGGCCTTTGGGGTCTTCCGTCCAGAGTGTGGGGTCAATGGCGTGCATGCGCTCGGCGGCGCGGGCGACTTCCAGGCTGGTGACCCTGTCAGCAGCCGGGCCAGCCAGCGGGCCAAGACGGTCCACAACGGATTTGCGGCGCTCTTCGACGGTCTGGAGCAGGGCTGTGAACGACTCTTCGAAAGACTTGACGCCCTCGGCTTCAAGCTCGTCGGTGATCTGTTTCATTGAAATGCCCAGCTTTTCAAGTTCTTCAAGCTGGCGGCGGCATTCGTCGACGTTGTCCATGATGGTTACAGCAACTTTGCCGTGGTCGCGGAAAGCTTCGAGCGTGGCCGGAGGGACGGTGTTAACCGTATCGGGGCCGATCAGGGTGTCGACGTAGAGCGTATCAGGGTAGGCCGGGTTCTTGGTGCCGGTTGATGCCCACAGTGGGCGCTGGGCGCGGCCCATCGAGAGTTTCAGCTTCTCGAAGCGTTTGCTGCTAAAGACTTCGCCAAAACGGTCATAGGCCAGCTTGGCATTGGCGATGGCGGCCTTGCCGAGCAGCGACTGCGCGGCAGCTGCCTGCTCGCCCTCAGCGCGGACAATCTCCTGCAGGTGCGCATCGACCTTGGTGTCGACACGCGAGACGAAGAACGAGGCCACCGAGGCGACCCTGCCAATCTCGCCCCCGGCCTGCAGCCGGTCTTCGAGGCCGGAGAGATAGGCTTCCATGACTTCATCGTAACGGTCGAGTGAGAAGATCAGGGTGATGTTGACGTTGACGCCGGCGGCAATCGAGCGGCGGATGGCCGGGATGCCGGCCTCGGTGGCGGGGATCTTGACCATCAGGTTTGGGCGCTCAATGGTGTCCCATAGATGTTGGACCTGGGCGACGGTGCCTTCAGTGTCGTAGGCCAGGTGCGGGCTGACTTCGATGCTGACGAAGCCGTCGCCGCCACGGGTCTGGTCGTAGAGCGGGCGGAACAAGTCGCAGGCCGCGCGGATGTCCTCAACAGCCAACTGCCAAAAGATGTGTTCGGCGTCCCAACCGGAAATGGCCAGGGGGGTGAGGGCCGAGTCGTAGTCGTGCGTTTTGCCGATTGCGTTGTGGAAAATGGTCGGGTTGGACGTTGCGCCGCGCAGGTCGCCACGGGCGATCATGGCCGCCAGCTCGCCGCTTTCGATCAGGCGGCGGCTCATATTGTCATACCAGAGCGATTGACCAAGGAAAGTGAGTTACGGGATGGGGTTCATGGGATTTTCTCCAAAATGGAATAAGGACAATACGGTCTATAAGAATTAACGAAAAGGCCGGTATTTCTTAACGCGTGGGCAGTATATCACAGGAGAAAAGGGCAAAGAAGGGCTACGCCCCCGGTCCTGGTATCGAGACCGGGGGAGGGCATTTCAAATTCCACACTGACAGCAGCCAGAACGACCTCCTACAAAGACCAAAAGAATGGCAGGCAGACCAGTATCACCCCAAAGACGATCAAGGTCAGCAATACTCCCACCCTGGCATAATCGCGGAATTTGTAGCCACCCTGCCCCATCACCAGCACGCTGACGGGGTGCCCAAGCGGGGTGATGAAGGCCACCGATGTCGCCAGGGCAATGCCCATTACCAGGGCACGCGGATCGTCGCCGACCATGCGCCCAACCTGGATAGCAATGGGAGCCATGATCGCCACCACCGCCGCGCCGTTCATGAACTGGGTGCAGGCAATCGTAATCCCCAACAACACAGCCAGCAGGACAAAAACCCCGGCGTCGCCAAGGGCGTCCACAAGCGCATCGCTCAACCGGGCCGCGGCTCCGGTTTTCGCCAGGGCTGTGCCGAGGGGCAGCATGCCGGCCACGAGCAGGACGCTCTTCCACTCCACAGCGCGGTAGGCCTGATCCATATCGAGCACACCCAGGAGCACCATAAGCAGTGCGCCCCCCAGCATTACTTCCCCCGAGGGCAGCGGCGCAAAGGTCGCCACAGCCAGCGTCACCAGCATGACCAGCGCCGCCAGGATGGCCTTGTCACGTTTGACGTAGGCTTTCTTACCAGTCAGGACCAGCAAGTCAGAATCGGTTTTCAGCAGGGAGATGCGCTCCGGCAGGCCTTGCAGCAAAAGCGCGTCGCCGAACTGGAGCGGCAGGTCGGCGTGGCCGGTGCGGTACGCCCGTCCGGTGCGCCAGATGGCAAGCACGTTCAGGTTGTATTTTTCGCGGAAATGGGCTTCGCGCAGGGTTTTCCCCAGCAGTTCCGAGCGCGGTGTGAGCACCACTTCCACCAGTCCCATCTCGGGCAGGTGAGCATCGGCCAGGGTCAGCAATTCCAGGGCCTTCTCCAGCTCAAGAACTGGAAGCAGGTCTAGACGGCCGATCAGGTGCAGCACATCCCCAGATTTGAGCGGCATATCGGGAGCAGGCGACTCGTTGACCCACTTCCCACGTTGGACGGCGATGATGTTAAGCTTGTACTTCTCGCGCAGTTCACACTGGCAGATTTGTTTCCCGTCCAGGGGCGAACCGCTAAAAACCCGCCCACGGATCAACCGCTCGTTGAGGCGATAGAGGCCCGGCAGGTCGTCCTCCGCCAAAGCAGAAAGCAGAATAGGGTGAGGCCGGACCGGGAGCAGGCGGCGACCCACCAGTGACAGGTATAACGTTCCGGCAATGACCACGGGAATACCAACGGGGGCAAAGTCCAGCAGTCCGAAACCGTCCAGGCCATGTTCGCGCAAAATGCCGCTGGCCAGGATGTTGGCGGTCGTCAGCAGAGTCGCCATGCCGCCCAACATGGTGCCAAAGGCCAGGGGGATGAGCAGGCGCGAGGGCGAAATGCGCGTGTTGCGCGCCGCAATCGAAACGGCAGGCAGCAGCACCGAGGCCGCCGCAATGTTGTTCATAAAAAGCGAGAGCGCCGCGCCGGCCAGCGTGACCGTAAAGACCAAGCGGCCTTCGCGTTTGCCCCCCAAACGGATCAGCAACTGGCCGAGCCTTTCGGTAAAACCGGTGCGGCGCAGCGCTTCGGCCAGTACAAAGATGGAAATTATTGTAATCACCGCGGAGCGGCTGAAACCGGAAAAAGTTTCTTCGGCTGTAAGCACCCCGCTCAAGCCGAGCGCCAACATGACGAGCAGCGCCACGAGGTCGGGACGCAGCCGGTCGCTGAGAAAGAGCAAAATAGCGACCACCAGGATGACGAAAGTGATTGTCATGGATATGCTCAATCAGTTTCAAAAGTTATATTCATTTTACTCCTGTTAACGACCTATGTATCTAGTTAACGGAAAAATGCGATACCTGCAACGATAATCGCATTTTTGCATCTGTGATCGAGTGTATATAGAACACAGATCAGATTGATTTTCGCGGAAAAATTCTAAAAAAGTCTGCGAAAATCCGCCTAATCAACGAGTATCCTCATTCTCTTTGGGATTTTACGCCTCTGATGTATAGGCGCTTTTAAACCACTTCACCTACCCCATACCAACTAACCTGTCCTGGATCATCCCAAGCACCTGCTCCAACGGCTTCTCATCGTGGACGTAATCCAGGTTATCGGTCTCGATGCACAAAACCGGCGAGAGCCGAAAGCCAGCGATCCATTCATCGTAGAGCACGTTCAGTGATTCCAGGTATTCGGGCGAAATCGCGCTTTCGTAGCCACGCCCGCGCTGGGCGATACGGCCCAGCAGGGTCGGCACTGAGGCCTTGAGATACACCACCAGGTCGGGCGGCTGGAGCAGCAAAGCCACGTTCCTGTAAAGATCGTGATACGTTTGCCAATCGGGCAGGCTCATGATCCCCTGGAGATACAGGTTTTTGCCAAAAATCTCAACACCCTCGTAAATGGCACGGTCCTGGATCACCGAACCCTTGTACTGGAGCATCTGATAATGGCGTTTCAACTGCTGCGAAAGGAAAAAAATCTGCGAATGGAAACTCCAACGCGGCATATCCTGGTAGAAATCGGCCAGGTAGGGGTTATCTTCGGCCACCTCGAAGAACGGCTCCCAGCCCAGCTTGCGCGCGGCAAGCGTGGTCAGCGTCGACTTGCCGACCCCGATATTCCCGGCAATCGCTACGAAGTGCCCCTGCTTATTCGTTACACGCATAAAAAGCGGCTACTCACTTTCCAGTTTGCGCACTTTCCCCACCCGCCGCGCGTGCCGTTCCTGCCCAGGGTCGTTGCCCACAAAACGCGCGCCCAAAAAGGAAGTCACGATCTCCTTGGCCGGTTCAGGCCCGAGCACACGCGCGCCCAGGCAGAGCACATTCATATCGTCGTGCTCCACAGCCTGATGCGCGGAATACGTGTCGTGACAGATACCGGCATAGATGCCCTTCATTTTGTTGATCGCAATACAAGCCCCCACCCCCGAGCCGCACAGCAAAATCCCGCGCGCCGCATCGCCCTTTTGGAGGGCACGGCCCAACTTCTCAGCGTAATCGGGGTAATCGACCGGGTCGGCGTCAAAGGCCCCCAGGTCGAGCGGCTCGTGCCCGGCAGCGCGCACGGCCTCCAACACCGTTTCGCGCAGCGCAAACCCGGCGTGGTCTGTGGCAACTGCCACTTTCATAGCAGCTCCCTGGCTTTTGCGATCACGTTCTCCACCGTGAAGCCGAACTTCTCGAACAGCACCGGTCCGGGGGCCGAAGCGCCGTAATGATCGATGGACAAAACCCCGCCGGACGGGCCAACGAAACGGTCCCAGCCCAGGCGCACTCCCGCTTCGACGGCGAGGCGCGCCGTGAGACCCGGCGGGAACACGGACTCACGATAGGCGGCATCCTGTTTCTCGAACAAGCTCCAGCTGGGGAACGACACCAGCCTGACGCCGATCCCCTCTTCGGCCAGCTTTTCACCAGCCTTGACAATCAACCCCACCTCCGAGCCGGAGGCCATTAAAATGACTTGGGGCGCGCCCGGGCCAATGTCGGCCAGCACGTAGGCGCCTTTTTCCAGGTTCGAGGCCGGGGCGTAAACGGACCGGTCGAGGGTGGGCAGGTTTTGGCGTGTGAGTGCCAGGAGCGTGGGCGCCTTGGTGCGCGAGAGCGCCACCCGCCAGGCATGGGCGGTCTCGTTGGCATCCGCCGGGCGAATGACTGCCAGGTGCGGGATGGCGCGCAGCGCGGCCAGTTGTTCGATGGGCTGGTGAGTTGGCCCGTCCTCGCCCAGGCCGATGCTGTCATGCGTAAAGACCCAAATGGAAGGCAACTCCGAAAGCGCCGAAAGACGAATGGGTGGGCGCATGTAATCGGAAAAGATCAGGAAGGTCGCACCATAAGGACGCAGGCCGCCGTGGTAGGCAATGCCATTGACAATTGCACCCATGCCATGTTCGCGCACGCCAAAACGGAAATTGCGTCCGGCGTGCGCATCCTTCTGGAAGTCGACAAACCCTTTATAAGCGGTGTTATTCGAAGGAGCCAGGTCCGCCGAACCGCCAATCAGCTCAGGGATCGCCGCAATACTGGCAGCAAGCGAAGTCCCAAACGCGACGCGGCTGGCCATCCCTTTTGCGTCGGCGGGGAAGGTCGGCAGGCTGTCCTCCCAACCTATCGGCAGCTCGCCGCGCATACGGCGCTGGAACTCGGCGGCTTTTTCGGGGTGGTCTTTCTTGTATTCCTTAAAACGGCTTTGCCAGTCAAGCTCCAGCTCGTCGCCGTAGGTAAGCGCCTGGCGGAAAAATTCCAGCACGTCGCCGGGGATGATGAAGCGCGGTTCGAGCGGCCAGCCGAGGGCCTGCTTGGCGCCGTTCAGTTCCTCGTCGCCGGGGGCTTCGCCGTGGGCCTTGGCCGTCCCGGCGCGGGTTGGCAGGCCAAAACCGATCATCGTCCGCACGGCAATGATCGAGGGACGCGGGTCGGCTTTGGCGGCGGTGATGGCAGCGTCGATCGCGTCCACGTCGTTCCCGGAGGAGACGATTTGGGTATGCCAGCCGTAGGCCGCGAACCGCGCCATGCGGTCCTCGGTGAAGGCCAGGTCGGTGGAGCCGTCGATGGAGACGTTGTTATCGTCGTACAGGTAGATCAGTTTGCCAAGCTGCAAATGCCCGGCTAGCGAGGCCGCTTCAGAGGCAACACCCTCCATCAGGTCGCCATCGGTGACGATGGCGTAGGTGTAATGGTCCACCAGTGAAAGCTCGGGGGTGTTGAACTCCGCCGCGAGATGGGCCTCGGCAATCGCCATCCCCACCCCGTTGGCGAAACCCTGACCGAGGGGGCCAGTGGTTGTCTCGACGCCGGGAGTCAGGCCAAATTCGGGGTGACCGGGGGTGATGCTGCCCCACTGGCGGAAGTTTTTGATCTGGTCCAGGGATACATCGTAGCCGGTGAGATGAAGAAGCGAATACAAGAGCATTGAGCCGTGACCGCCTGAAAGCACAAAGCGGTCGCGGTCGGGCCATTTGGGGTTGTGCGGACTGTGGCGCAAGTGGCGCGTCCAGAGCGCGTAAGCCATGGCAGCGGCGCCCATCGGCAAGCCGGGGTGCCCGGAGTTGGCCTGCTGGACGGCGTCGGCGGAGAGAAAACGAATCGTATTGATCGCGCGGGTTTGGAGGTCGTTGGTCATGCAAGCCCTCTTTTGAATAAGATGTTTTAGCTATTTTACCATGCGCATTTTTGGTATATACTCTTATTTAGTGTGCATTCCAACAGCAGATGAACAATATAAAAGGAGAGATTTGATGACGACGCCATCCCCAGCAGAGCAGTTCGCAAGCGACGTCCGGTCCCTGCAAATGGAAATCGGCTCCCTGCAAGAGAAAGTCCGCCTGAACCAGGCCAGTGATGCCGTTGAAGACGTGCAGTCCAGCGTCAATGGCTTGCTGCAGAGGATTTCGAAAGTTCGCCTGCAAGGATACGTATTTGAAAAAGATTTGGAAGAACAGGCAGCCGGTTTCGTGAAACAGTGGGCGCTGCTGCAACCGTCGCTGGTGGCGCAGATCAGCCAGCAGTCACTTGCGCTCCAGGCTTCGCTCAGGCCGCTCGAAACCCAAATCGCCCAACTGGCCGGAAAACAGCCCGATGCGTCGGCTCGTTCGCTGCTGGCGAGTTTGAAAGCCAGCGTCGAAACGCTGGAGGAAAAGACACAAGCCGCAGAAAACCAGGTCAATGGTATGTATGACTCTTTCCACAGCCAGGTGAGCACAGTGGAATACCACCTTTCGGAGGTGGAATGGATGCTGGGCCAGTTGGCCGAGGCGAAATTCAACCTGCTCGCCACCGAGGGAGCGATTGCCGCCGTCAAAGCAGTCTGGTGCAAGGATGTAAAGGAAAACAAGGACGACCCGGAGGGGGTGATGTATCTGACTGACCAGCGCCTGTTGTTCGAGCAAAAAGAAGAGGTGGCTACCAAAAAGGTACTTTTCATCACCACAGAGAAGCAAAAAGTGCAGGAACTGCGCTGGGAGGCGCCCATCACACTGCTGCAAGAGATCAAGCCCAGCAAGCAGGGTCTGATGAAAAACGAAGACCACCTCGATCTGCGCTTTGGCCCCGGCGCGCCCATTCAGACGATCCACGTCCACATCTGGAAGGATGCCAACGACTGGTTGCAGCTCCTCAACCGCGCCAAGATCAAGGATTTCGATAAAACGCGCGCCATTGGCATTGACCAGGGCGAGGTCGAGAAGTTAAAATCGGCGCCGAGCCAGTGCCCGTCGTGCGGCGGGAATTTCGAGCAGGCCATCCTGCGAGGCCAGAGCGAGGTCAAGTGCCAGTATTGTGGGTTTGTGGTCCGTTTGTAAATTTACTGCTGTCAGGCGCTACCGACCCACTCATTTCGATCAACGAGCAACAACACCAACATCTTCAAGGAGAATGTCATGCTGGAAAATCACGCGCTGTTTGGAATCCCTATGCCTGTGATCGGCTTTGCTTGTTTCCTGATTTCGTTCCTTTTTTTGCTGGTTTGGCCCAAAGGAAAAGCCAAGCCGTATAAGGTCATTAGCTGGCCGCGTTATATTTTGCATTTTTTCCATCCACTGGCCTGGGTTTTACTTGGTATGGCAGCCTTCCTGGAAATTCGCCAACCGGAGCTTGCCGCCGTGCTGGCCGGGCTGGGCGGGGTGGTGTATCTTATCTTCTTATTCGTGCTGGTGAAAGCTTAAGAGAAGAACTTGCTTGGGAGGGGTAAAGTGAAAAAAATATTGGAGATAAGCTGGAAAATCCTGCATGTTGGGGGATGGATGCCCCTGCTTTTGTTCGCCATACACCTGTTTTTAAGTCGTGTTCTGCACATCTACGACATCTGGCCTTCACTTGACATCCCAATGCATTTCAGCGGCGGCGCAGCGATCGCTTTCTTTGTATCACAATGCTTTCAAGCACTCCCACGCGAGTCGGTAAAAAGGAGTCGAGTTGTCCTCCTTGAACTGGTAATGATTGGCAGTCTTACAGCTGTCTCGGCAGTTTTCTGGGAGTTTGCAGAATTTACGCTCGACCAGCTATTTTGGATGAGTAGCCAACTCGGTCTTGCAGATACAATGCTGGACCTGGCAATGGGGATTCTCGGCGCATGTACGGTTATATTGGTCAGGTGGAGACAACTTCACATTGGGCTAAGCGAGTTGCAAGAAATAACCTTCGACTGGCTTCGTGGATCGCTGCCTAAGCCTGACCATCACTAAAATAAAACAGCCACGGCGCATTTCTGCGCCGTGGCTGTATGAATGGGGAAAGCTCTTTCCAAAAGCAATTCCTGCAAGTCGGAAATCAATCAATAGGGCCCCAGGTCAATGACCTGGACTGTAAAACCGCCTGGTTCTTCGGCCGGCTCACCCTTGCTGCATGAGATCCTGGCAACCGCCCCATCCCCTTCCAATACCACACACCCGCTCAGAGGAACCTTGATCCCGTTAACGTACTCGATGTCGCTCGCATAGACGGGGCCTGAAGTGATGTATACGGTTCCGCTCAGGCAGATGCGGTATAAACGTCCCGGTTGTAGACGAACGCCGCCCGCAACCGCATGGACATCGCCAGGGTGGAAAAACGTTTCCAAAAGCTGCGGCGTAAAGGTTGCGGTGGGCAGGGGCGTTTCGGTATCGACTGGGGTGGGAGCGTCCCTAGTCTGCCGGGCAATTTCGGTGATCAGGGCGATAAATTCGGCTGTCTGTGTGCCATATACTTCGGTGGAGACCGCGTTCTCGATGGCGATGGCGGTCTGGGTCCCGGCAGCTTGGGCAGTTCCGACTGTCAGTGTTCCCTGCTTATCAGCAGTAAGCGTCAGATTGAGGTTGACCGAGTCGGTTTCCACCTGGTCTGCGCGCTGGGTGGCCCCGGCAGCATCGCCCACCAAAAAACGCGTCGACGCACTCCCCCAGGTATTTCCATTACGAGAAGCATAACAATACGCGTCTTCCGCACCAGGGTACAGGATTAGCAGTCCTTTCGCACGGATACGCTTGCTGCCGCCTGCGGCGCTAATCTCAAAATGGTTGCCGCCTGAACAGTCCAACTCAAATTGAGGCGCAGCCAGGTTGCTCTGCCATGTCACGTCAAACTCGTAGAATACCTCGGCTTCAAAAGTGCTAAAACCATCTTTCGATTGCTTGTTTACTTGCGAAATACTGATGTTCGAAATACTAAGATTGATAAGAGGCTGTGTGTTTTGAACAGGGACCTGGCCTGCAACCGTTGTGTTGCTCTTGTCATCGACGTTGATCAGGTTTGAAATAATATTATTGTCCGACGGTTCATTAATAACGGTGACAGATCCCTTCGGAAAAACGTCCATGGTGCGGGGCGGGGTCACCGCTGGCCCGTCAGGCGAGTTGACCGCCATCGCGCTGGAGAACGAGGCCGTGACCTGGGCGTTATCCTGGCTACCTGACGAAATACTGCCGCCGCCCGCCTGGATGATGGATGCAGCTGCCTGTTTGGCCGCGGCCCCATTGGCCTGCCCTTCTGCCGTCAACATTGCTGCCACCATGACAGCGTCGTCGATCGAAAGGCCGGCGTTGGGAACAGTCAAAGTCTTCGTCACCATTTCATCGGACGTTGCCACCCAGGTTGACCATTCGCCGCTAATTTGGTTTGTCAGTTCCGCCGCGTTTTCGGTGGAAAGCGGCTGCATCACGGGGACAGCAGATAGGTCGCCGAGATACGCACTGAACGGGTTGCCAGGACTTTCAGGGTTGTCAGCCACAGCCGGATTCCACAGCCTGGCGCCGTATTCGGCGATAATCGTGGCAGCCGTCGCCTGCGTGACGCTGCCCTGCGCCAGCCCTGCACGCAAATCCTGCGCCTCGATGACCAGGGCAGCGCCAAGTTGAGCCATCGAACCGTACTGCGCGGCCACCTGCCCGGCCTGTTCACTCCCACCGTCCTGGGCAGCCGCCGTCTGGTTCAACGAACTCGCCATTCTTGCTACACGAAAAGCATCAGCCGCCACCTGGCGTAGTTGCGCATCCGAAGCGTCAAACATGGGGAGAGGAAACGCAACACGCGCCAGTGAAGCCTTCGGCAGAGAACTTGTTTCTCCCTTGGCGGCCCGAATGAATGCAAGCTGTGATTGGTTCAACTGCGTTACAGCCTGTGCGAGCGACTCACTCGAGGCGGCATATTCCTGCGGCTTGAGCAACGTTTGGGGCATGGACGTTGCCAGGACTCTGGCCTGACCGGGGAGCAGCCCGGCAATCTCCCCACCGCCCAGGAAGAAATAAGCGGAGGGCACAGCTACCAGGACAAAGAGGAACAGGCATCCAAGAATAGTTGCGCAGGCAATGGGCGTCAGGCGGCGGGCCGGCGCGGTCGATTTGTTCATGGTAGCAGGCCTGGGGGCGCCTGCGAGTGCAACGTCCAGCTCGATTTGGGTATTGCTCAAGCGCACGCGGTCGCCAGGATAAAGTTGCTGGGCCTGCCCCGGCGTAAGCCGACGGTCGTTCACAAAAACGCCACCGGTTGAGTTCTCATCGTTCAGCCACAAAGCATCCTGCACCACCCACAGGCTGGCATGGCGGCGTGAGATTGCCGCATCTGTAAATCGGATCAGGCAATCGGCATCGCGTCCGATACGGGTCAAACCCACAATCGGATATTCGCGTCCACCGGAGGCGCGGAGCACAAATTTTTTGTCCATCGGTGTCTCCAAATTATTCAGTAACCGTTAAACGAGGATAACAAAAGCGCGAGCAGCTTCCACTATCTACCTAATATTTTACCTTTAACTCAGCCGCGGGCAAGAAAATCTGGCCTTCCTGGGGGTCGCCCAGCTTGCCCACGCGCGCGGGGTAACGCCCGGTCACGTAGGCCATACAGGCTGCGGCGAGGGCATCGAGTTCTTTGGGGGTGTGGACGTGTTCGAGCGGCAAGGTACCCTTGAGCAGTTTGTGACGGGTCAGTTCCTCGAAGAACTCCATTGGGTCGCGGATGCCCAGACCATATTCATACAAAGCAAGCTGGCGCTGCTGGCGTCCCTCGAGGCTTGATCTGGGGAGCGGGACCTGGCCAAGCAGGACGGAGAAGACGGCATGGGGATGGGTCTCAAGCCATTGGCGCGGCGCGCCCGCGGTGGGGTAAGGGGCCACCCCGAGGCTTTCGAGGCGGCGATAAAAG
>Ga0196964_10000731_pt1 | contig 18375 bp, 15 predicted proteins | sample S1_10metaG_FD_148615 | JGI IMG/M metagenome (GOLD analysis project Ga0196964, IMG submission 148615) | Soil microbial communities from Anza Borrego desert, Southern California, United States - S1_10 | ecosystem: Environmental > Terrestrial > Soil > Desert | place: USA: California | collected... | reverse complement strand
CTGGCCCGCCGCGCCCAGAATGAAGACGAGCGGAAGGCCTTCGAGGACATCGCGCGCCTGTGGCGCGGCCTGGCCGAGCGGCTGAAGCGCTAGCCTTCGGGCCCTTCGTCGCCGGCCGCGCTCTCCCGCGCCTGGCCCGCGGCGACCCCCAGCCGTTCCGCCGTCTGCAGCGCCGCCTTTGGAGTGAGGGCGATGGTGGCCGCGCCGCCGGGCGCCGTCAGCACGATCTCGCCCTCGACGACGGCGACGTCCATGGGCGCATCGTAGGCAGCCCTGGCCATGGCTCCGTCTCCTAAGTTGCAAGACGTCCGCAGAACCAGCGCGAAGCGCGGTGGTTGCAGCCGCCCGGCCACTCAACACACAAAAGTTAAACGGCTCGGCTTCCAGGCGCTGATCACCAGCGCGGGGCTTGTGGCGGCGCCGGTTAGGTAGAATTCCGGAGCCCGGCGCCGCCGCGTTGTTGCGCTGGCGCAAACTCGACGGCGGCGCCCGGGCGTAAGCCCTCCCGATCAACTCGGGACTGCGCCATGCGCCTGCATTCGACCGTATCGGCCATCGTGCTCCTCGCCGCGACGCCGGCGCTTGCCGACGACTTGGCGACGCCGCCATCGAGTTCGACCCCCAGCCCCGGATCCGCCGACGACGCACTCACGATCGTTGACGACGTCATCGTCACCGCCGCCCGCAACCCGGAAGACCCGGCCGTGGTGGCCAAGGAAAGGGCCAGGCTGGCGCGAACGCCAGGAGCGGTGTCGATCGTGGCCAACGAGGCGTTCGAAAACCGGACCGCCCAGGGCATGCCGGACCTTCTTCGCGATGTCCCGGGCGTCCTCACCCAGAAGCGGTACGGAGAAGAAGGTCGCCTCTCCATCCGAGGCTCGGGGATTGGCCAGGGCTTCCACCAGCGCGGCGTGCTGCTGGCACAGGACGGCGTGTCGTTCGCGGACGCGGACGGCTTTTCGGACTTCCAGGGAATCGACCCGCTCAATGCGCGCTACGTTGAAGTCTACCGCGGCGGCAATGCGCTGCGCTTCGGCGGAGCCCAACTGGGCGGAGCGGTGAACCTGGTCACTCCCACCGGCCGCACCGCGGAGTCCGACTTCCTGCTCCGGCTGGAAGGAGGCTCGTTCGGGACCCTCCGCGGTCAAGGCTCGGTCGCTGTCGAGCGCGACCCATTCGACGCCTACGTGAACATCGATGCGATGCGCAGCGACGGCTGGCGCGCGCAAAGCGCGCAGGAACAGATCCGGGCCACCCTGAACATCGGCTGGAGCCTGGGAGAGGAGCGCGAGCTTCGTGTCGTGCTCTATGGCGCCGGTATTCGACAGGAAGTCCCCGGCGCACTGACGCTCGGGCAGGCGCTCGAGCGTCCCCGCATGGCCCCGGCGGCCAACGTCCTGAACGACTACGGCCGGGACCAGGAACTGATCCGCGCCACGGTTCAGACCCGGTGGCGCTTCGACGAGCACCTGGTGTTCGAGGGCGGAATCTACGCGACGGCCAAGGACCTGTTCCACCCGATCTACCAGGTCATCGATCAGGACAGCCGCACCCATGGCGCCTTCGGCCGGTTCGACTGGACCGGCGAGCTGGCGGGCAAGAAGGCAGACGTCTACTTCGGCTTCTCCTGGCGGCAGGGCGAACTCGAAGCCCTCCAGTTCGTCAACGTCGGCGGTCGGCGCGGCGCCATGACCTCCAACGGCGTGCAGGCCGCGTCAGGCCTCGACCTGTTCGTCGAGGGGCGACTCTTCCTGACCGACGACCTGGCGCTCGTAGCCGGCGCATCATGGGGCTTTGCAGAGCGGGACTTCCGCCGCCTGGCGGTGGTCGGCGGCCCGGCCCTGCCCTTCCACGCCAGCCGCGACTTCGACTGGATCGCACCGCGCGTGGGCCTGCTGTGGCAGGGCGGCGAGGGCGGGCCGCAGATCTACGCCAACCTCACCCGCTCCGTGGAGCCGCCGACCTTCGGCGCCCTGGTTCAGGGGCCGGCGCCGACCTTCGTGCCCGTGCGCGCCCAGGAGGCATGGACCGGCGAGATCGGCAGCCGCGGACGCGCCGGCGACTTCACCTGGGACGTGGCCTTCTACCGGGCCGAGATCGACGGCGAGATGCTGAACTTCGTCGTCGGCCCGGGTATCCCCGCCTCCACCTTCAATGCGGACTCCACCGTCCACCAGGGGGTGGAGGCGGCTCTCGACTGGCGCGTCCCGGTGCGGGTGTTCGGCGGCAAGCTGTTGCTCCGCCAGACCTGGACCTGGAGTGACTTCCGCTTCGACGGCGACCCGGTCTGGGGCGAGAATCGGCTGCCTGTCGCGCCCCGGCACGACTACCGCGCCGCCCTGCGGTTCAGCCGCGACGGCTGGTTCGTCCAGCCCATGGTCGAGTGGCGTCCCGGAGACGTCTTCGTCGACTACGCCAACAGCCTGACCGCCCCCGGCTACGCGACCTGGTCGCTGAATGCCGGCTGGGACCTCGGCCATGGCGTCACGGTGTTCCTCGACGCCCGCAACCTGACCGACGAGCGATACACGGCCGAGTTCGCAGCGGTCGCCGACGCGCGTCTGCCTTCGGCCAACAAATCCGTCTTCTACCCGGGCGAAGGGCGCAGCCTGTTCGTCGGGGTGCGTCGCCGCTTCTGATTCCAGGGAACCTACCGTCATGCTCATCCGCCACGCGATCCTCGCCGCCATGGCCGCCTCTGCCGTCGCCGGCGCGGCAGACGCTCACGCCGTGTTCTCCGAACCCCGCGCCATAGCCGGCAGCCATTGGGCCGGCGCCATCCGGATCGGTCACGGCTGCAAGGGCGGCTTCGCCACCACGGCGGTGCGCGTCGAGATCCCCGCCGGCATCCTGGTCGCCAGGCCCCGGCCCAAGCCGGGCTGGACCGTCGCGATCGAGCGCGAGGCGCTGCCGGCCCCGGTCGTGATCGACGGCAAACCTGTGACCGAGCGCGTCCGCGCCGTCACCTGGACCGGGCGCTTGCCTGACGAACAGTTCGACGAGTTCGCCATCGCGGCGAAGCTGCCTTCGGAAGCCGGTCAGCTGGTGTTCCCGGTGATTCAGACGTGCGAGGGCGGCGAGGCGCGCTGGACGCAGACCGGTCCCGCGGAAGGGCCCCGCCCGGAGTTCCCGGCCGCCGTCCTGACGCTCGACACCTCCGTAGAACACCGGAGCCACTAGCGGCGGCGAAGTTGTTCCGGCGCAAAGTAGAGCCGGGCCCGCAAGCGTATCCCCCAGTCATCGGCGCACTCAGACAACCAAGCGCCTGGAGACAACAAAGATGAAAGCCCTGGCTCTTCTCACCAGCGCCGCCGTCCTCGCCCTCGCCGCCGCCGCCCCCGTCGCGTCGTTCGCCGAAGACACGGCCCCCGCAGCGCCCGCCGCGCGAGACATCGTCCGTCTCGGCACCGACCTGCCTGGCCCGATCGGGGTCCGCGGACCGCAGACCATCAAGATCAACCTCGAGACCACCGAGGTGGTCGGCCAGCTCGCCGACGGCACGACCTACAAGTACTGGACCTACAACAACAAGGTCCCGGGTCCGTTCGTCCGCGTCCGCGTCGGCGACACCGTGGAGGTGACCATGAAGAACGCCGGCGACAGCATCATGATGCACAACGTCGACTTCCACGCGGTCACCGGCCCCGGCGGCGGCGCAGCGGCCACGGCCGCCAACCCCGGCGAGAGCAAGACCTTCACCTTCAAGGCCATGAAGCCGGGGCTCTACGTCTACCACTGCGCCACGCCGATCGTGGCCCAGCACATCGCCAACGGCATGTACGGCCTGATCCTGGTCGAGCCCGAGACGCCGCTTCCGGCGGTGGATCACGAGTTCTACGTGATGCAGGGCGAGCTCTACACCGAGGAGGACCACGGCACGAAGGGCGAGCTGACCGAGTCGATCGAGAAGCTGCTCGACGAGCGTCCCACCTACTGGGTCATGAACGGCGCCTTCAAGGCGCTCACCGGTGACCGCCGCATGAAGGTGAAGGTCGGCGAGACCGTCCGGATCTACTTCGGCGTCGGCGGCCCGAACGGGACCTCGAGCTTCCACGTGATCGGCGAGATCTTCGACAAGGTCTACAACTACGGCTCGCTGAACAGCCCGGTCGTGACCGACGTCCAGACCGTGACCGTCGCTCCCGGCGGCGCCGTGGCGGTGGACATCAAGTTCGAGGTCCCCGGCAACTACATCCTGGTCGACCACGCCCTGAGCCGCGTCGACCGTGGCGCCGCGGCGATCATCGAGGTCACCGGGCCGGAGGCTCCGGACATCTTCAAGGCGGATCCCAAGGCGCCGAAGAACATGGACCACTGAGGCCGCTCACCTCCGCGCCTCGCAACGGCCGCCGGCTCAGCCGGCGGCCGCTTTTTTTCTCCCCGGACACTGCCGATGAACAGACCTTCCCTCACTGCGCTGGCGCTCGCCGCGGCGCTCGTCCCCGGCGCGGCCCTCGCCGGCGACGCCCTGCCCGGCGACGTGATCCTCGAGAGCCGGCTGCGGCTCGAGACGATCGACCAGGAGGGCAAGCCCCTCGACGCTGAGGCCGTGACCCTGCGCACGCGACTGGGCTGGCAGTCGCCGGAGCTCGCCGACTTCCGGCTGCTGCTCGAGATGGAAGCCGTCGCCGCCCCGGTGGACGACTATTCCGACCCGGTGCGGCCCAACCCGTTGCGCCCGACCGTGGCCGACCCCGAGATCGTCGAGCTGAACCGGGCCCAGGTCACCTGGGACGGCCTTCCCGGCGCCCAGATCACGGCCGGCCGCCAGCGGCTGGTGTTCGGCAACGCCCGCTACCTCGGCAACTCCGGCTGGCGTCAGAACGAGCAGACCTTCGACGGCGTGCGGCGGGAGACGAAGGCGTTCGAGCCCGTGTCGTTCACCTATGCCTGGGCCGGCCGGGTGAACCGCCCGCTCGGGCGCGAGCATCCAGACGGGGTCTGGCACGGGGACATCCACGCCCTGATTGCCGAGACCGGGACCCCATTCGGCCGGCTGGCCGGCTACGGCTACCTGATCGATCTGGACGAGACGCCGGCGCTGTCGTCGCAGACGTTCGGCCTGAGGCTCGCAGGCGCACGGCAGGTGAGGGACGGCCTCTCGGCCACGTGGGAAGCGGAGTTCGCGCGCCAGGGCGACTATGCTGACAATCCCGGGGACTACACGGTCGACTACCAGCTGCTGTCGGCCGGGCTGAAGGCCGAGCGCTGGTCGGTCGGCGCCGTTTTCGAGCGGTTGGAGGGCGACGGCGTCCACGCTTTCCAGACACCGCTGGCGACGAGCCACGGCGTGCAGGGCTGGTCCGACGTCATCGGCGCCACGCCCGCATTCGGCGTCAACGACCTGTTCCTGAAAGGCGAGCTGCTCGTGTCGGTCGGGCTGGCCAAGCCGCTGAAGCTGAAGGCCGAGGCGCACGACTTCCGCGACTCTGACGGCGAGCGCCGCATCGGGCGCGAGCTCGACCTGTCGGCTTCTATCCCGGTCGGGAAGCGGTGGACGCTGGAAGCAAAGGCCGCACGCTTCGAGGGAGACCTGGCGGGCTTTTCCGACACCACGAAGGGCTGGCTGATCGTCGAGTACCGCTACTGACAGAACCCGCCGGTCGTCCACGGCGCCCGGCCAAGCGGCGGCGGACGCCCGGAGCGTCGCCGCCGCGGGAGGACAGGGGTCAGCTACATTTGGAGTAGCCGCACTCGAAGCAGGTGTCGCAACCTTCCTTGCGCGCCATCCCCGGCGTGCCGCAGCGGGGGCAGCATGGGCCGGCGCGGGGGGCGGCCGCCTCCGGAACGTCGGGGAGGGCCTCGTCGCCAGGCCGCGGGACGGTCAGGGCCGCGTCCCTGGCCAGGTGGCGCTCGATCACGCCACCGATCGCCGCCAGCAGGGAAGGCACGTATCGGCCGTTGAGCCAGCCGCCGCCGCGCGGGTCGAACACCGCCTTCAACTCCTCGGCCACGAAGGAGACGTCCCCGCCGCGCCGGAACACCGCCGAGATCATGCGCGTCAGTCCGAGCGTCCAGGCGTAGTGCTCCATGTTCTTGGAGTTGACGAAGATCTCGAACGGCCGACGCTCGTCGCTCTGCTCGAGGTCGTTGATGGTGACGTAGACGGCGTGCGGGCTGTCAGGCCACTTGATCTTGTAGGTGGCTCCCGAGAGCGTTTCCGGGCGCAGGCTCAAGGCGGGCTCGGGGTTCTGCTCCGGCGCCTTTTCCGCCTGCGGCGGCTCGACCGACAGGACGGAGCCCGTGATCGCGTTCGGACGATAGGTGGTCAGTCCCTTGCAGCCCATCCGCCAGCCTTCGACATACACGTCGGCGAAGGCGTCGAAGGCGATGTCCTCCGGGCAGTTCACGGTCTTGGAGATGGAGCTGTCGACCATCTCCTGGGCGGCGGCCTGCATGCGCAGGTGCTCGGCCGGCGTGAGGGTCTGGGCGGTGACGAAGGCGTCCCCCGGCGGCGGCGCGTCGCCCTTCAGCCGCTTCCAGACCGAGAGGGCATAGTCCTCGACCGCCTCCTCCCGCTTTGAGCCATCCGGCTGCAGCACCTTGCGGGTGTAGGCGTAGGCGAACACCGGCTCGATGCCCGACGAGACGTTCCCGGCCAGCAGCGAGGTGGTGCCCGTGGGGGCGATCGACGTCAGGCAGCCGTTGCGCAGGCCGTGGCTGGCGACCATGGCGCGGGTCTCGGGGTCGAGGCTGCGCAGGTTCGGCGCCTCAAGGATGCGGGGGTCGTAGAGCGGGAAAGCGCCCTTCTCGCCGGCCAGTTCAGCCGAGGCCCGGTAAGCCTCGCGCTTGATCACCCCGAGCCAGCGGCGGGTGAGGTCGGCGGCCGCCTCCGTCCCGTAGCGCACGCCGCAGAACACCAGGGCGTCGGCCAGGCCGGTCACCCCGAGGCCGATGCGGCGCTTCGCCTTGGCCTCGGCCTCCTGGGCTTCGAGCGGGTAGCGCGAGACATCGATGACCGCATCGAGGAATCGCACCGCTGTGCGGGTGAGCTCGCCCAGCTTCGCTTCATCCAGGGCGGCCCCTTCCTCGAACGGCGCATCGATCAGCCGCGCGAGGTTGATGGAGCCGAGCAGACAGGCGCCGTACGGCGGCAGCATCTGCTCCCCGCAGGGGTTCGACGCGGAGATGGTCTCGCACCAGGCCAGGTTGTTGGCGGCGTTGACCCGGTCGATGAAGATCACCCCCGGCTCAGCGGCATCATAGGTCGCCTGCATCAGCCGCTTCCACAGGTCGGCCGCCCTGACGGTGCGGTAGGTCACCCCTCCAAACACCAGCGGCCAGTCGGAGTCGGCCTCCAATGCCTGCATGAAGGCGTCGGTGACGAGCACCGAGACGTTGAAGTTCCGCAGGCGCGCGGGGTCCCGCTTGGCGTCGATGAAGGCCTCGATGTCGGGGTGGTCGATGCGCAGGCACCCCATCATGGCGCCCCGGCGCTGACCGGCGGACATGATGGTTCGGCACATGGCGTCCCACACGTCCATGAAGCTGAGCGGCCCCGACGCGTCGGCCCCTACCCCCAGCACCGCCGCGCCCGACGGGCGGATGGTGGAGAAGTCCATCCCCACGCCGCCGCCCTGCTGCATGGTCAAGGCCGCCTCGCGCACGTGGGCGAAGATGCCGCCGAGGTCGTCGGGGACCGCGCCCATGACGAAGCAGTTGAACAGGGTGACGCTTCGGCCGGTGCCGGCGCCCGCCAGGATGCGACCTGCGGGGAGGAACCGGAAATCGCGGAGCGCCTCCAGATAGCGCTCCCGCCAGTAGGCGCGCTGTCTCGGTTTCTCGGCCTCTGCGACGGCAGCGGCGACGCGCGCCCAGGTCTCCTCCATGGAGAGATCGCCAGGCCTGTCCGCCGGCTTGAACCTGTACTTGCTGGACCAGATTTCGGCGGCGAGCGGATTGTCGAATGCCATAGAGACCTCCCTTGAGGAGGCGACGCTGGCTGATTCCAAGCCCTGCCGACTTTGAGCCAGCGCAACGATCCGGGCGGATCGTTCAGCCAAGCTGTTCGCGAGGAGCCAAGCATGACCCCGCGAGAACGCCCCGATGCAACCGCCCTGAGCCGCTGGAGCACGCCGCGGCTCGTTGCGCACATTCGCGACCGCTATCACGACGCGCACCGGCGCGATCTCGCCGAAGTCGTGGCCGCCGCCGAATCGCTCGAGCGGGCCTATGGCGGCGCCTGCGGCTTCCCCCGCGGCCTGGCCGCGCATCTGCTGCGGCTGCAGCAGGCGATCGTGTCGCACCAGCGGCGTGAAGAACTCGCGCTGTTCCCGGCCATGATCGCCGGGCGGCTGCACGCCCTCGCCCGGCCGCTGCAGCAGATGGAGAAGGACCATGACGCGATCGACGCGCTGATGGCGTCGCTCCGCGCCATGACCGGGGACTTCGCCCCTCCGGCCGGCGCCTGCGCCCGCTGGCGCATCCTCTACGCGGTGTGCCGCAGGATCGAAGCGGATCTCGCGGAGCACATGCACATCGAGGACGAGATTCTTTTCCCGCGCATCCGCCAGTTTGCGCTCGCGCAACGTGGCCCCTGCGGCGGGGGGCTACACACCATTCACGGCGCGCAACCAACGCGTCCCTCAAATCCAGGTCCGAGACCATGAACAGAAGAAACTTCCTCTCCGTCGCAGTCGCCGGCGGCGCCTTGATGGCTGCCGGCCCCGCCCTCGCCCGCGGCGCCACCCATACGATCAAGATGCTGAACAGCGGCGCCGACGGCACGATGGTGTTCGAGCCCGCCGTGGTGAAGGCCAAGCCGGGTGACACCATCCGGTTCGTCGCCACCGACAAGGGCCACAACGCCGAACTGGTCGCCGGCATGGCGCCCGCGGGCGTGACCCTGCCCAAGGGCGCGATGAGCAAGGACGTGTCCTACACGCTCACGGCTCCGGGCGTGTACGGCTTCAAGTGCCTGCCGCACTACGCCATGGGCATGGTCGCCGTGGTCCAGGTGGGCGCCGGCTCCAATCGCGCGGCCGTCGAAGCCGTTGCAGCCAAGGCTCCGGGCTTGGCCAAGAAGCGCTTCGCTGCCTATCTGGCCAAGCTCAAGTGAGGTCCCGGGGCGGCTGACGCCGCATCGGAAAACGAGAAGCCCGGGAAGCGCGCCCCCTGCTTCCCGGGCTTTTTGTATTGAAGACGACGTCGGGGCCGTCAGTCGCCGCCTGCCTGGCGAAGCTCACCGACGAAGGCCTCGACGTCTTTCCCGTAGACCTCGGCCGCCTCGGCGACCGTCATCAGCTCCGCCATGTCGCAGCCGGGACAGGCCATGTTGTGCTGCACGAAAATGCTGGTCAGGCTCGGCCACACGGCCAGGCAGGTGGCGACCGTCAGGTGTGCGTCGGGGCGGATGGGGGTGCGGGTCGTGGGCATGTCGGCAGGATGGCCGATCCCGCTCGAGCGACGTTGCGCCGCGACAACCCCTGATCACACGACGGCAGGGATGTCCGTTCGGTCGCAGGCGAGATCTTCAGCCAGCGCCACCAGGGCGTGCGGCTTGCGGATCGTGATGTGACGCCGCGTACTTTCGGTGATGCCCTCGTGGTCCCAGGCGGCCAGGGTTCGGCTGACCGTGTGCAGTGTCGAGCCGGACATCTCGGCCAGATCCTGCCGCGTGATCGGGAAGTCGATGAGGATGCCCTCGGGCGTGCGCCGGCCGGCCTGGCGGGCCAGCCTCGACAGGGTCCGCGCGATCCGCCGCTCCACCCGGTCGGCGGACATCTCGCCGAGCCGGGTCTGCAGCTCCATCAGCCGGAAACCGGCGCAGGACATGCATCGCACGCCGATCTCGGGGAAGCGGACCATGAGTTCGCGGAACGCCGAAACCGTCCAGACCACTTCTACGCTGTCGACGATGGCCAGGGCGTCCGCGGGGAACGGCTGGTTCATCATCGCCGCCACCGTGCCGTACATCTCGCCGGGGCCGATGAAGCGCAGGACCGACTGGCCGCCGTCGGGCCGTGTCTTGACCACCTTGATGCGCCCGTGGAGCAGGCTGTGGCAGGTGACGCCGAGGTCGCCCTGGGCGAAGGCGCGCTGACCCTTGGCAAGCCGACGGATAACCCCTGCATCGAGCACGGCGCGAAGCTCTGCTTCCGACAGAGTGCTGAAGAGGTCGGAGCCCCGAAGGACGGACGGATCTGCAGCGAGGGTCATGACGCTCCATCGTCCGCGTAGGACGCGCGGTCTGGCAGGCTTTGAGTATCACCCGCGCAGAACGAGGGTCGACTACGGGAAGTCCCTTAGGGGAACGACACGAATTTCGGCGCCGGCTCGCCCGCGGCAGGTTGGATCATCCTTCAGATCGAGCACCCTCATGCCCGACCAAGCCGAACAGTTCACCGCCTTCTGCCCCGCCGAGCGCCAGTCGCGCCGCGCGCCCGCCGCCATCGAGGCCGCCTTCGAACAGCTCGTCGGCGGACGTACGAGGACGATCCGGACCGGAGAGGAGATCTTCGGCGAAGGCGAGGAGGCGCAGCACGTCTATCGCATCGTCAGCGGCACGGTTCGCACCTACCGCCTGCTGAGCGACGGTCGGCGCCAGGTGTCGGACTTCCTGCAGGACGGCGACGTGATCGGGCCAGAGCCCGGGCTCACCCACCGAAACACCGCGGAGGCGGTGACCGAGGTGGTTATCCAGACCGCGCCTCGCCTGGCCCTGATGCGGCTGGCCGACTCCGACCCGGCGCTCGCAGGGGCGCTCTGGCGTCTGTCGATCGACTGGCGCCAGAGGGCGCAGGACCACGCCATGATCCTGGCGCGCCAGGGGGCGACGGAGCGCGTGGCGGGCTTCCTCCTGGCCTATGCCGCCAGCCACGGCGAAGAGACCTTCGACCTGCCGATGACGCGCCAGGACATCGCCGACCATCTCGGCCTGACCATCCACACCGTCTCGCGCACCCTCTCGCAATTGCAGTGTGAAGGCCTGGTCCGCCTGCAGAGCCTGCGTCGCGTCCAGCTCCTCTGCTCCGACGCGCTTCAGACGATCGCAGGCTAGTGGCTCGCCGAAGCGCTGCCCCACCCCTTCGCGTCGCCAACCCAGCATCTCGACCGGCCCGATGACCACGCACCTGCCCGACCGCTGGCTTCCGCACGCGGAGCGCAACCTGCCGCGCTACACGAGCTACCCCACCTCGATCAGCTTCGAGCCGGCGGCGGGCGATGCGCAGACGCGCGGCTGGCTCGCGGCCCTTCGGCCCGAACAGCCGCTGTCGGCCTACGTCCACGTGCCGTTCTGCAGGCGGCTCTGCTACTACTGCGGCTGCCACACCAGCGTCGTTCACGAGTACGGGCGCGTGGCCAACTTCCACGCCGTTCTACTTCGCGAGGTCGAACTCTGGGCCGAGGCGCTCGGTCCGCACGCGGGGCTCGCCCACCTGCATTTCGGCGGCGGCAGCCCCAACGCGCTCGCCCCCGAGGACTTCGTCACCCTTTGCAACCTGCTCGCCGAGCGGCTGAGCCTGCGGCGCGGCGCCGAGATCGCGGCCGAACTCGATCCGGGCATGCTCACGCCGGCCTTCATCGATGCGGCGGGCGAAGCGGGCGTGACCCGCATCAGCCTCGGCGTGCAGACCTTCGACCCGCTGGTCCAGGAAAAGGTCAACAGGATCCAGCCCTATGCGATGGTCGCGGAGGCGGTGGAGCGGATCCGGGCCGCCGGTGTCGCCGGCCTGAACTTCGACCTGATGTACGGCCTGCCCGGTCAGACGCCGCAGAGCGTACGCGAAAGCGTCGCGCAGGCCCTGACCCTGCGTCCCGACCGCGTGGCCGTGTTCGGCTACGCGCACGTGCCGTGGATGAAGAAGCACCAGGTGATGATCCGCGACGCCGACCTCGCCGACGTCCGTGGCCGCTGGGCTCAGGCGGAGGCGGCGGACGAGGCGCTGGTCGCGGGCGGATACGTCCGCATCGGCCTTGACCACTACGCCCTGCCTGAGGACGCGTTGTCGACGGCGGCCGCGCGGGGCGGACTGCGCCGCAACTTCCAGGGCTACACCGACGACCCGGCGCCGGTGCTGATCCCGATCGGACCCAGCTCCATCGGCCGGCTGAACCAGGGCTTCGTCCAGAACGCTATTCCCACGGACGCCTGGAGCGCCGCCATCGCCGGCGGGCGGCTGCCGACCGCGCGCCAGCTCGAGGTCACCGCGGAGGACGAGCTGCGCTTCGCCGTCATCGAGCGGCTGATGTGCGACCTCGCCGTCGACGTGGCGGCGGTCTGCCGTGACCACGGCTTCGCGCCCGACCATCTCGACGAGGCGGTTGGCGCCGCCACCGCCCTGGAACCCGACGGCCTCGCTGTCGTCCGGGGCCGCACGGTTCGCGTGCCCGAGGAGGCCCGCCGGATGATGCGCGTGGCCGCCGCCTGCTTCGACACCTGTCTGCCGCAGACCGGCAAGCGCCACGCCAAGGCGGTGTGACGCCTCCGTATGATCCCTAACCCCGGCCCCAGTTTGCGCTCGCGCAACGTCTGGGCGGGGGGACGGGGTCAAGGAAGGTCCGATGATGGCCTCGTGCGGGGAGTCCGCGAGGCCGAGAGGACCAACAGATGAACATCAAGCGATTGTGGTTCGTCCTGGCCTTCCTGATGGCGGCGTCCTTCGCCGTCCTGGGGCTGATGGGACGAGAGATACACCGGCAGGCGCCGCCGATACCGGCGCAGGTCGTGGACGTGAAGGGCGCAGTGCTGTTCACAAAGGCCGACATCCAGAACGGCCAGCTGGCCTGGCAATCCATGGGCGGCCAGCAGGTCGGCTCGATTTGGGGCCACGGCGGTTACGTCGCCCCCGACTGGTCGGCGGACACGCTTCACCGCGAGGCCATGGCCCTGCTCGACCTGTGGGCGCGTCGCGACCACGGCATGGCCTACGCCGACCTCACCGAAGAGCAGCAGGCGGCGCTGAAGCCCCGTCTGAAGCGCGAGCTGCGCACCAACACCTATGACCCGGCGACCGGGCGCATCACCGTCTCCGCCGACCGCGCCATCGCCATCCGGGACGTCGCAGGTCACTACGAGGCGCTGCTCAGCGACGACCCGAACCTCGAAAGCCTGCGCGAGCAGTACGCCATCGCCAACAACCCGGTGCCGGACGCCGCCCGGCGCAGCGACATCGCCGCCTTCTACTGGTGGACGGGCTGGGCCGCGGGGACGAATCGTCCCGGCGACACCATCACCTACACCTCCAACTGGCCGCACGAGCCGCTGATCGACAACACGCCGTCGTCGGCGGTCACCGTCTGGTCGATCGCCAGCATCATGCTGCTGATCTTCGGCATCGGCGCCCTGCTGTTCTGGCACGCCAAGACCAAGCAGGAAGAGCACCATCCCGCGCCCCTGGCGAACCCGCTGGCGGGCATTCAGCTGACCCAGTCGATGAAGGCCACGGGCAAGTACTTCCTGACCGTCATCGGCCTGTTCCTGCTGCAGGTGGCGCTGGGAGCCGTGACCGCCCACTACTCGGTCGAGGGGCACGAGTTCTACGGCGTCCCGATCGCCGACGTGCTGCCCTATGCGGTGACCCGCACCTGGCACACCCAGCTGGCGGTGTTCTGGATCGCGACCGCCTGGCTGGCGACGGGCCTGTTCATGGCGCCGATGATCTCCGGCCATGAACCCAAGTTCCAGAAGCTAGGCGTCAACGTGCTGTGGGCGGCGCTCGTCTTCGTCGTGCTCGGCTCGATGGCCGGTGAGTGGCTCGGCGTTCAGCAGGTCCTCGACCTGAACATGAACTTCTGGTTCGGCCACCAGGGCTGGGAATACGTCGACCTCGGCCGCTTCTGGCAGACCCTGCTGTTCGCCGGCCTCATGATCTGGCTGGTGCTGGTCGGCCGCGCCCTGTGGCCGGCGCTCAAGTCGCCGTCTGACAGCAAGCCGGTCCTGGCCGTGCTGTTCATGTCGACCATCGCCATCGGCCTCTTCTACGCCGCCGGCTTCATGTGGGGTAAGCACACCCACATCTCGATGGTCGAGTACTGGCGCTGGTGGATCGTCCACCTCTGGGTGGAGGGCTTCTTCGAGGTCTTCGCCACCGCCATCATCAGCCTGCTGTTCGTGAAGATGGGCCTGGTGCGGGCCAAGACCGCCAATGGCGCGGTCCTGTTCGGCACCATCGTCTTCCTGTTCGGCGGCGTGCTGGGCACCGCCCACCACTGGTACTTCGCGGGCACTCCGGTGTCGGTGATCGCCATCGGTTCGGTGTTTTCTGCGCTCGAGGTGATCCCGCTCGCCCTCATCGGCGCGGAAGCGTTCGAGACCTGGCGCCACACCAAGGCGGCGCCCTGGGTGAAGGCCTACAAGTGGCCGATCCTGTTCTTCGTCGCCGTGGCCTTCTGGAATCTGCTCGGCGCCGGCGTCTTCGGCTTCATGATCAACCCGCCGGTCAGCCTCTACTACGTGCAGGGCCTGAACACGACCGCCACCCACGGCCACAGCGCCCTGTTCGGCGTCTACGGCATGCTGGGCATCGGGCTGATGCTGTTCTGCTTCCGCAGCCTCGCGAGGCACGAGGCGTGGAGCGACAAGCTGCTGGCCTGGACCTTCTGGCTGCTCAACGGCGGCCTGGCGGCGATGGTCTTCCTGTCGCTGCTGCCGGTCGGGGTCGTCCAGGCCATCGCCGCCATCGAGCATGGCATGTGGTACGCCCGCTCGCCCGAGGTGATCCACTCGCCGCTGGTCGAGACCCTCGTCTGGATGCGCGTGCCCGGGGACGTCCTGTTCGGCCTCGGCGCCCTCACCCTGGCTGCCTTTGCGGCCAAGCTGGTGGTCGGGGTGCGCAAGCCGGGCGTGCGCGGAGAGCCGGCTCCGGCCCCGGCCGAGTAGACCCACCGCGAAACCTGAACGGGCGGGGCGCTCCCGGGCGCCCCGCCCTCTTTTTTGAGGGACCGATGCACGTCTCCACAGCCCAGCGTGTCCGCAGCCACCGCGGCCCTACCCTCTTCAGCTTCGGCTTCCGTCCCTTCTTCCTCGCCTCGGCGCTATGGGCGGCGGCGGCCGTTCCGTTGTGGGTGGCGAGCTTCGCGCTCGGGGACGGCACGATCGCGGGCCAGGACGGCCGCAGCTGGCACACCCACGAGATGCTGTTCGGCTACCTGAGCGGCGTCATCGCGGGCTTCCTGCTGACGGCCGTGCCGAACTGGACAGGGCGACTGCCGGTTGCGGGCTGGCCCCTCGCCGGCCTGTTCGGCCTCTGGGCCGCAGGGCGCCTCGCCGGGCTTCTCCCGGAGGCCGCGGCGCCCGCGGGCGCGGTGGTCGACGCCGCCTTCCTCGTCGTCCTCGCGCTGGTGATCGGACGCGAGGTTCTCGCGGCCGGCAACCGCCGCAATCTCCCGGTCTGCGCCATGGTCGCCGCCCTGGCCGTGGCCAACATCCTGTTCCACCTCTCCGAGACGTCGCCGGAGCTTCGGGCCTTCGCCGAGCGTGGCGCTGTGGCGGTGATTTCCGGGCTCATCGCCCTGATCGGCGGCCGCATCGTCCCGAGCTTCACCACCAACTGGACCAAGGCCAACGGCCGGGGCCCCGATCCGACGCCCTTCGGCGGTTTTGACCGCGTGGTGCTGGCCATGACCGGTGTGGCCCTGCTCGCCTGGATCGCCGCGCCCGCGCACGTGGCGACCGGAGCGGCGCTGGCCGTCGCGGGGGTCGCCAACCTCGTTCGCCTGTCGCGCTGGCGCGGCTGGGTCACCGGACGGGAGCCGCTCGTCTGGATCCTGCATGCAGGCTATGCGTGGGTTGGCCTCGGCCTGCTGCTGCTGGGGGGCGCAGCGGTGTGGCCGGCCATCTTCCCCCCGTCGGCCGGCCTGCATGGGCTCACCGCAGGCGGGATGGGGGTCATGACCCTCGCGGTGATGACCCGCGCGAGCCTCGGACACACTGGACTGTCGCGCATCGCAGACCGGGCCACGCTCGCGCTCTACCTCCTGGCCAACCTGGCGGCGTGCGTGCGGGTCGCCGCGCCGTTCGATCCCGAGCGCACCGTAACGTGGCTGGCGATCAGCGCCGTTCTCTGGGTCGCCGCCTTCAGCCTCTTCGCGATCCGCTACGGCCCGATGCTGGCGCGCCGCTCCATCGACTGAAGACTTGCGCCAGCGCAACGCGGCCGGCGGGGACTTGGCCCATGCTGCCGCCATGCTCGGACAGCACCTTCGACCGGATCTGCCAGCCGACCTCGCCGCCTATGGCGAAGCCCGGCATGCCCCTTCCCGGCCGCTGGCGTGGCGGCCGGGGCGTCAGGGCCTCAGGGCGCTGGGACTGGCGGCGACCGGGCTGGCCCTGGCCGGCGTGTTCCTGCCCATCCTCCCGACCACCCCGTTCCTCCTTGTCGCCGCCTGGGCCTTCGCCCGATCCTCGCCGCGGCTCGACGCGTGGCTCCGGGCGCATCCTCGGCTCGGGCCGATGATCGCCGCCTGGGAGGCGCGCGGCGCAGTTCCACGCTCCGCCAAGGGCCTGGCAGTGATCGGCACGGCGTCCAGCCTGGGCGCCATGACCGCCCTGCGGGTCGCCCCGCCCCTGCTCGCCATAGCCGCCGTCCTCATGACGGCCGTCGTCGCATGGCTGCTCAGCCGCCCTTCCTAGGAACGATCATGTCGACCTGCCCGCCGACAGGCGCCGAACTCCTGGCCGGCGGTTTCTTCCCCGGCCCCCGTTCCGAGAACGAGGCCGCGGCCCGAGCCGAGTTGTCGGCGGTGCTCGACCACTGGTTCCAGTGGCGCCGCCGCACCGCGGCGGAAGATCCCGGCTTCGCCGCCGGTTCGGCTTTGGACCGCTCCGTGCTGGAGGCGGAACAATCGCGGCTATCCGACGGCGCTGCGGAACTGTGCCATCGGCTGACCGCCGAGATCGCCACCCACACGCCGCACTACATCGGCCACATGAAGGCGGAGCTGTCGCTGCCGGCGCTGGTGGGCTGGTTCGCCGCCATGCTGCACAACCCCAACAATACCTCGCGCGAATCCAGCCGCGTCGGCGCCGAGATCGAGGCCGAGGCCATCGCCATGCTGGCGCACATGATCGGCTACGATCCGCAGAAGGCGCAGGGGCATTTCACCTCCGGCGGCACGGTCGCAAACTTCGAGGGCATGTGGCGGGCGCGCTACCGGCTCGACCATTGGCTCGCGCTCGCGCTGCACGTGGCGGAGATCACCGGCGAACGCATGGATCCTTTCGCGGCCGCGCACATGGGATGGCGCCGGTTCGCGGACTTGGCGGCGCGGTACGAGGTCACCGACGCGCAGTTGCGATCGTGCAGCGCCGTCGCCGGCAATCCCTGCGATGTCCAGCGCCGCATCTCGAAGGCCGCCGGCCGCGACTACATGGGGCCGGTGGTGCTTGTGGCCGGCAATCGGCACTATTCCTGGCAGAAGGCGGCCAACGTCTTCGGCATGGGTGAGGAGTCCTTCTGGTCGATCGCCCTCGACGCAGAGGGGCGGGTCGATCTGGACGAGTTCGAACGCCTGGTGCTTCTGGCCCGCGCGGACGGGCGTCCGGTCCTGATGACGGTCAGCGTCGCCGGCACCACGGAAGCCGGCGAGATCGATCCCATCGATCGGCTGCATGATCTGCTCGACGCGTGGGACCGCGACCGAGGCTGGCGGATCTGGAGCCACGTCGACGCGGCCTACGGCGGTTTCCTCTGCAGCCTGCTGGGCGGGCCCGGGGAGTCCAGCCTCAGCCCAGCGTCGAAGCGGGCGCTGACGGCGATACGCAGGGCGGACTCGGTCACGCTCGACCCGCACAAGCTGGGTTATGTCCCCTATGCCTGCGGCGCGTTCCTGGTGCGCGACCGCGAGCGGTACGCCGTGTCGGCCTTCGCGGCGCCCTACCTCGACCGGCCGGAGCTGGGCGACGGCAAGTGGTCCTCGACCCTCGAAGGCTCCCGGTCCGCGGCTGGCGCGGCGGCGACCTGGCTGACCGGGCGCGCCATCGGCTTCGGACCCGAGCGGTTCGGCGAGCTGCTGGCCGAGACGATCCGGTCCCGCGGCGCGGTCCAGGCCGCTCTCTCGGCCGTGCCGGGCATTCGCGTGCTCGAGCCGGCGGACTCCAACATCCTGCTGTTCACCATGGCGTTGGACGGGGAGGCTAGCAGCGCCTCGAACGAGCGGACGCTCGCACTGTTCGACAGCATCGCCGCAACCTCGCCCTTCGTGGTCTCCAAGACCGTGCTGGGGCCGGACTACGGGGAACTGTGCCGGCGGCACGCCTGCGGCTACGGCGGAACGCACGACGCGGCGGGCCTGGTCGCGATCCGGTGCGTCTTCATGAACCCGTACTGGTGTGTCCCCGCGATCCGCGAAGAGCTGGCTCCGCGCTTCGTCCAGGGCGTCCGATGCGCCGCCGCGGCCGCGGCCGCGGCGGAGCCGTTCCTCGATCGACCCGCA
>Ga0196964_10000730_pt1 | contig 18386 bp, 14 predicted proteins | sample S1_10metaG_FD_148615 | JGI IMG/M metagenome (GOLD analysis project Ga0196964, IMG submission 148615) | Soil microbial communities from Anza Borrego desert, Southern California, United States - S1_10 | ecosystem: Environmental > Terrestrial > Soil > Desert | place: USA: California | collected... | reverse complement strand
CGCGGCAGGCTCATAGCCTTCCAGGATCTTGTAAGGCGGTAATATGCCCGGTTTCAGCTTCGGAAGTTCCCCCGATACCGGCACTGCCGCATAACCCACCCAGGTCTTTTTTCCCGCCAGCACCGCCAGGGCATTGCTGATAAATCCGCCGGGCGATCGCATCAGGAAAAAGCTGAAGGGAAACAGGAGCAGCAGGGTAAGAGAGAGCAGGACATCGAGTATGCGTTTGTTGCGCAGGTGCGCGGAGTTGGACAGGTGGTACCGCCTGTCAACGGTGTACAGGTCGCCGGCGGTGTTGCTGGAGTTGCTGCCGACGAAGCTCTGGCTGCCGGGCAGGTGGATCTTGTATTCATAGTCCTCCCCGCAGTCCTGCATCCGGTCCAGGATCTCGCGGTAGCTGAGTCCGTTGACGCAGAAGATGACTTCATCAATACCGGCGGTATAAAGGAATGGCTTTAGCTGACCTGTATGGGTGAGGGCGGTGCCGCCGGGCTCCTCGTGCGGACTGATCCTGCCATATACCTTGGGTGCATAGTGCACCTGCTGCAGGGTGGCGGAGGTCTGCCGGTAGGCTTTTTCCTCGGCAACGATGACGGCGGTGCCGGGCAGGGTTTCCCAGGCGATGAACTTAAAGATACCCAGCTTGTGCAGCAGCTCGTGCAGGGCCACCAGCAGGATGGCGCCGCTGACACCGGTAAGGATGATGGTGGCGCGGGAGTGCCTGATCTCAGGCGGCAGCAGTCCGTAGTAAGCCAGGCAGAACACGATGCCTGCCAGCATGCCCCGGATGACCCGCAGCGCCCGGTAGGGCTGGTCGTAAGCTCCGTTCAGGAACATGCTCATGATCCAGATAAAGACATAGACCGGAAAGGTCAGGTAAACGGAACGCAGCGGGATGGGGTCCATGTTCTTTACCTGTTCGATCCAGAAATTGGTGATCAGGAGCAGGGTCAGGAGGAGGAGCAGGGCATCGAACAGGGGCATGCGCAATACCTTGAAGATCTGCTTCACGATACCGGTGACCGCCCGGAGGGCAATGCCGATCTGTATGAACAGGATGAACAGCCGGGCATGCCGGGCCGAGTAGTGCTTTTTGACAAAGGTGACCAGCGCCTCGTTGAACACCCGCACATAGGAGAGGGTAGCCTTTTTGGTGCTCTCGCCTTTATAATGGATAAGGGAAACCTTCGGGTAGTAGATATTCTTCATCCCCGATTTCTGGATGCGGTAGCAAAGGTCCACATCCTCGCAGTACATAAAAAAGTCCTCATCGAAGGCGCCGCCGATCTTCGGGAGGAGCTCCGCCCTGACCAGCATGCAGCAGCCGGAAAGCACGTCTACCTCCGCCTCCTCGTACTCGCCCACATGCACCGCGTAGTATTTATTGAAATAAGGCGACCTGGGGAACAGCTTATTGACGCCGGTGGTCTTGAAGATGGCCACCGAGAGGGAAGGGAAGGATTTTTTACCGTCCGGAGCAAACTGTCCCTTGCCGTCTATAAGCCTTGGACCCACCGAACCGGCTTCGGGATGTTCGTCGAGGTAGCGGGTCAGGATGGCCAGGAAGTCCTCGGGCATCACGGTGTCGGGGTTGAGGAAGAGGATATATTCCCCCTTCGCGATGGCGACGCCCTGGTTGTTGGCCTTGGAAAAGCCGGTATTGTCCTTATTGGCAATGAGGACCACCTCCGGAAACTGCCCCCTTACCATCTCCACGCTGCCGTCGCGGCTGTTATTGTCCACCACGATGATCTCTCCGCTCACCTGCTGCAGCGCCCGGCTCACCGAATGCAGGCATACTTCCAGGAAGTACTTAACATTATAATTGACAATGATTACGGAGACCTTCATGAGCTGCCGGAGGGAATGTTGCGAATATAAGTTCGGTAAGGCTATAAACGAAAAAAGCCGCCTTCAATTGTGGAGGCGGCTTTCTGTATGCGGCAGGTATTATTTCTTATTTACCGTATAGATGATGTTGGTCACCCATTTGTTGGAGTCCGGCTCTTCGCCCGGGGTCTTCACATACTCCTCGATCACGAAGGTCTGCTGCTCGCCGGCTTTGGCTATATGTTGCGCCAGGGCCTCATGTGCCGCACCCGAGCCTGCATATCCGCCCGTATATACGATGCGGTAGGCTTTGGAAGCAGGAACATCCTGCATGGTGGCACCGGCAATGGCAGTGCCGGGCTTAACCGGGAATGCAGGCGCTACATCGGTAATCCCCTTTTGCATATCCCAGGTATAAAAAATAGCGGAAGGAAGGCCGTTGATGTTCGGTCCGGCTGCCTTGCCCAGGGTCTCATAGCTGCTGCCGAAGAACTGGGTCATAGCATTCATATCGTCTGTCTTCATTGTCTTGCGGATCGTGGCATACGTGTGCGCATCAAAACTTATCTCTTCAACTTTATAAGCAGGCGCATCGTTCTTGCGGGCTTCCACATAGTTCTTCAGGTTTGTCAGTCCTTTATCGAAATCCTTGCGGAGGCTGCCGGTCACGCCCATGATCATCATGATGCCGTTCATCGGGTAGCCTGCGTGGGTGGTAAAGCCCCAGCTTACCCTGGTAGACCCGTTTTCCGCATCTTCGAGCTTCCAGTAGCCGTCGGCGTTGGATTCGAACGGCTCGATGAACTTCATGGAATACTTCAGCTGGTCTGCCGATATGTCGGTAGCGGTCATGATACCCTTACCGGTCTCCTCGCTTTCCCAGGCATAGGTGGCGCCATTGCTGCCATCTCCCTTGATCTCTACCTTGGTATTGGTGTCGAGAGCATACCATGGGTTCCAGTCGGAAAAGTTGTTGAAGCTGAACATATGCCGGCTGACAACATCTTTCGGTGCATTAACAACAATAGAGCGCTCCATGGAAATATCCTTTGGAGCAATTAGTCCTGTGATCAGGACGCCCGCTATGACCACACCAATGATCACCAGCAGAAAGCGAAGCACTTTTTTCATAAGAGGCTGAATTTTCGCGAAAAATATAAAATATTACTAAGAGTATATAATAGAAAACCTTTTAAATGCAGTTATATTAACTATTTTATCGTGGTTTGAGGGTGTACCTTTGCGGCATGTTAAGGAATATCAGGCATTTAGGACCGGAAGCAATACAGGAACAACTAAAAGACTGGGGTGAGCCTGCTTTCAGGGCAAGGCAGGTTTATGAATGGATCTGGAAGAAACATGCGGGCAGCTTTGCCGAGATGACCAACCTGTCCAAGGATCTGCGGGAAAAGCTGACTGAGCATTATACCATACCCAAGATCGAAGTGCACCATAGCCAGTTCAGCAGTGACGGTACCATCAAGAACCGCCTGGTGCTGCACGACGGGCATTATGTGGAAAGCGTGCTGATCCCTACGGAGAAGCGGATGACCGTCTGCGTATCTTCCCAGGTTGGCTGCTCGCTTTCCTGCAAGTTCTGCGCTACCGGCTATATTCCCCGGAAGCGGAACATGGATTTCGACGAGATCGTGGATGAGGTGACGCTGGCGAACGAGCAGGCCCTGCAGCATTATGGCAAGGGGCTTACGAATATCGTGTTCATGGGTATGGGCGAGCCCCTGCTCAACTATTCCAACGTCATGAAGGCGATCGGGAAGATCACCGATCCCGAAGGGCTGGGAATGAGTCCGAGGAGGATCACCGTATCTACGGCGGGCGTTGCCAAGATGATCCGGAAGCTGGGTGATGACGGCGTCCGGTTCAAGCTGGCCCTGTCACTCCACGCTGCCAACGATGCCAAAAGAAATGAGATCATGCCCATCAACGAGACCAACAATATCAAGGCCCTGGTGGAGGCACTGAACTATTTCTATATGATGACGAAGAACGAGATCACGTTCGAGTACATCCTGTTCAAGGATTTTAACGACAGTCTGAAAGACGCGGACGAGCTGGTAAAAGTGTACCGCCAGGTGCCTGCCGACCTGGTCAACATTATCGAGTACAACCCCATCGAGGCCGCTAAGTTCGAGAAGCCGGAGGAAGACAGGGTGGAAGGCTTTATGCGCTACCTGGAGTCGAAAAAAGTGAACGCCCGCCTGCGCCGGAGCCGGGGCAAGGATATAGACGCCGCCTGCGGTCAGCTTGCCAATGTAGACCATCCCGATCTTGCCGGAAATAAGTAAATTCGGCTAACGCTTTGATCCATGGAAAGGCAGACCCACATTGTCACCGAACCCGATTTTAACTATGAGGGCACCTACACTTATGCCGATTACCTGCAGTGGACGATCGAGGAGCGGCTGGAGCTGATCAAGGGAAAGATATTCAGAATGAGTCCTGGTCCCAACAGGGCTCACCAGACTATTTCACAGAGGGTGAATATGCGGTTATTGCTTTCCCTGCAGGGCAAACACTGCCAGGTATATACCGCTCCCTTCGATGTACGGTTTACCAAAAAGTCTAAGGCTGATAAGGACATCACCACGGTGCTGCAGCCTGACCTCTGCGTGGTCTGCGATCCCTCCAGGCTGGACGACCGCGGCTGCATCGGCGCGCCGGATATTGTGGTAGAGATACTGTCGCCGGGCAATAATGAAAAAGAGCTCCGCAACAAATACGAGGTATATGAAGAGCACGGTGTAAAGGAATACTGGATCATCCATCCGGATGAAAAGACCTTTCTGCGCTATACCCTCGATGCCTCCGGAAAATACCAGCCATCCAGGTTAATGACCTCCGGCGATATCGTGACAACCCCCATCATCCCCGGCTTTTCGATGGATCTGGCTGAAGTGTTCGATGAAATGTAAAGTCGCGAAGGCGTAAAGTCGTAAAGTTGCAAATCACACAAGATACTAATTAAGAAGGCTGTCCACCGGACAGCCTTCTTAATTAGTATACTTGCTACTTGCTACTTGCTACTTGATACTCTCTACTCACTATCATACGCCCACCTCAGGTAGGTCGCTCCCCAGGTGAAGCCGCCGCCGAAGGCTGCGAGGACAATGTTGTCGCCTTTCTTCAGGCGCTTCTCCCATTCCCAGAGGCAGAGGGGGAGGGTGCCATTGGTCGTGTTGCCGTAGCGCTCGATATTGATCATGACCTTATCTTCCGGCAGTCCCATGCGCTCGGAGGTGGCGGAGATGATCCTCTTGTTGGCCTGGTGGGGTACCAGCCAGGAGATATCGTCTGCGGTTAGCCCGTTGCGCTCCATGATCTCGGCAGCCACATCGGCCATGTTCTTCACGGCAAATTTGAATACGGTCTGTCCTTCCTGGTACACGTAGTGTTCCTTGTTCATCACCGTCTCTACGGAAGCCGGCTTTACCGAACCGCCCGCTTTCTGGTGCAGGTGCACCCTTCCGCTGCCATCGCTGCGCAGCACGGAGTCTATGATGCCGTTGCCCTCGGTATCCGGCTCCAGGAGCACACAGCCGCCGCCATCGCCGAAGATGATGCAGGTCGCCCTGTCCTCATAGTTGAGGATAGAGCTCATCTTATCTACGCCCACGACAATCACTTTTTTATACTTGCCGGTCTCGATAAACTGCGAGCCGGTGGTCAGCGCATACAGGAAACCGCTGCAGGCGGCGCTGACATCATAGCCAAATGCGTTCTTGATGCCCGCCTTGTCGGCGATCACATTGGCAGTGGCCGGGAAGGTAAAGTCTGGGGTAGTGGTGGCGCAGATCAGGAGGTCAATCTCATCGGGGCCGATGCCGCGCTTGCGGAGCAGCTCTTTTACTGCTTCTACAGCAATGTCGGAAGTTCCTTTTCCTTCGCCTTTCAGGATACGGCGTTCCTTGATCCCGGTCCGGCTTTGTATCCATTCGTCCGTCGTGTCGACCATCGTCTCCAGTTCGGCATTGGTCATTACATAATCAGGTACATATCCGCCTACTGCTGTGATAGCAGCATGAATTTTCTGCATTTATAGCTGTTTAAGAGGGCAAATTTAATCAATTGGTCAATAGCTGTATGTTGAGCCGGGCACAATGAAATGTTATTTCCCATCATCTGTACCCAATTCAACGGTTTGGCTATCACTTTATTATGTATTCATGCCGCCGCAGGCGCTGATCACCTGCCCGGTCACATAGCTGCTCAGGTCGGAAGCGAGGAACAGGGCCACATCGGCGATCTCCTCAGGCTTGCCGAAGCGCTGCAGGGGGATCTTCTCGAACCATTTCTCGGCACCGCCGTCTTTCAGGTAGTGCGTCATATCCGTCTCCACGAATCCGGGGGCGATGGCATTGCAGCGGATATTGCGGCTGCCCAGCTCCTGGGCGATAGACTTGGTGAAGCCGATGATACCTGCCTTGGACGCTGCATAGCTGCTTTGTCCGGCATTGCCTTTCATGCCCACGATGGAGCTCAGGTTGATGATGCTTCCCTGGCGGGCTTTCATCATCGGTTTGATCACCTGGCGGGTAAGGTTGTATACGGATTTAAGATTGGCAAGGATGACCTCATCCCACTGCTCGGGAGTAAGGCGGAGCAGGAGGTTGTCGCGGGAAATGCCCGCGTTGTTCACACAGATGTCCACGGCGCCGAACTCCTTCAGCACATCTGCAGCGAGCTGCTCGGAGGCTGCGTAGTCGCCGGCGTCGGATTTGTAAGCTTTTGCCTTGACACCAAAGCCGGACAGCTTTTCTTCCAGCGCCCTTGCCCTTTCTTCGGAAGAAAGGTAGGTGAAGGCTACATTGGCTCCGTGCTCGGCGAATTTGAGGGCGATTGCCTCTCCGATGCCACGGCTTGCGCCGGTAACCAGCGCGGTTTTATTCTGCAGTAATTTCACAACTATGGATTTGAGGCGGCTAAAATAGTAATTAATCGGTCATTCCTATAGCTGCCCGGGGCCGCATCAAAACGTTCCGTCCTTATATATGTAGCCTTTAAGATTCTCAGCTTTCAGCCTCAGGCTACGAGTGGGGTAGTTCCAGTCCGGGTCTTTTCGACATACGGCGAAATAGGCATCGGTGAACAGGCTGAGGGGGAAATGCCGGGTAAGGGCTGGGTTTTTCAGCCGCAGCTTGTTGGTCAGGGGTACCGACCAGCGGAAGGATTCCTGCAGCTTAAAGCCGGTGCGTTTGAAATGCCAGTCGAAGATATCGGGGGTAAAGAAGTTGACATGATCGCCGTGTTCCTCATAGAGGCTGCGGAGGCCGGGCAGGTGCCGGAACAGCGGGGTGACCGGTCGCACCGGTGACTCCAGGAGCAGGATGCCATCGTCACTGAGTATATTGTAGATGCGGCGGAGGAAGATATGGGCGGAGTCCAGGTGCTCTATGGTGGCGGAGGTCCAGACAAAATCCGCCTTGGGCAGGTCGGACAGGTCATCCTCCATAAAATCTTTCTGGTAGACGGTAAGACCGAGGCTGCGCGCAAACTCGATATGCTTGGAGGAAATGTCCAGTCCGAAGGAGCCCGGACCGAAATGCACCAGGTAGTGCCCGTAGCCGGAGCCGATATCGCAGACGGCCTTCTCATGAAGCCGGAACCGGTCTTTTGCCCAAAGGAACAGCTTATCCTTGGCGCGGGTATACTGAAAATGCAGCTTTATGATCTCGTCACCATTGGCCAGGGCGGTAGGTTTCCTTTTCTGCAGCAGCTCCTGAACATCCATAAGCACGATATTATATTAAAGATAGTCGGCTAAGATAACATTATCTTTTTACCCTGATATTATCAGCACGTAATTAATTGATTACCGGAACAGCTCCCCGGCAATATGGTCGGCATAAAGCTTCCCCTCGGGCGTGAGCACCAGCCGCCGGTCGCCGGTCAGCGTGGCCCAGCCCCGCTCGCGGAATGATTCGCTGTCCTTTTCCAGCGCCGTGGCTACCGTTTCACCATATTCCTTACCGATCCTCTCCAGCTCGCAGCCCCAGATGGTCCGGACAGAAGTCATGATATATTCATTGAGCCGTTGTTCTTCTGTCAGCTCCTCCTCTTCATATATCAATCTGCTGTCTTTAAGGATTCCCTGGGTATAGAGGGCATTGTTGGCAATGTTCCAGCGCCGTTTGCGACCGTCGAAGGAGTGGGCGGAGGGTCCGATGCCCAGGTAGGGCACCCCTTTCCAGTAGTTGGTGTTATGGATGGCGTAGGCACCGTTCTTTGCCAGGTTGGAGATCTCGTAGTGCTCGAAGCCCATGACCTCGGCCTGCGCCATGAGGATGCGGAACTGTCCGGCAGACTGTCCCTCATCCACGGGGGCGGAGGTCTTTTTGCGAATCTGCCGGTGCAATAGGGTGCCTTCCTCCACCGTTAGGGCATAGGCGGAGAAATGCGGCAGCTCCAGGTCGCGCACCTTCAGCAGGTTGGCTTTCCAGTCGGCATCGCTGAGTCCGGGCACGCCATAGATCAGGTCAATGGTGATGTTGGAGAACCCGATGTCCTGCGCTGCCTTGATCGCGTAATCCGCCTCCGAGGCATTATGGGCGCGGTTCATATACAGGAGGTCGGCATCGCGGAACGACTGGACCCCGATGCTGAACCGGCTGACCGGCGTGTTCCTGAGTGCCCGGAGGTACGGGATGGTAAGATCGTCGGGGTTGGCCTCCAGCGTAAACTCGCGGACGCTATGGTTGGGAAACAGCCGAAAGATCCGGTCGGAGAGCCGGCTGATCTCATCGGCAGAGAGCAGGGAGGGGGTGCCGCCCCCGAAATACACCGTTTCCAGGGTTTGCCCGGAAAGATAGTGCTGCTGCAGGTCCAGCTCCCGGTGCAGGGCAGCGATCATCTCATCCTTGCCCCGCAGGGAGGTGGAGAAATGGAAGTTGCAGTAGTTGCATTTCTGCTTGCAGAAGGGTATATGCAGGTAAATACCAGCCATCGTTTAATTTTGAATAGAATGCAGTCGGCAGATGCTAATAAACAGGGGTTGCGACAGCGGGCAAAGATACGGCATCTGGCGCCGGTGCTGGCCCTGCTTCTTTCCTTCTTTGCCGGCCGCTCTGTCCTTGCCCAGGAGTACGGTGTAGCGCTTTACTCTGTCGACAACAAGCAGGAACAGCTGATTCGTGAGCTGGAGTTGCCGGGCAAAAAGGTATCGGAAGAGGCGGCTTTCGGGTTTATCCGGGATATAGTGCCCCGGCTCCAGGAAAAAGGCTACCTCGCAGCCTCCGTCGACAGTTTTCATATCGGTACAGATGTCTATAAAGCCTTTGTTTACCTGGGACAGTCCTTTCGCTGGGGAAAGATCTCGTTCGATTCGATTCCCGAAAGCATCCTGGTGCAGTCGGGCGTGAGCAGGGAGCGCTGGGAGGGACGTCCGCTGAACCCGGCGCAGATATCCAGGGTGTCCGACAGGCTGCTGCAGTGGGCGGAGAACAACGGCTATCCCTTTGCGCGGGTCTGGCTGGAAGCGGGCGGACTGGAGGGTGCCGAGATCACCGGCAGGTTCCTCATGGACCGGGGCGCCCTGCAGACCCTGGACACGGTAATCATCAGCGGAGATGTAAAAGTGTCGCGGGGCTACCTCTTGCGCTACCTGGACCTGAAGCAGGGCGAGGTGTATCAAGAAAAGAAGATCCGGGGCATCGGAAACCGGATCATGGAGCTTCCCTTTCTGCAGGAGGGGGGTCCCGCATCTGTCAGCTTTGACCCGGGCGGAGCTACCCTGTACCTGAACCTGAAGGAGCGCCGGGCCAACCAGCTGAACGCTATTGTGGGGCTCCTGCCCAACAGCGTGGAAACCGGTAAGTTCCTGCTTACGGTAGATGCTCTGTTCGCCTTCCAGAACATCCTTTCCCGGGGCGAATCCATCAGTCTTTCCTACCAGAACCTGCAGTACCGCTCGCCAAGGCTGAAGCTGGACCTTGTCTATCCATACCTGTTCAACAGTCCGGTGGGGGTGGACCTGCATTTCGATCTGTTTCGCAAAGACACGGCCTTCCGTCGCACAAGCCTGCAGGCAGGATTCCGCTACGCGCTTTCGGCAACCGACTATCTGCGTGTTTTCTACCAGAACCAGAGCAACCGGGTGATCACCGTAGATACGGCGCTGGTCAGGCAGACCCGTCGCCTGCCAGAGGATGTGGATGTGACCGCAAACGGGCTTGGGCTTGAGCTGGGCATGAATCATACCGACTACCGGTTCAATCCGCGGCGCGGCTGGGAATGGCGGATTGCCAGCGTAGGTCTGCTGCGCTCGGTCCGTGAAAGTGATGTGATCACAGCCATGCGTGACACCGGGGGATTCGAATACCGGGATTTGTACGATACCCTGAAGCAGCGCCGGAACCAGTACCAGATCAACGGGAATATTGCCGCTTACCTGCCACTCGGCAAAAGCCTGGTGCTGAAGTCGGCCTATGCGGGGGGATGGATCAGTGGTAACAACCTGTTCCATAACGAGCTGTACCAGATCGGGGGCTTCCGGCTGCTGCGGGGTTTCGATGAGCAAGGTCTGTTCACGCCGCATTATCATGTGCTCAGCGCCGAGCTGCGGGTACTGCTGGACCGGAACTCCTATTTCTACGCGTTCACCGATAATGGCTATGTAGCGATGCTGAGGGATTTCCGGGAGCAATCTGACTTCTACCACGGCTTCGGCATCGGCACAACCCTGGAGGCAAGATCCGGACTTTTCAGCATCAGCTATGCCCTGGGCAAGTATCCGGGACTGCCTCTCCAGTTCCGTCAGTCAAGGGTGCATTTCGGGTATGTAGCTTATTTTTAATGGCTCGATGGAGCCGTAAGTCGTAAGTGGTAAGTCGTAAGCGGGATGACAAATGGCTCAATGGCGCAATGGCTCAATGGCTCAATGATGGAAAGTAAAGGCGTGAAGGCGTTAAGTCGTGAAGGTGTGAGGTGTAGGGTTGCCTGACCTTAGCAAATAAAGGAAAAGCTCATTTGAAGGAAGAAAGCTCATGATTGCCTACTCTTTTCCCCTTGCAAATTCGCCCCTGCAAAAGGTCATTTCCGACAGGGAAAAAGGGTGTCTGCCATTCTGGCATTCGAATTCACCCCGAATCAGACCCGAATTAACCCCGAATGTTCCCCGAAGGTACCCCGAAGGTACTACGAAGGTACTACGGAGGTACTCCCCCGGAACTTACCAGGGTCTGCTGACGCTTTGGCAGATGCTTTTATTGTAAAGTCGAGGAGGCGTAAAGGCGTAAAGTCGCAGGGAATGTTGGTGCCTGACTCCGTTTAATTGCGGATTTACATCATACGTCCTTCTGCTTTTCTGCCCTCTAAATTTCTGGAAACACTCGCTCCGGAAATCTGCCTACTGCCAACTTGCCCTTCTGCTCTCTGAATCTCTCCAATACTCGCGCAGGACATCTGCCTACTGCTAACTGCCTACTGCCTACTTCCCCTGCCTTTCTGCCTTTTCTATCTTCTGAATCTCTCAACTTCCGCCTACCTTTGCTTTTCTTCCTATGAAAGGCTTCCGGGTTCTGGCGTTTTCGTTGTGTTTTTTGTTCCTGTTGCCCGGGAAAGCGGGGGCGCTGAGCCGGCTTTTGCATGACCCGGCGGGATTTTACGGGGTGCCGGTAGATGCGAAGGCAGTGATGGCAGCCACCCGGTCGGATATGGACAGCCTGCTGGGCAGCCACCCGATGGTAAAAGCGCAGAAAACAGTCAGCGTGCTGGCAAACCCCAGGTTTTACGACGATAAAACGGCGGATTTTTACCTGCTCCTGTTTCTGCTCCTGGTGCTGGGGCTGATCCGGTTCAGCGACCCGAAATATTTCTATAATCTCTGGCATTCCTTCGTGAATCCGGGGGTGAATGCCGGGCAGCTGAAGGACAAGCTGCAACATGCTTCGTTCTCCAATTTCCTGATGAATGTATTCTTTACGATGGTAGGCGCTGCATACGTCTACTACGTAGTGCGCAATTTTACCCCGTACCGGTCGGGGAATGTGCCGGCTTCGCTGCTGATCATTATGCTGATGGGGGGCATGATGCTGATCTACCTGGGGAAATACCTGGTGATCAAGTTCAGCGGCTGGGCGTTCCGGGTAGAGGGGATTACGGAGAATTACCTGTTCAATGTGTTCCTGATCAATAAGATCCTGAGCATACTGCTGCTGCCGTTTATCGTGGTGATGGCGTTTTCTCCCGCGGGGCTGGCACAGCCGGCGCTGTTCATTTCATTTGTCATGATATTCATATTGTTTATCAACAGATATATGCGATCCTGGCAGGTTTTCGGGTCGTTCTTCCAATATAGTAAATTCCATTTTTTTACTTACCTTTGCGCCTCAGAATTATTGCCTCTGGCAGTGTTGATGAAGTTGTTGGTACGCGGACTGCTGTATTGATCAGTGAGTTAGGAGACGTCCACAGCATTATTAACCCCCTCAAAACAACTGTTTCGACCCCCATATGGCTAAAGCTGTTCGTTCCATCGTCAAGAACCCTGAAAGTAAGGAGCTCAAGATCAGCAGCATTCTTATTACCCAGCCCCGTCCCGATAGCGATAAATCTCCCTATTTTGAGCTGGCCAGGAAATACAATCTAAAGCTTGATTTTCATCCTTTTATCCGTGTTGAAGGGATCAGCGGCAAGGAATTCCGCAAGCAGCGGGTAGATATCAATGAGTTTACCGCTATTGTCTTTACCAGCCGCAACGCAGTGGATCATTTCTTTCGCATCTGCGAAGAGCTGAAAGTAAAGGTGTCGCAGGAGATGAAATACTTCTGCATCACGGAGGCGGTGGCGCTCTACCTGCAGAAGTTTATCCTTTACCGCAAGCGTAAAGTCTTCTACTCTGCGGACGGCAGCACGGAAGGACTGCTGGAGGTGATCGGGAAGCACCGGAACAATGAAAAGTTCATTGTGCCCTCGACGGACAGCGGCAAGAACGATATCCGTGATTATATGGTAAAGCACGGCACTAATTTCTCTGAAGCCACACTGTACCGGACTGTATCCAACGACATTGCGCCCGTGATGCAAAGCGAGTACGATATGATCGTTTTTTTCAGTCCTTTCAGCGTCCAGACCCTTTTTGAGCACGATCCCTCGTTTAAGCAGAACGGCACGCTGATCGGTGCTTTTGGTCCCACTACCTCCAAGGCGGTGGAAGATGCAGGGCTGCGCCTGGACGTGAAGGCCCCGGCCCCGAATGCCCCCTCGATGGTATCGGCGCTGGAGCACTACCTTCAGCTTAAGAAGTAAAAGATTATGTAACCTTATAGGCAGTACAGGACCGGATACCGGTCCTGTATTTTTTTGCTGCTGCGCGAAGCAGGAAGGAGGACCACCCCGTGCAAAGTTCTAAAGAAATGCAAAAAGGGAAGGTGCACACAATATCCGGCGGCTGTAACGTTATAATCTCCGGAGCACGCCATAAATCTATTCTGTAAGACCACTACTCTTTACTTGCCAAAAAGAAATATCTGAAACCGCTGCTGCGGCGTAAAAATGATTTTCTGCTTAAACTTCTATATTTGTTTGGAAGCGAAAGGCAGGATACTAGCGCCTGTTGCGGAACAGAGGCATGTAGAGCAGATGAATCAAGCCTGTTGATCCGATGTCGTACCCTGTGTGTTTTTCCATTTATCAGCATCATCTTATTGAGAACAAAATTTTTGGGACGCTTGCATTTTTGGAAAAATCTTTAAATATTGTGAGCCGGTTTCAGAGCTAAAAATACTTCTGAACCAAAATTTTATTTTATTTGCCTAATCGCAAAAACAATAACAACAGTAGTATGAAACGACTTTCCCTGAAGATCTCGGCTGTGGCGTTGATAGCACTGGCTACGAGCTGCGGAAGACCAGGTACCGGAGGTCAGTTGGTTGGTTCGCCGACTACCTTGAATTACAAAGCACCTGTTCCACTGGGTATGGTGTACGTGCCTTCCGGTATTTTAAAGATGGGTGCCAGCGATGAAGATGTTCGCGGAAGAAATGACGCCATGATCCGGACCACGCAGATGACAGGGTTTTACATGGATGCGACAGAAATTTCGAACGCAGAATATCGTCAGTTTACCAACTGGCTCCGTGATTCCATAGCGCACACATTGCTCGGAGATTTTATCGACGATCCCGATGGGGCTCAGCGGGTAGACTTCAGGAGAAGGATCAACTATGCAGATGCTGATGTTCAGGATCAGCTGGCGTCTCTTTATGTTCCTGCCGATCAGTCGGGCTGGGGCAGAAGGGAATTCGACAATACGAAGCTGGTATATTCCTATGAGACTTTCGACTATAGCGAAGCGGTGGCTAACCCGAACCAGCCCCGTACGAACTATGTTCGCCGCTTTACGGTGAATGCTTATCCGGACACTACCGTTTGGATGCGCATGTTCTCCTACTCGTACAATGAACCGATCGCACAACAGTATAACTGGTTCCCTGCCTTCAACAACTATCCTGTTGTGGGTGTGAACTACTGGCAGGCTCAGGCATTCTGTAACTGGCGGACCGCACTGTGGCGCGCAGAAAGAGAACGCACCAGACAATTTTTCGAGGGTGAATTCCGTTTACCTAATGAAATGCAGTGGGAGTGGGCAGCACGTGGTGGAAGGCAGGAATCTCCGTATCCCTGGGGAGGTCCTTACCTGTTGAACAGGAAAGGTTGTTATCTGGCAAACTTCAAGCCTCAGCGCGGCAACTATGCGGCTGACGGCGGACTCTATACCGTTCCGGTTGACAAATACTGGCCAAATGATTACGGACTGTACAATATGTCCGGTAACGTAAGCGAGTGGACATCTTCTCCTTACTACGGATCGGCTTACTCGGTGGTTGCAGATGTTAACCCTGAGGTACAGCAAAGGCTTCGTGAGAACGATCCGCAGTGGCTGCGCCGCATGACGGTTCGCGGAGGCAGCTGGAGGGATGTGGCTTATTACCTGCAGGTGAGCACCCGCGACTGGGAATATGCCGATACTGCAAAAGCTTACATCGGTTTCCGTACTATCTATCAGCAGATCGCACAGTCCCTGACCAACGCGCCTGCCCGGTAAGACCTAAACCTGAGTTCAACCAATTTTAGTAATTAAAAGAAAAAAAGTAGAAACAATATGAATTCGATTGCACTGTTTTTCGAGACCAAAAACGGCAAGTATATCAAGAATCTTATCATCGGTTTGGGTGCGTCTGTAGTACTGCTGGGAGCGCTGTTCAAGATCCAGCACTGGCCTGGTGCAGGTATCATGCTTACTGCTGGTATGATCACGGAGGCCTTCCTGTTCGCGATGCTGGGTCTGCTTCCGCCGCATAAAGACTACTACTGGGAGCGTTACTATCCTAACCTGGATGAAAATCCGCACGTAGAAGCTTACCGCCGCGGTGTTAAGTTTGAGCCTACACCGATCGATGGTATCAAGAAGCAGGGATCTGCTTCCGGCAACCTGGACAAGATGCTGGAAGATGCACAGATCAATCCTGCGAACATCCGCAAGCTGGGTGAGAACTTCCAGCGCTTCGGACAGGTGGTAGAGCAGGTTCGTGATATCTCTAACGTTACTGCCGCTACTAACGAATACTCTCAGAGCGCCCGCGACGCGGCAAAGGCACTTGGTGAAATGAAGGCTACCTTCCAGGGTGCTTCCACCACCATGAGTGCTTTCAACAACGCTGCGGAAGATACGGCCAAGTTCCACCAGCAGGTACAGGTGCTTTCCCGTAACCTGGGTACCCTGAACCAGATCTATGAAGTAGAGCTGCAGGATGCCAACAACCACCTGAAGGCGATGAACAAATTCTACAGCAACCTGGTAAGCGCATCCGATGCTATGGCTTCCAGCGCCCAGGATGCAGTGGCAACCAAAGAGCAGATCGCGCTGCTGTCCAAAAACCTGACTACCCTCAACCAGATCTACGGTAACATGCTGTCTGCAATGCAGGGACGCTAATGGTCAGATTTATTTTTAGAAACAATATTATAACCTAAGAAAAAAAATAATCACGGGATGGCATTACCTAAAGAGCCGCGGCAGCTGATGATCAACCTGATGTATCTGGTTTTGACCGCCATGCTGGCCCTCAACGTATCATCCGAGATATTGCACGCCTTCAAGACGATCAACCAGAGTATCAGTTCTTCCAACGCATCTATCGAAAGCAAGAACAGCGATTTATACGAGCAGTTTAACGAGAACGAGGCACAGGCTGGTCAGGGACCGCGCGTTAAGCCTTATAATGATAAAGCAAAGCAGGTACAGGCAGCTGCCAATGACATGGTCAAGTACCTGGAGGACTGGAAAGAAAGGGTGATCGCAGAATCGGGTGGACGTGAAGCGGACGGAACAATCAAGAAAGAAGATAATATCGACGCCAGTACCCTGCTGCTCGTTGAGCGCAAGGGTGGCGACACGCTGAAGTCAAGGCTGAATAATTTCCGGAACCTGATGCTGAGTGTTATCAACCCTCAGGTTCGCACCAATTTCGAAAAAGATCTGCCCGTTAAAGTGGTAGAACCTGCGAAATCAGATAATAATCCGCAGGGTGACTGGAAAACAGGCTATTTCTACAACATGCCTACTATGGCGGTGGTGACCCTGCTGTCCAAATTCCAGAACGATATCCGCAACAGCGAATCAATGATCATCAACCGCCTGTTCGAAGAGGCTGGTAACGAGCAGATCAAGTTCGATGCCTTTGAAGCAATCGCTGTTCCCAAAACAAGTTATGCGCTTGCCGGGCAGAAAATCGAGGCATCCATTATGCTGGCTGCCTATAATAAAGCGATCAACCCTACTGTAACTTCTTCAGGCGGCCGCGTTACCAAGGTAGAGAACGGTGTGGCTTCCTGGGAAACAACAGCAAGCGGTGTCGGACTGCAAACTGTACGCGGTACCGTGTCCATCAACCTGGGCGGTCGTGTAGAGACAAAGCCGTATGAGTTTAAGTACATGGTAGGTTCCGAAGGTGCCTCCATGCAGCTGGACAAGATGAACGTGTTCTATATCGGTGTTAAGAACCCGATCACGATCTCTGCCGCCGGTTACTCTGTAGAGGACGTATCTGTCAATATCCCCGGCGCAACGGTTACACCAACTGCTAAGGGAAAGTATGATGTTGAGGTGAAAGAGCCAGGCAAGATCACTGCATCTATCATCGCGAGAACGCAGACAGGTACCAGGCAGGTAGGTGCTATGGAGGTACGTGTGAAGACTATTCCGGATCCTATAGCCAGGGTAGCACAAAAAACCGGTGGACCTATGCCCGCAGGCGTATTCAAAGCGCAGGTCGGTATCATCGCAGCACTTGATAATTTCGACTTCGAAGCCAAGTTCCGCGTAACGAGCTTTGACCTGAGCTATCTGCCTCAGCGCGGCGATTACCAGGCACTGGGTAATGTAAAAGGCGCCCTGTTCTCCGGAAACCCCCAGGTGGCGAAGTACCAGTCGGAACTGGCTAAACGTGGCGATAAGGTGTTTATCGAGAATATCAAGGCGGTGGGTCCCGACGGACGTACACGAAGCCTCGGAAGTATCAACTTAACTCTTAACTAATCTAAGTAAACAATTAAGGATATGAACATCCTCGGAAAATACAGTATTGCAGCTTCAGTTGCTTTATTATTCATGAGCGAGGTTTCCATGGCACAGGGTAACACCAATGTTATGGACCAGGCACAGCCTCAGGGTGCTCCTGCAGGTTATGTGAACAGCACATGGCAGCCTTCCCTGGTGCCGGATGGTATCATGGATCGCGTGCCGCATATCAACAGGGTACTTCCCTGGAGGCTTCCCCGTGAGGCGGATGTTATGTACAGCAAAAGGGTATGGAGAGAGATCGATACCCGCCAGAAGCAAAACATGCCGTTCCGCTGGCGCGGTGATGATGCATCCGGTGGCGGTATGTTCATCGAAATCCTGCTGGACGGTGTGAAAAAAGGCAAGCTGAAGGCCTACTCTACCATGGACGACCGTTTCACGACGGCCCTGACCAAGGAACAGATCACCGAGATGCTGACGGGTACTACCGATACACAGCGCGTTGAAAACCCGGAAACCGGCGAGATCACGATCAAGATCGTTCACAACGAGTTCAACCCGGATGTGGTTACCCGTTTCCGTATCAAGGAAGATGTGGTATTCGACCGCAATATCGGACGCATGGTGACCCGTATCATCGGTCTGGCGCCGCTGCGTGATATCTATAACGAAGACGGTTCTTACCGCGCCACTACGCCCATGTTCTGGATGTACTATCCGGAAATGAGGGAGACCCTGGCACAGTACGAGGTCTTCAATCCTGAAAATGACGTTGCGCGTATGACCTGGGATGAGTTCTTCGAGAACCGTTATTTCTCGAGCTACGTGATCAAGACCAGCAACCCGCTGGATGCGACACTGCAGCAAATGGGACTGAGCGGCACCGATCTCCTTTACGAAGGTCAGCGCATCCAGGAAGAGCTCTTCAACAAAGAGCATGATATGTGGGTGTATTAGCAGAGTTCTGCCAAAGAAGATAAAGAACGCCATGGTAATCCATGGCGTTCCTTTTTTTAAG
>Ga0196964_10000729_pt1 | contig 18387 bp, 30 predicted proteins | sample S1_10metaG_FD_148615 | JGI IMG/M metagenome (GOLD analysis project Ga0196964, IMG submission 148615) | Soil microbial communities from Anza Borrego desert, Southern California, United States - S1_10 | ecosystem: Environmental > Terrestrial > Soil > Desert | place: USA: California | collected... | reverse complement strand
GCAAAAGCCCTGGAATCCATGCCAGCTATGGGGGGCAAGTAAAATGCAAGCCAATCAACCGAACGAGACGCGCCACATTCTCGACGATGCCCAAGCCAATACTTCCGCCTCTATCTACTCTAAATGGGGTGAAAAGTACGGTCTAGACATCATGCAATCCTCAAGCCTGATGTCGTTTGAAGGTCTTTCAATGGCAGAGTTGATTCACATTCAAAAGTCGCTCTGCGCTGCACTCAGCAAGGAATCCAGCAAGTTTCAATAGTCCACCAAATCAAAAGCCGATCGCACTTTCTGTCCAGGGAACGCGATCGGCTTTTATCCACCAAACAGTAACGAATGGAGTCAACCCAATGTTATCAATTTTCAACGACGAGCTAACCACAATCGAATCAGTGATCGCTCAATACCAGGCTTTAATTGAAGCCAAGCGCCTAGAAGCAGATAAACTCAATCAGGCTCAAACTGTTACGGATAGCGCCTTGCAGCGCCTCCAAGATGCCTTAGCCACAGTCGCGAATGTAGCACCAGATGCGATCGGCAAGCTTAAGACAGCCGTCCTGGGACTATTCGGAAACGACAACGACACAGATGGGGGCAATGACCCGGAAACGCCACCCACGCCACCTACAGACGGGGAAAAGCCAAACTTCGATAACTTTGTGACTGAGGTCAAGGCAGCAATCGCAGTTGACCCCTCACCACTACAAAACGAGCCAGAACCCACACCCCAGGAACCCATTAAGGACAGCTTTGTAGAACTGAAGATGATAACCGATGATGTCGGGTATCTGATTAACCGACGCGGTGAAATACTTGCAGGCTACGCTGGCTTCAACAATCGAACCAAGGCTCAAAGCAAGGGCAAGGAACTAGCCGAACTGTTAAATATGGGTTACGAGGTGCGGGATGCCGCCAGTGGTCAGAAAAGGCTGAGCCACAAGTACGAATTGCGACTGCTCGACATCAGCTTGGTTCAACTGGAAAAACTTGCTGAGGAAATGAAACCCCGCTTACAGCCTGCCTTCGAGCAGAATCAAGAGCCAAAAACAGTCTCCAGCGAGGGACTACCGAAATTTGCGTTTATCAATGATACCAGCGATCAGTTTGGGCAGACAAAATTCGTTTATGGAGTCGAGGGCGATCGCACCATGTACGGCAAGGTTTACCCCTCAATCGCAGGCACAAGCTACCTGCACTCTGGTCAACAAAGCAATGATTACACGACATACGCCACAGAGGAAGACGCGGCACGGGCACTCATTAAGAGCTATCTGGTAAAAAAGCAACTTCACGAAAATCAGAACAAAGCGATGGCGAGTCGCTTCCTAAAAAACTAGGTTATTACCTCGCCTATCATGCGGAATCTACCTCACAACTAAGGCAGGTTCTGCCCCTCCCTAAAGGGTTCAAATTACCTGACAAACTGCACAGCACATTCATCGCGCCAGACGGCTCCAAGTGGGCTTTTATCCATCAGTGTCCACACCGCAGGACTAAGGAATGGCGCTGCATCCAGACGCCGGACGGTGCAGAGTTTCCATACTAGCAAGACAAACTTCGACAATAGTAGTAGGGGCAATTGATGCCCCTTCAACACATAGGAAGAAACAACAATGACCCAATCAATTCAGTTGCACACAGGCACGGTTAAGTTTAGCGCTGGAAAAGTTTTCGAGACACAATATGGACAGCGAATCAACTGCGTAATTAGCCTAACCAATGGGGAAGAAGCGAAGCTTTGGGGGAACCCGGATGATACTGCACTACTGTCACTAAAGAAGGGACAACAAGTGCAGCTAATGAAGGATCAGAAAGGCTTCAAGCTTGTTGCCGAAGCCACGCCGGAACCCTCCCAGGCTTCCCCCCAGACATCAAGCGGTAGCAATGGTAAGCGCCTACCGCAAACCTGGAGTGACGATGAGAGACGAGCGATCGCAGCCAAAGTTGAGCAACACAGCAAGCTGATGAAATACTGCCACGACCAAATCAGAAACCAGTTCGGGGACGGGTTGACAGAGGAGTCCCTACGCACCCTGACAATTACCCTGTATTTACAAAGCTGTAAATAGCCTCTTGTTAAAGATGCGATCGGACCAGACACCCAGGCACCCGATCGCACCTACCCACCTATTCAGTGGATATCCCCCATGATGCACGAAATCCAAACTTTACTTAGCCTTGCTGCTGCCTTAATTCCCGTCGCTTCTACAGCGTGGTTTATTGGTGACATCAGCACCCGGATTGTTACCCGCTGGCAGATGGCCCGGAAGCAACCATATCTGGTACAAGCTACAGCTTCGCCTCGTGCAGTTGTACCAATACCGCTGAAAACATTGCCAGCCTTGCTCTCGCCGGAAACCGAGGCGGGTCCGATCGCTACATCTGCATCCTTACCCCAAAAACCTTTACCAGTGGAGCATATTCACGCTCTCACTATTCCTGACACCTCCTACCAATCAATGAGTTTGGTACAACTACGGAAGATTGCGCGTAGACGCGGTGTACAGGCGATCGGTGATTCCCGGAAGCGCCAAGCCTGGATTGATGCGCTTGAGCAGTAATACCTAACACCTAACACCTAATGTCTAATGTCCAACGCCCCAGTCAACTACGGATGGGGTTTACTTTTTTCTGGAGGACTTATCATGCTTGAGTTTTACCAATATCACGGCGTCGTTGAATTTGAACCCCTAGACCCTAACTTTGATGCCGCCGATTACTTTGCAGAGCCTGTCTTCAATAATGGTCGCTACTTTGGCGAATACCCCTACTATCCCGTCTACTGTTTACCCAAACTCTACGAAGGAAAGCGAGGGCGATACTATTTTGATTCGTTTGATGATTCTCAAGAACATTACCGAGGCTTCGAGATTCTGATAGCAGATTGGGATTGGGTGTTTATTGCCAGCGCTGAACTACATCTGGGTTGGTGGGCGGATATCCCCGCGACTTGGGAGGGGAGCCTTGAGGAAACAATCGAGCAGGCTGAAGCCTTTGTAGATGCGTGGTACTGGTGCCAAGTCACCCCCGGACAATTGGCAATCCCAGAACTGACTCTAAATTACTCCCGCGAGGATGCCCTACAAGGTGCCTGATTTTGGATGTGCTTGGGATTACATCGTTGAAATTATCTCAAGGCTTATAGGACATTCATTAATTTAGACAAATGTTAGAGCGATCGCACTGCTTCCCGGCGAGGCGATCGCTAAAAACCCACTAAAAGGAGCTTAACCCAATGCTAGCAAGAGATTCGGGCTATGCTGGAAGTGTCACTGATTTGCAAAGACTTATTCTCATATCCTTGAAAAACGACGCCACAGGGGAGATTCAGCAGTTTGATATTGGCAGGTTTGGGTTAGACCACAACCCTGCTGCTGTGTATATCGCGCGTCTAGCACCCAAGTCTAGGCGATCGCAGTTAGGCGCACTCAAGACGATCGCTGAGATTCTCACCTCTGGACGCCAGGACGCTCTCTCTTTGCAATGGTGGCATCTACGCTATCAGCATACGGCAGCGCTGCGATCGCTATTAGCGGATCGGTACGCGCCAGCAACAGCCAACCGGATGTTGGCGGCACTCAGGGCGACATTAAAGGAATGTTTCCGTCTGGGGTTGATGTCTGCGGAAGACCACGCAAAAGCTACCGACATACAAACCATCAAGAGTAATAGACTGCCGTCTGGTAGGGCACTCAGAGCGTCAGAGATTGCTGCATTGATGAAATGTTGCATTGATGACCCCACACCCGCTGGCTACAGAGACGCGGCTCTAATTGCGATCGCTTGTGCTGGTTTGCGACGCAGTGAAATTGTCAAGTTGGCATTAACCGACTTTGACCCAGAAAGCGGCGGTTTGACTGTCCGAAGCGGGAAGGGTAGGAAGGATAGAGTTTGTTACTTATCAGCTGGTGGTCGTTGTGCGGTTAACGACTGGTTAAAGATTCGTGGCAACTCCCCAGGTGCTTTGTTGTTGTCGGTCGATCGGTTTGGTCGTCTTGGCTCAGTGCAGATGGCGGATCAATCTGTGCTAACCGTGTTGCGGAAACGTACTAAGCAGGCAGGGCTGGAACACTTCAGCCCACACGACTTGAGGCGGACTTATATTAGTAATTTGCTTGACGCTGGTGCAGACATCTCCACAGTGCAGAAGTTGGTGGGACATTCAGACCCAGGCACTACTGCCCGGTACGATCGCAGAGGCGAAGAGGCGAAGCAGGCAGCAGCTTTACTGATGGAATTGCCTTATCAGAGGTAGGGATGCGACTGTTTATAGTGAAGGGAGCCAAAATAATGTCAGTGACTATCGAATCAGATTTAAAGGAAATTCTCAACAAGATTGACCAAAAACTAGACAACATCAGCAAGGACATCACAGATCTAAAAGTAGGTCAAGCCCGACTTGAAGAAAAGGTAGATGGGCTGAGCAAGCGTATGGATAACCAAGAGTTTATCAGCCGTGGCGTCCTTATCGGATTAATCGTTGCTATCCTGGGTAGCTTCGCTAAACTTTTCGGTCTTGTCGGGAGTCAGTAGCGAGTGCGAGCGGTCCAGGTACTTTTCAATTCGCTTGCTGCATGGTAAGCTCGTTCCGAGCTTAGTACGAGCGGAACAATGCAAGAGGCGCGGTAGCGCCGTACCGCCAGCGGCGGGCTTGCATTGTAGAGTGAGTCCACTTTTTTTTTAGTCTTTAATCAAAACTTTCTGCTTTATTGCACCCAGTTTTACAATACTTGCAGTCCGAAAGTATTGCTGTATAAGGCTTTGATTAGTTTTTTAATATGGCACAGATCCGCCCACCTGTGCGGATCTAATTTCCTTGCGTAACCCGGCACTTGGCACAGAAAAGCCATGTTTTTTGTGCAACTCTGTGCCATTTTCCAGGTGTGCGATCGCTCGGTTTTGGCGGGTCCGATCGCTCCAGGCTTTAAAGGCACTACTCGCCTGCGACATCAAGATTGATGCGCTGTCTTAGTTAATACCTATGTTAATTAGCTGTATTTTTGGTTAATAAAATATTTAATTTCCTGTAGGCATCAAGCAAAGATAACCTTTTAGTTGATATGCTTCGCAGTAAGTCGAGAGCATCATCAGCGTTTATTTTGGTTGCTTTGCAAGACTCTTCAATCCTTTGGAGAAGCTCTGGATCGTATTCCTCTAATTGTTCTTCCTTCAACCTATTGAAACCATAAATAGTAGCTGCAGTTAGTGCTGATCCTACTGCGAATGGTGCAGCTAGAGTTACTGCACCTAACAAAACAGTCGCGATCGCAGCAGTAGAGCCACTGGCTAAAGGTGCTAGTACTCCACCTACCTGATGGGATTCGCATTTTCCCGTCTTGCACCAATGGGCAAAATGTTCGCAGTTACTCTTGAATAGATGGTAATTTTCAGCGTTTTGTTCAAGTCTGCTCTGCGCCCGCTCAATGGTAGTATCTAGCGACAAACATTCTTTATATTTATATTTGATTTCATAAATTTTTTTACCTTGAGCAAATTTACTTATACGGTCTTTGGAGACTTTCCCGCCTTGAGATTTCCCTGGATAGTGGACAACGGTTCCATCGCCACAATCAATCCCGTGATGTGCATGGACTCCATGCTTAATAAAAATATGAGCGCCTTTTCCCATAACATCTAGCAATTCCTTTGCGTTTTTCTGATTGTATTTAATGGGGTTGTCACTGTAATCCGAAAAATCACTTAGTTACAGAGATTGTGCTGCGATCGCTATACTCTTCGTCACTACTCCCATCTCCTCCCTAATCGCCTGATTGATCTGCTTTTTCACTGATGCCTTCTCCGTGGACTGCGTTGGTTCTGGATTGGCTTCTACAATCGATCGCACTCGCTCCACAGCTTTTTCTATCCGCTCCTGCTTCTCAGCGTCAGGGTTCTTTGCACCCAGTAGTGATGCCTCTACCTTGTTAATTAGATTATCCCGGTAGAGTGACTGAATTAGCTCTGGGGTACGGATTACTGCTCGGTTGAACTTAGCTGTTTGTGCTGGTATCTCTGGATTACTCGTGTTCGTACCATCATGGTACGAACACGTTTCAGTCTTAGTAAAGCCTGGTTCTCCTGGTATGCGATGAGCGCCTTGCCGACTAGGGTTAAGCGCTGCTTCAAACTTCTCTCGGAGTAGGTTCCATTTTGGGCGTTTCTGCGATCGCGGTTAACAAGGCATTCCCACTTTTTTATTAGTCCTTACCAAGGACAAAAAAGACACCGCTGATTCAAATGTTTTGAATGTCCAGCATCGCTGTCCGTCTACACCTAAACCCAGATGGACTGCACGTTTTGAGTGATTCTTCCAGTTTTTTACCTTAGACAGTTTGACTTTGAAAACTGTCTTACTGGGACTCTCTACCTTATAGAGTTTAAATTCGTCAAACTCTCCCAAGGTTGTCACTTTTGCTTCTCCTTCCTTCGAGATCCGGCGAGCCTCTTCTAGTCTTATATTTTCTGCTTCCCTTTTCTGAGCCTCAGCTTGATTTTTTTGAGCCTCTCTCTCGTAAGCTTCCGCTAATTTTTCTTCAATCTTTGCGCGTTCCCAACCCTTCCTGGCTCCTGTGGCTTCGTAGTAGGCTCGGATGACAACATTCCGTGCCTGTCCTCTTGTGATCTGTCCACAACCGTCTTTAATATTTTGGCAAGTATTCAAGCCATATTTCATCTTTGGCAGCCACAGCCCCTTTGAGGTTTCGACGATTCCCCCAAGACAAATTTCTTTACCTGATATCGGAGAGTAGAAGTTGACTCTTTCCATAGGTTTTGTGATTTTATTTAGGTTTGGTTTAAAAATTGAGCGATCGCATCTAAGCATCATTCTCAAGTTTCTTCAGCGCTTCGTCTAAAATCTGTGCTGTCAGATTGCCCATCGTGAAACCCTTCTGGATGGATTGCACCTTTAGCCTGGTACGGATTGATTCTCCTACTGAGACTTGCAACATGACAGTTTTTTCAATCGTTGTCATTACGGATATTACGAGTATTAGCAGTAATAGTATAATTGTACTACATGGCGAATAATATCAAGCCATGTGGATAATAATGTTAGCCGATGGAGAAATTATGTACGCAATTGAGATACCTGAACTTAAAGAGAAATGGCGCTTTGAGACGGCAGCATGGGAGTTTGTCGAGCTAGACGAGGGCAACAATACTCTATTCATTACAAATAGAGAATCACAATGTTTTATTGCCTTTGATGGTGGTTTAGGGATTGATTACGCCACGATTGAATCCCTAAATCAAATAGTCCTCAATGCAGCGCTTCATTTTGCAGCATTAATACTGGATGCAGGAATAGGAGCTGCTGGTTCTCCCCTTAGTTTCTGGGAGTTTCTACAAAACGCCCGATACATAGAACTAGAGCAAAGTCGGTAATCACCCGGCGATAGCCTGGGGGATGCAAGCTTTAAATTAGGGTGCAAATCTACCTCTCAATACCCCTAATTCTGCACCCTAAATCGTCGGTGCGATCGCTTATTCCGATTTCGCACATATTAACAGTGGGAACAATAATACAAGTTAAACTTTTGAGCAAGCGTATCTGTAAATTTGAGAAGAAAAAGTTTCTGTAGAGAGATCTGAAGGCACTAACTTATTCCTGATAAGGAAAAACTCTTCGCCTTTGACGCTAAAAGCTCTAACATCACTGACTTGTATCGAATTTGTTAAGCAATTCACTTGGTTCCAAGTAATAATGCTTTTTATCCGTTTACGCCAAGGACGCTCGTAAACGGTTTTTGCGTACACTGCGACACGCTTAGCACCAGAACGCTTGGTAATTTGGATATTGTTTGCGTCTGCGAAAACGACATTACCGAAGTTGTCGGTTGCTAATCGCACCCATCTTGGCGCTTTGGCAGCGGTTGTTGGTGTGGCAGTTGCCAGAACAGCTAACAGAGTTGCGATCGAAATGATTTTTGAGTGCATAAGGTGAAGTAGATTGCTAATACAGACATGGTACAGCCAAGACCCGAAAGCAAAGATATTTGAGAAATCACCCTATTTCGGCAACCGGATTCTGAACTCTGGAAACTATTGGCATCTGCGATCGCTGCCTGGTTGCCAATGTCGCGACTGGGAATTTAGATAAACTTGCGACGATGGGGCGTGTTGGATAGCATCTGACCAAGAAGCTGTTGTCCTGCACTTGTGGTTATGTTTATATCTCCACCTCCACCAGGCACATCTTCAGGCGATAGCCCACATTTACCGCATCCCGAAATCCAATCCCAACCTACCTCTTTGCAATTCGGGCATGGTTGAATTGAAATCAAAGCTTTCTCACCAACCCACCTACCTGGCTGAAACCCCTCGCCTTCAATCTCATAAGTCCATCGTTCCGAGCTACGTTCCTTACCCTCAACTATTTCAACGACTGATGTATGTTTCTCTCCCGAAACCCTACCTAAACGCAAGTTTTTTTTGTGCTGAACGCGATCGCCTATTTGGAATTTTTGCTTCTTCGTGTTTACTTCTCTATACTCATTCATTGTTTCAAACCTCCCTCTGCCAGACTTTGCATTAATGTTTGTTTGAAGTCTGCAAAGTTCTGTAGAATTTTGTCTGTCGAATCCATCGGGAGAATTCCCATCTTGCAAAATGCGTTAATAGCAGCCAAAATATCATCGTCAAATGGAGCGGGTTTCGCGTAACTCAGGACTATCTCACAGGCTCTGACCCTGACTTGTGGAGCAACACTAGCATTATTACAAATTTCAAGCAGGGTATCTGCAACATCAGAACTTGCACTTCGTAGCTTGCTGACTGCTGAATCAAAATTATTGCTTTCTATCTGCCTCAGCCGGATTGCAAACTCAGGGTTGTTTCGCCAATTCCTCAGTGTGCGATCGGTGATTTTTAAAGCCCTCGAAACATCTATCAGGCGATAACCAGTTGCTATTAAATCAATTGCTTTTAATTGCTTATCACTGAGATCGCCCATTTCCGCTTTTCCGTATTTTCCGCTTACCTTAATTTTATCGTTTTGGCTCTATCTCAATCCAGCACCCTGTCTCCCCCTTCGGCTCGTGTCGGGCTTCCAGATGCCCGACGCAACTTAGGCGATCGTCTTCCAGGATTCCACTCTTTACCAAGGCATCAAGGCAGCTTCCGGCGAGGTTATCGATGTCGCCCCTGTGCCCCTTGCCCTGCAACAATACCCGAACGACTACCGGGTATTCAAGAGGAGTGCGATCGCTAATTTGCAACAACAGTTCTGCGATCGCTAATCGTTGCCAGTCCTGGTAACGTTGGGGCAGATAGGTGCTGTTTCGCGAAACACGCGGTCGCGCCTTGGGTATGACGACGCCGGGTAGCCAGAATTTGAGTTTTAGTAGGGTTGAAGCCATTGTCTTGCTTTGAATTCCTGTTAGTTTAGAACCCTGTTTAATTAGTGTTAAGTGAAAACAGGGCGTAAAATCGCCTTAAACCCATATAGGTTAGGCGCTAAGGTCGATTCTATCTTGCCGAGGTTGCTATTAATTAAAACTCCTTATTGAATTAATGTTAACTGAAATCAGGGTTAAAATCCCTGGTTATCCTTACAGCTTAAGGGTTTAGGTTGATTCTACCTTTTCAGAGTTGGTGTTAGTTTCTGAAGTCTGCGATCGCTTACCTAGCCCAAAAACTCTAGAAACTGGTATAACCTCATCAACGACAAGAGAATGCTTATAATCGATTAATCGTAATCTGGATGCGGCCCTATCCCAGCGCCACTCGAAGCCTGCATAAGCATCTTTGCAATAAATCCACCCTCTCTCAGATTGAGGTAAGTCCCAGTAGTTTTTCATGGTTATCCTTTTATTTTTTCTGAGGCTAAAACCCACGACATTATTACCCCGTGCTGTGCTGGCGATAGGCGCTTCGCTGCGAGATTCAACAACTGAGGCTCGTAGACTTTACGGGCGCGGCGTAGCAGGTCGCGATCATCGCAGGAAACTGCGATCGCTAAAATCGACGCAGCCTCGTTAATTTCTGCCTGAGTGAACTGCTTGGTAGTAGTGGCTTGGGTCTTATTCATGGCGCTTCTAGGTGGTGGTGTTGCACCGTTCGGGCCATGATGGTACGAACGGTTTGTTTCATAGCAGTGGGTTAGACCTTGCGATCGCTGATGACTATGTGCGATAGCGCGGAAGCAGAAAACCAATCAAGCCATCGGAAGTTGCTCTCCCGGATTTGGTAGGTCTTAATTGGATCAGTTTCGTCAATCTCTCTAATGAAGCCACGCTTGCCTATACGGTTGCCAGATATAATCTGAACCTCATCGCCCACGTTGAAAACTGCACCCACCTGTGCTGGCTCATCAGAATCTTGTTCTGGCGGTGCCGCGTCGGGTCTGATCGCAGAATCACAGATGTTTGATGCTGCCGCTGCCTCTGCTATTTGTGGATCTTCTGATTGTGCCAGTTGGGGGCATTCTGGGTTTTGAGATTGAACATCAAACAGGGTATGCTGCACCCCCTCTCCCCCCCCTGTTTGGTGTTGCGTGTTTGATGTCTCTGTATTGCTTGCTGTGTCTGGATTTGATGCTGTTTGATGTGGCTCATCAAACATCGAATTGTTTGATGTTGTTTGATGTGTGTTTGATGTGGTGTTTGATGTCTGAAACCCTTGCTCCGTTACCATTTCAGACATCAAACAACTGTCACCGGGTGAAAGTAGGGGGGGGGAGTGTCCCCCATTGTTTGATGTGATGTCTGAGGCATTAGAGGCAGGGGGGTCTATTGTGCCAGTTGGGGCATTTTCCGGCTCATTAAGAGGTAGTGAGTAAACCTTACCTCTGGTAGTCTTTGACTTGCGACGGCTAATAATCCCCCTTGCTGCCATGCGGCTTAATACGCTGTAAATACCAGGATTCCCGCCTAGTGCTTCCTTGATTTCTAGCCCTTCTAACCAACTACCAGGTTGCTTTTGCAGCAGTTGCATTATTTGTTGTTGCAAAGTCGCCTTAGCGCCGTCAGCGTCGCCTTCAATGCCCACAAATTCAAAGCATGATGATTCTGGGTTGAATTCCAGCAACGCGGATACAGGCTCGAAACCACGGGTTTTAGGCATCGTCAGCAATCGGCGTGTGTCGGCTTGATCGTTAGAAGATTTTTGTAAACGGAAGTGAAAGGAAACATTACCGACGATCGCCGTAGAACCGCTAGCTTTCTCTACACCCACCAGATCTTTCGCCTTGTTGTCATGGTGAATCCACATGAGAGAGGAGTTAAACCGAACAACTTGCCTTTCCACCTCTTTGAGCCAATGTCCTATTTGCTCTGATTTCTCCTCTATACCAAGTGGATAGGCGATCGTGGTGCGGATGGAATCAATAATGGTAAGAGCTGGGCGGAATTCCTCTAGATAGCCTTCTAGGGCTTCCATCTCCTTAATTGTCCACGCACTCATAGTATTGGTTTGACCCACTACCATGATGTTCTCCATATCCTCGGAGAATCCTTTGTCTGCAAGATATGATGCGGTAATGTTTAAGGGCTGGTCGCTGCATATGAACAGCACTCGCCCTTGCTGCACCTTCTCCCCTAAAAACTCCCCGCCAGTTGCGACAGCGTAGGCTAAATCAAGCAGTAGTTGAGTTTTACCGCTTCCGGGCAAGCCTGAAAGCAATCCGCTAGTGCTACTCGGTATGTAACCTGGTACTATCCATTTCAGTGCTTGGCTTTCAAGCGCAAATACCTCTTTAAGTGAGAGCATTCTCGGCTTTTGGAAAGGCTGAGATTCTGCATACTTTATCTGATGTATTAATGTCTCGAAATCCTTACTACTGATGCGGTATTCAGCACAGATTCGGCTACGCTCTGGTATCTGTTTGAATGGATCAACTTCCCTGAGATATGCTTGCAAATCGAGCTTAAGCCTATTACCTGGATCTTTCTCTTTGTGCCGTGCCTCTACCGCCCTCTTAATCTCAGCCTCTAAGCGCTGGAAAATCTCATCTTGAGTCATTCCCGATTTTTGGAGGATATCCACGATATCCCCCTTATCTGGCAACTTCGACCAAATATTCAATGGCTCGATAACAACTGTTGGAATCCGAGCCTTATCGCAGCGTGATAGCAGTTGTGCTGCATTTTCACGCCCTGGGGTATCGCTATCGCCCCAGATTATGAATAATGGTGGGGTATTATCACGCAGAAACTGAATGATCTGATCGTGGTAGCTGCCTTCCCCTCCTTGATTAGTGAGCGCAAATAAGCCAAGATTCCGCGCTGCCTCTACTGCCTGCTCACCCGCCACATAAAATACTGGTAAGTCCAACCCGGCATTAATAGCTTTCGCAATCTCGTCTTGACGATAGAGAGGGAATGGCTTGCTACCCTTGCCCCGATCGCTCCACCACCCCCGATCGCCCTGGTAATCCTCAGCGTATTGAACTCCGACATCCTCTCCACTTTGCCAATGCAGGGGGCGAATTTCTTTAGTCTTTCCTTGATATGCTGGACGCCGATCGTCGAACTGCCTGCGCCTTACTGCCCCTAAAGGTTCACCAGTTTTGGGGTCGGGGTAAAAGTAGATAATCTCCCTTTCTGGGATGCCGTAGTCATTGATTCTCTTCCATTCTGGGGAATCATGGCGGGGGTAAAGCCTTAGTCTAACTTCACTGCTACGAGGTAGCGATCGCCCCTTCTTATGCCCCTTGAGGAATTTAGATCTTCCGTCTTTAGATTCCCCTGCATAGTGCCAGCCTTGGGGTGCATCCTGGGAATAACCGCAAATCGCACCATTGCCATCATTGAAGATAAAGCACCATTTATTACTGTCGCAGATGGGGCATGGTTCGCTGTGTGATGCCTCGCGCCCGGAATCCCTTGCTATTTGATTGCTGAATGTCATGCCACACCCCCGATCAGTTGCAATGTGGGGGTTGCGGTCTTGCCCAGTTTTGGGCGATAATTCAAGCATAGAGTAAAATCTATGAAACAAGTATTTTGCATAAGAAGCTCTCCTGAGTAGTGCCGGGAGGGCTTTCTGCTTATAGGTTTGGCGATCGCGCTGTCTTTACGTAGTCTTCATAAAAGTTGGTACACAAATACACAAACTTCATTAGACTGTATATATGTAAATCTGGATCTGGGGTAGCGCGAAAGCTGCCTACCAAGCAGTAGCTCCCCTTCTGTCTTTAACCAAAGAACCCCTGAAACCGTTAAAAATACAACGGTAATCTTGGGCTACGAATAATACGGATGTACTATTCATTTCTCATTATCGAGAGATAATCGCGTTCTGCGATCGGCGGATTGTTCAATATTTCTTATCACTTCTAAATCTAGATGTAAGCCATTATAGCTATGAGTTTGACGCCGTAGCTCACCCCAAATTAGAGTCACAATTACACAAGTTTTGCTAATTAATTGCGTATTTGCACACCAAAAGCGGTGCATATGACGCGAAACTATGCAATCACGGCTCAATAGTTTATTCAATATCACCTCGTGCCTTAGCATCATCAACAGCTTTCTGAAGCAGCACGTTAACAAGGTTAGAGAGCGATCGCTTTTCCAGCTTTGCTAATTTTTCTGCATCCTCTTTCAAGGTTTGGTCGATGTAGACCATAAATCGTTGCTGCTTGCTGGTCACGTTGTTTGGGATTAGCTGAGTTGTCACAAAAATTTTACTCCTACTTAGCGCAATACTATTGTTTAATGTTGCTGTTGCTATTAAATTAATAGTACAATACCATTGCGAAAGCAGCAATAAAGCCAGCCCTCGAACCTTCCACAGAACAGGACTGGCTTTACCCCACAACTTATATATGGAGCATTTTGATCATGACTCAAAGTGACAACGAGCGATCGCACGAATCACCGCCAGAGAGCGATCGATCCTTATATTACCCAGGTGGATCGTCTGGATCACCCCAGGTGGATCAGGTTGACGAACTGTTAGAGGACGAGGACGAAGACGACCGTCGAATTGAATTAATGGAGATTCTGAAAGAAATTTCTTTCTCGGACTATCTCCAGGTGGGGGTGCATTTTGCTCAACATCAGCGGTGTGAATTACCAAGCATCCAGAAGGCTTGGCGGCGGATATGGATGTTCCTGGACGTGGCTAGAGATGAAGCCGACATTCTGCTTGAACATTACGACTCTATTTTTGACGAGAGCGATCGCTTCCCAGTCCCTTCGGTAGAATGGGAGATTTTTCATGATTATTGGTATCCCTTCGCGGACATCCGAGATCTTCGTGAGTACGAAATGTACTTAGCGGATCGTACTTTGCCCAATCCCTTGGTGAGTCAAGATTTTTTGGCTCGAAAGGCAGCGTGGGAGGCGAACGAGCATGAATGATTCCCAACCGACTACGGTGCAGATCGATGGTGCTGGCATTTTGGTAGTGCTGGCGTTTGGCATCTTGATTGCAGTCGGATTTAGTTTGGCGTCGTCCCAGGCTGAATCGAAGGACAACGAGATAGCCAAACTGCAAATCCAAGTCCAGGAACTTGAACGGGCTAATGATGCGTGCGAGTGGCGCTTCCAGGGGTTTAAGGAGGGCAGGCGCTGATGGAAAATCAAGTTTACTCCAGTGCCCAGGCAGGTGAATTACTAGGCGTCTCAGCCTCGACAATTCGCACATGGAAACAGCGCAAAACCGACATTTTGATAGAAGGGCAGCACTGGTTCACCCAAGATAACGCGGTTTTCTGGACTCAACAGGGTCTAAATGAACTGACCGCCATCAAAGCAGGCGCAACGGTCAGCGTCTCAGAGGGTGAGACAACTAGCGTCTCAGAATTGGGACAGTCAGCGTCTCAGGCTGTCTCAGGTCTTGCTCAGTTACTTGCGCGATATGAGCCATTGGTCGAAATGCTGGCAGATGCGCTGTCTCAGCCACTGCAACAGCAACTGGATCAGAAGATTCAGCAGAACCTTGTGACAAGCAATGTCCAACCGATGACAACGATCGAGTGCGTTGCTGTGCTGTCGGAATTAGGGATAAAACCCGCGAACCCGGCAGCATTGCTCAACGGCAATTACACTGCTGGCTTATTAGCTGGCAGTGACGACGATGAGCCAACCTCCAATATCTAATTACTAAGGAGACAAACATGGGCTTATCTTTTGACCCCCCTGGAAAACTGACGACAAACAATCAATCTGAAATTAAGGAGACACGACCGATGGGACTAATGAGCCGAATCTTTGGCGGGAAAATCGCTAGCAACGGGAACGGTGGCGATTTGTCGGGACACAACATCAGCAAAAACAACGCTCTCTCAGCTACCGATAATGCCGTACCCAGCCCGAAAAATGCTGATTTTTCAAGCGTTCGCAGCATTCCGGTGCTGCAAAAGCCGAGGTACTTCACGATCCAGGAAGCAGCAGCCCTGGAAGCCATCGCAGCTGAGAAGGAAACAATGGCGAAAGCTGCTAAGCGCGCCTACCGCTCACTAAAGCGGGTTGACCATGCCGACACTGAAGTACATACAAGCCACAGGCGTTATCAAGGTGTCTTGGCTCAAAACGAAGTTGAAAAACTGCAAGCCAACGCACGATTGGCTGAGAAGCTGCACGGACTTCGACCGGATTACGAGCGGATGGGCCAAAGGATCGAAGCTGCGGATAACGCTGCCGCTTCTGCGATCGCTGCCATCAAGAACAGCTACGGCGGATAATTTTTGATGTTTTGGGTGTGGGTACGCGAATACCCGCACCTTTTTTATTGAGGTAAGTCAATGCACAAAGTGTACCAATTTCTAGGCTTTTTCCTGATCGGCGTGTCGGTTGTCGGTGCCTTCAGTTACACGGCGATCGCCTTTCCGGTCATGGCACCGTTTACCTTCTGGATCAGTGTTGTTGCAAGCATTCTGTTGATTGTGGCAGGTTTGACTGATGAGTTTCTGGCTGAGGCACTTGGTTTAAATTACCAGCAATACATCGGGGCGTTAATTTCAACTGTCGCCATCATCCTAATTGGGGGGCTGATCCAGTGGGTTCGATGAAACACAAACTTTTGGAAGCTTTAGCGATCGCAGGCGTAACAGTCACGCTTTGCTGCATTGGCACTGTAATCATGCTGATAATGCTGTTTCCGTTAATTTTGGCAACTGGCAAACTGCCTTTAGTTCTAGGGAATGTTCTAAGGCAGTTCGGAATAATTCTTTTCCTATTTATAGGATGTGCCCTACTTTGGGAGAAAACCAAATGATTAACATTAGTAATCCCCAACAGCAACTGAGACAAAACCGGGCAATGCTTTTATTGATTGGTGGTGTTAGTAGTTTTACTGGCTTGATGTTGTGGAGCGCTACCCCATTTGCTGCTAGCAACCCCAAGAACACTGTCCACGTTTGTATCAGATACATCGCCCTGTTCAGTAGCCTTAGTTGTGGTGTCGCAGCGGTTGCGACAGGCTATCAACTTGAGAAAATTAACCCGCTAATTAAGGCGCTAGATATGGCTGAAAAAGATGATTTCTTAACCCAATTAGCAGCGTCTCAGTGGGTGCAACAGCAGCAATGGGAAAAGAGGGCGTCGCAGGCGTTGCAGCCTACGTCTCAACCCCCTGTCTCAGTGCAACAGGATACCCCGTCTCAGTCAACTTCCCAACTTACAGATCCAACTTCCGACGCTGGAAGTCCAGATATAGAGGGATATCGCGCTCTGTTTCAATCTGTAAGTTTGGCGAAGTCTCAGGGTGCGACAGACACCCAGATTATTGAAAAAGTCCTGGGACTCGGTGGTCGTAATTTCAACCAAGGTAAGGTAGCGTTGCAGGCACTGTTGCAGATGGGAAACGAGCAGGGCTGGTAATATAAAATCATTGTATCTACCTCTTTAATTTCCAGCCTTAAGAATTTGGGAATTTTGTTGGGTAATAGTGCATTTGTTACTTATCAATAACAACAAAGGAAGCCATCACAATGCTTGAGTATCTAGCAATCATAGATTTCTGCAATAACACCCACACTGGCTACGACGAAGGTCGGCACGTCTTCTTTCTGACAGAATGGACAACATTACTGGTCACTATAGGAGATGAAGCAATTATGTATGAACTGCGTAAAAGAGAAGGGAACGACCTCATAAAATCTGGTGAGATTACCAGTATGAAGCAGTTACGAGACTTATATCGCGAAGGCTGTCGTTTAAGTTATTAGGTTAGCAGCAGGCGACATATCCAAGCATTAGTAAAACCCCTCCAGTATTTACGCTAGAGGGGTTTTTAGTTTTGATGTTTGGGCTTATTCCGTTGGGGTAGCCATTAGCTCAACAAACTTTTTTAAAGCATTCTGAGCCGTCCTGTAACACGATGCCTGCTTCCCCATTTTTAGGCTAGCTAAAGCTTTGTCGGTAAAGTCTTTTAACTGCTCAATATCATAACTGGGGGTGTCTGGTTGCGATCGCAGTTCCTCAATCTGCTTCCGCAACTCTTCCCGCTCAATCTCCCTGCGGTGGACAATCTCAGCCAAGTTTTGATAATCGTCTGGACTGTACCAGCCAGCTTTTACCGTCAGTTCATCCCGAAGGCGATCGCGCTCTGCCTCTACCTGCTCCATCTGTTGCCTGAGTCGCTCGGTTTCTGAACTCAGGCGGCGTACTCCCCCAAGGTGTCGCCTTGAGCGATCACCTCTACCTTCGCTTCGAGTCGCGCCATCTTCTCCAGTAGTTCACTTGGTGTAATACCTCCCAGCGCTTCATTTACCTTAGCCTCTACCAGTTTTTCTAGATTGTCAGGAGCTGGTGGCTCAAATGGAATGACACTAGGTACTCTACTGGTAGTATGCCCGAAGTAGGCAGCTAATATCTCATTGATAGCAGCACTGAATTTAATCCCCCCACGCTTGGCGACGTACTCGTTAAGCGCTGCCTCGTTTTCCTTCTCCAAGTAGACTGCAATATGCTTTTTATCGGTTGCCATAATCTGTTATTTTCCTGTTATTGGTATATTACTCACCCTAGCAGATATCCTGAATAGTGCAATACCCGGTAGTATACCTATAAGCAGCTAGTGTTCTACCAAGCATCACCCCATAAGAAATAAGTATGTGATTAGTATGTTAAAACACTTGACATAGTATGTTGCTAGTGTTATATTATAAATATAGACAGAGAGGCGGGAAACGAAAACCGAAACGGGTACAGCACAAGGCACACAGCCAGGTAAAGCCCCGATGAGGAGATACCCGAATCACCAAAATACAACGAATGGAGTCACCTATGAGTCTGTTACTGCGAACGGCGCGAAAGAACGAAGCAAGCCTGAAAAAAGCGCACATCTTCCTGAGCTGTGAAGCAAGAATTGCAAAAGCCCTGGAATCCATGCCAGCTATGGGGGGCAAGTAAAATGCAAGCCAATCAACCGAACGAGACGCGCCACATTCTCGACGATGCCCAAGCCAATACTTCCGCCTCTATCTACTCTAAATGG
>Ga0196964_10000728_pt1 | contig 18407 bp, 11 predicted proteins | sample S1_10metaG_FD_148615 | JGI IMG/M metagenome (GOLD analysis project Ga0196964, IMG submission 148615) | Soil microbial communities from Anza Borrego desert, Southern California, United States - S1_10 | ecosystem: Environmental > Terrestrial > Soil > Desert | place: USA: California | collected... | reverse complement strand
CGACGTGAATCGTAATCTTGTCGGTCGCGCTCTCCTTGCCGTCGGTGACGGTGAGTTGGACCGTATAGTCGCCTTCTTCGTCCGCCTGGAACTCGACCTTCGGACCCTTCACGCCCTTCCAGTTCCGCGGGTAGCGCTTTCCCGGAACGGGGCCCCAGACGTACTCGAGGTTCTCGCCTTTGCTCGCGCTCGCATCCAGCTTCACCATCTCGCCGGCTTCGACGGTGTCCTTCTCAAGGAAGATCTTCGCGATCGGCTTCTTGCCGCTCTTCGGCTTCGGATCGTCCTCCGGCGCCTTCGGACCGTCGCCGGTCACCGTGTAAACGACCGGCTCGCTCTTGATCACCTGCTTGCCGTCTTCGCCGTGTGCCGTGATCTCCAGTACGAAGCTGTACTCGCCTGGCTCGGTCGGCGTGAACTTCCACACCGGATAATTCTTCAGATCGGTACGGGTCTTGTCGAAGGGCTTGTTCTGGTCAGCGGTGAACGTGCGCCCGTTCGGGCCGCTCTCCTGCCGCCACATGAACTCCGGCTTCATCTTCGGATCGACGGCGGACGCCGAGCCATCCAGCACGACGCTCTGCCCGATCTTCAGGCTTCCGCCATCGGGAACGACAGCCTTGACAACGGGCTTGGCCTTGTCGGGCGTGACCTTCGGCGGATTGCGCAGCTCCAGTTTCGGATCGACGCCGGTCTCTTCGACGACAGGCGGGAGCGACAGCGGTTTGACCGTCACCATCATGCGCGACGGATCACTCCAGCGCTTGCCGTCGCTGACGCGCAGCTCGAACTGGTACACGCCGGGCTCTTCAGCTTTGAAATCGAACTGCCGCTCTTTGAGTTTCTTCGCGTCGATCGCCTTCGCCTTCTCAGGCTTCTGAATGACAGACCATTCCCATTCGGTGATGTTGCGACCGGGGCCGACCTTGCTGTCCATGCCGGAAATAACCACGACCTGGCCGACGGTCGCGGTCTTGTCCTTGCCGGCGACAGCGACGGGCGCTGGCGCGGGCGGCAGGACTTCGCGCGTGATGATCTTCTTGGCTTCCTCGTCGTTCTCGTTTTTGACGACCACTTCAAACTTGTAGATGCCCGGCGCCGTCGGGACGAAGAACGTCTCGCTGACCCACTTGTTCTTGCCGTCTTCCGTCACCTGTTTGGCCGCGTTGGGCTCGGCAATGCGGACCTGCTGCGGGCCGTCGATCTGCTTCCACGTGAAGAAGAGCTTGCCGCCGTTGGGATCGACAGCCTTCAGATACAGGCTGACCCGGCCGTCATTGTCGTCTTCAGCGGCGCTCAGCGGCACGGCTACCAGCACGGCGAGTATCGCCAGCGCTGCGGCCGTTGCATGCGTCCTTATCCATTCCATCAGTTACTTCCTTAAAGATGGTCCTTGAATTTCTATCTCAATCATCCGGCCGCCTGCGCCTTGTCCGCCTCGCCCGTCGCCGGAGCCGGCGCCGCCGCCGGTGCTTCCGGCGCCTTCAAGCCGAGCAGCGCGCCGAGTTCTGCCGAGACCGCACTGATCTCATCGGCACTAAGGTTCGGTTCCACGACCTCATGGGCCGTGCCGCCGCGACGTTCCTTAAAGACCTGCACGTCCTGCCCGGCCGCGTTCTTGCGCCGTTCGTCCTGAACCAGGACTTTCTTGCGTGTCAGCATCAGCGCCAGGATGTAACGGAACGGCAGGCGCTGTGGAATTTGCGGCTGACCTTCCCCCGGCTCACCTTCCAGCCGCTTGAAAAAATCGAGCACGAAATCGACGTCCACCACCGGCTGGCGGCGCTTGTTCTTCTCCTCTTCGTCGCGATGCAGGGTCTTCCAGAAGTAATAGACGCCGTCCGGGCGGTTTTTCTGGAAGCACTCTTCACAAAAATCGCGGCGGTTCAAGCCCTCCGGCGTGTTGAACAAGGCCGAGAAATACGTCTTCCCGACAACGTTCAGCGCCGCAGAACAGGCGCTGCACTGCTGGCCGGATTTCGCGATTTTCCACTCGTGCTCTGACACCGAAAACTCCGCCAAAAACAAAACACCACACCGACACAGATTTTTGTTCTGCAGCGAGATGCGTGAATTCACTTAAGACTTTGGCATTCTCGGGGTTACAGCGGCACAGTCAAGCAGAACTACCCGCCAAGACGCCAAGGCGCCAAGAACGCCAAGAAATGAAGTTGGACTCAATACTAGACTTCGTTTCACGATTAATCCTCTTGGCGTCTTCGCGTCTTGGCGTCTTGGCGTGTCGTTCAATGCATTGCAAGTTCGCCCGCGCTGAGTACCCTGCACAGACCCATGACGACTCCCGAGACCAACGGCAGAAAGCTGATCGGACAGGCTCGGCTGCCCGTGCAGTTTGGCGAGCAGGTCATCGTCAGCATTCTCTACAACCACGACGCGAACCCCGTCCATCATCGTCCAGATCACGCCATCCAGTGGATGCTCGGCCTGCTCGCGGCGCAGGGCGTCGGCGGCAGCGAAGGCGGCCTCGAAAAGGCCAGTTCTGAAGAACGCACCTACACGCTCGGCACACGCCTGCTTGCTCGGCAGGACGTTGTCGTGATGCCCGGCATCGTTCTCGCGGCGATGTGCTACGAACGTTTCGTGCCGCCGACCGAACTGACCGTCTCGATGACGACGACCTTCACCTATCCGCTGCTCGTCCCCACAAAGGGCTCGGTCGAAGTCCAGGTTGACGCGTACGAAGTGCCGCCCGGCGCGACGCCTTCTCCGGTCAGCGGCGCTCGCCATCTACAGATCGAAGCTTTCGGGCCGAACATCACCGGGACGGTCACGAAATTGATGCGCATCGAGGCGCTCACGTTTCCCGCTGGAACGTCCGCCGACGAGGTCTACTCGAAGATCGTCGCGCCGCAGTTCGCGGAGATGGAGAAGAACGCGGCGAAGCTGCCAGGACTGCCGTCGCTCGCGCATCCGTCCTCGATCAGCCAGGAAGACTGCCGGCGCTACAGCCGCATCGTCGAACCGGGTTTCGTCAAGACGCACCCGATCACCGAGTCCGCGTGGCAGGTGAAGATCCCGCGCGTGCTGACCGAAGTCATCGAGCACCTGCGCTACAACGACACGTACCAGAATGAAGTCCGCGCGTATCACTCCGGTCGCAGCGACGAAGCCGAACGGCGCGAAGCGATCAAGCGCTACGTCGAGAAGGAAGTGAAGTACGGGTGGCTGGAGAGCGGCAAGGTCGCCGAGCGCGTCGAGGAACTCGGACAGATGGCGCAGCACCTTTATGCGCGCCAGCACACCGTCTTCGATCCGCGCAAGTTCCGCCAGGGCGGCGCGGCAACCTTCCCGGCGCGGCAGATGGTCCTGGACCTGCACCTGACCGAGATGCGCCTGCGCCGCGGCATCCACCGCCTGTTCACGCGCGGCCGCTTCAACGACGACAATGTCTTCATGGGCGAAGCGATGGTCACTTCGCAGCCGCTGGTGACGAAGGAACTCGCGAACTTCCTCTCCGAGATCAACCACAGCTTCAAGACGCTGCAGTTGCTGCAGTACAAACGGTAACTCGCACGCGTTGGCACTCCACGTATACTCGGGCGCATGGCTTGCCGCTTTCAGGTCAACAGCGTCGTCATTGATGAACCGCGCAAGGCGTTCGTCATTCACGGCGTCGTCGTGGACGGTTTCGTCCAGCAGGGCATGCGCGTGCAGTTCCGTTCCCGCGATGATGGTGTGAGCGTGCCCATCGCGACCGTTGAAACGGTGAAAGCGGGCAAAGGTTCCGAACTAGCCCTGACTCTCTTCTGCAACCAGGCCAAGAGCCTCGAACGGCTGCGCGTGTTCCATATTCGGAACACGATCGTTGAGATCAGCGACAAGTAATCGTTGCAGTTTGCTGCCAAGAGCGGTGCGGCCGCCACATGAGTACCATCGTAGACAATCGTAGACATGTCTACGATCACTGTCCACGACCCGCCGCAGGAAATCTAAACTTTATCTATGATTTCGCTTGACGCCATTGTGTCTACGGTGTTTACTGTCTGCGGAGATTCCATATGAATACTTCTTTCGCAGCCGTTATCCGCACCTTCTCACCCGATCTGTAGCTACCGTCAGCGCGATCCGCGCACATTCGCTAAAGCTGAAGTTGGACAGGGTGGCCCACCCCAGAGCCGAAGGCGGTTGGGGTGGGCGCGACGAATGTCGCGCAAGAAGCCCTCCATTCGCGTCCGAAATAGATGTGACGCCGCCCACGTGAAGGTCGGCCGTGCCACGACACCCAAGGCGGCGTTCATCTGATGCGAGCAGTCAGGAGGGCTTCTCGCGCGCATGCGCGCGCCCGCCCGAAAGTCAGGGGACTTTCGGACGGGCCACCCTCCCAAAGAAGTTTCTCTGTGCTCTCTGTGTCCTCTGTGTTTCTGTGTTGAAGTCGTGAGTTGGGTATGGTCTGCAGAAAGGACTCTCGCATGAACCCGAATCAAACTCCGCAATGGCAGGTTCTCACCGGCCTCACCCCCGAGGCCGAAGAGAAGATGTCTCCCGAAGATCGCGACGCCGCGATCCGAAAACTGCTCGCCGATGTCGAACGCCGCGCCCAAGCGGAGCTCGACCGCGCCGACAAATGCCCGGGCGGCGAGCGCACCCCTTATTGGGACCCCGTCGAGGCCGCCTGCCAGGACCTCGGCATCTCGCGAGTCAAACTCTCGAAGTACGCACGCCGCCTCACCGGAATCCGAGCCCAGGAGATCGGCGACAAGCTGAAAGCGAAACTCGTGAGGCCGAAGATCGAGGCTGTCGTCACCGAAGAGCTCGACTTCTGGTGGAAGTGCTTCGGACTGGAACGCTGCGACAGCGCCAACCGCATGCTCTTCACCGACGTGAAGCGCCACGTCGAACGCGACTTCCGCGAGTACATGAAGAAGCGCATGCGGAAAGACAACGCGCCGCTTTTCGCGCTGAAGCTTGGCTTCAGCAACATCACGCGGCTGCGCAAGGCGTGCATCCTGGCGTTCGGCACGACGCTCGACGCGCTCGTGAGGCAGATCGCATCCGACATGGTGCAAAAGTGTCTTAAGCAGCGCGAACGCCAACTGCTCGAAGAGTTCGTCGCGCGCAAGGAGAAGGAGAAGAAGGAACAAGCGGAGAAGGCGAATCGTAGTGCGGGCGTCCCGCCCGCATCCGCCGTCGGGAAAGACGGGGCCGAAGAAGAGTTCGACCTCGACGCGCCCGTGGAACGAGTCCACGTGCCGACGGACGCGGAGATCGACGCGATGGAACGCGAAGAAGAGCAGCGCATCCTGAGAGGCGACGCGGCCTGACATCGTCGTGGGGGCGGTCTCGCCCCCATCCGCAGTTGGGAAAGGGCGCGGCGCAAACAAAAGGGGTGGCCCACCTGAAGGGTGGGCCGCGTAGCGGCAAGAGGCAGCGACAATCGGACATTTCTCGGGGAGTTGATGTAGGGCGGGGAAGTAACTCGCGATCGCGAAGCTCCGGCACGCCGGAAATCGCAAAGCTCCGGGGTAATGTTCGGTCGCTGCCTCTTGCGCCTGACGGCGCCCACCCTTCAGGTGGGCCACCGGATCGCAACGACGGCACTTGCCACTTCGCGCGCGTCCGTTAGGCAGAGGTCATGAGCGACTCTCTCCACGACAAGATCACCGCTCTCTGTCGAGACGCGCTCGACCAGAGCGCCGCCGCGCCCGAAGCGTTGCGCGCACCCGTCGCGACCGCATTGTCAGCATTGAATGATCCACGCTGGCGCGTGCTCTTCTCAGGTCTCTGCAGCGCCGGCAAAAGCAGCTTCGTCTGCTCGCTCTGGGGCGACTCCGAACTGCTTCCGACGGCAGTGCGCGACTGCACGCAGACGAACACGATGGCCCGCAAGCCCGCCGCGGGAGAACGCGACCGCGAGATCCGGCTCTCCTATCTCTCGCGCGAAAAAGCCGTCGACTTCGCCAGCCGCGATCTGGCTTGTTACCGCCTGACCGAATTGCTGCGCGAGCGCGAGACGACGATCCTCGGCCTGCTCGATGAATTGCCCGCTGAAGAGCGGCTCAGGAAAACGGTGGAACTCGTCCGCAAGCTCTTCCGCGACCATCCCGATCAGCTTGTGTTGCATGAGCCGCTCACCGAGGAGCTTGAGAAGCTCGAGCAGTTCCTCGCCTTCATCGATTCATCCGAGTATCGCGCTGGCGAGACCATCGCGGCCGACTGGAAAGACCGCCGCGAACTCCTGATGGGCCGCCGCCACCCGGATGGCCGCACCTTCGACACAGGCAAGCTGCTGGCGCTGCGGCACGTCGAGATGGTCCGCGACACCAGCGCGTGGCCATCGGCGGAGGAAACGCCGCAGTTGATCGACTCGCCGTGGATTCCGACTTTCCATAACGCGCGGCGCGCGGACCTGATTATCGAGCAGGCGCGCGAATCGGACATTCTCGTCATCGTCGCTCTGCCGCAGAAGTTCGAACTCGAGCCGTGGGTGCGGCAGTTCTACCGCACGCATCCGGAGCTCGCCGCGCGGACCGTCGTCGTCTTCAACCAGATCGACACGATCGATACGTCATCGCTCTTCTCGCGCGAAGGTTTCTATGCCGCGTTCGAGGAGAATCGCGAGCGCCTCATCAAGGATGGCATTCGCGTCGAGAATCTGCTGCTGGCGTGCGCGCGCTTACCTTTTCTGGAAGGTCTTCGGCCCGATCCCCAAATCAGCGAACGTATCGAGCGTCTGAAGAAAGTGCTGCAACGCGTTGCGAAAGCCGCTGACGGGCGGCCCGAGAACGACTTCGTTCGCAAGCTCCGCCGCGCGGCAGATCCGTCAGATGCGGGAGTGAAGACTTTGCGCCAGCACCTGCTGCAAATGTCGAAGGGCTCCATCAAGCGCGCGAGAATGGAGCAGGCACTGAAGGCGTTGGACGAGCTGCTGGGTCATATGGGCGAGAGCGCGTCAGCGTTGCGTTCGCGTGCAATGGGTCTCGAAATGTCGTTAAAGTTGGCGAAGTAGACATTGGACAATCGACATCGGACATCGGACAATCTTTCGCATATGTCCACCGGCGGCACACAACAACCTCAGAGCACTCCGGGCGATAGCGGCCGCACGCCTGCGACGTACGTGCCGAAGCCGGGCGATCCGCATCCGCTTTCGCCCGTTCCGCCATCACAGGGCGGCGTGCCGTCGCATCCTTCGCGCGCAGGCAATGCCGCGCCTGTTCAGGATCTGCTCCAGGACAAGCTGCTGCTCGCCGCGCCGCGTGTCGAATTCAAAGGCAAGTTCGTCCCAGCGCTCGGCGGCATTCCGATTCTCTCGCGCATCGGCCAGGGCGGCATGGGTGCGGTATACCTCGGCGTGCATCCACGGCTGGACCAGGACGTCGCGGTGAAGGTGCTGCCCTTCACGCTGATGCAACAGCAGCCGCAACTCGTTGACCGCTTCATGCGCGAGGCTCGCATCGCCGCGCGTGTGAAGTCTCCGCATCTCGTCGGCGTGCTCGACGTCAACGAAGAGAACGGCCTCTTCTTCCTCGTGATGGAGTACGTCGCCGGCGCGTCTGCGGGCTCCGTTCTGCGCGCAGCGATCAAGGCGGGCCACCCCGGCCTTTCTGAAAACATGGCCCTCGAGATCTGCATCGCCGCGACGCAGGGACTTGCCATCGCCCACGACGAAGGCGTCGTCCATCGCGACATCAAGCCCGACAACATCCTGATTCCACGCGCGCGAAGCGGTGAAGCGCTCCTCTATTCCAGTGCGAAGCTCTCGGATTTGGGCCTCGCGCGCGACGACGAGTCCGGACAGTCGCTCACCGGCACGCAGGCGGCGCTCGGCACGCCCGGCTACATGTCGCCCGAGCAGGCGATGGACGCGAAGAAGGCCGGCAAGCCGGCGGACGTGTTCAGCATGGGCGCCACGCTGCACGCGCTGCTGACGGGACAGTCGGCATTCACGGGCTCGTCGCCGATGGAGATCATCTTCGCGACGATTCAGAAGCCGCCCGCGCCGATCTCGCAGGTCCGCAAGGACATCTCGCTGCAGACGCAGACGCTGATCGAACGCTGTCTCGATAAGAGCCCCGACAGGCGCTACGCGGACGGCAACATTCTGCTGCACGCGCTGAAGGCCTGCCGCGACGCCGTGGGCGATCAGGACCGCACCACACGCGGCGCCGTCGTCCCGATGCAGTTGCCGCCGGCGATTCCCGACCGCACGCCCCAGCCGAGCGCCGAGAAATCCTCGACGATCTTGAATCCCGAAGCTCGGCCGCCGTCGCTGCCGCCGCAGCCTGCCCGCAAGAGCAATCCCTGGCCGATGATCGGCATTGCCGCCGCCGCCCTGATTGCGATCGGGCTCGCTGTCGGCACGTGGTACCTGATTCAGAAGCCGACGCCGAAGCCGGTCGCACAGCCCGAAGTGCCTTCTCCGCAGCCCGAGCCTCGCCGAATCGACCCTCCACAACCCCCGCCGTCACGACTCAGGACGGAAGATCTGAAGCCGCTGCCGCCACCGCCTGCGGAGCGCGAGACCGTCGAGCCTCCTGAGAAGTTGCGGGAGCGAATCAATCGCCGCGAAATGGTCGATCGAAGGGGAGTCGTCAATCCGAAGAATGGCTCCGCCGAACGTCCACGGCTGAGCAACGATGAGCCGCCAGTCAAGGTTGTCGAGGACGAAGGCAAAGTCATCGAGCTTAAGCCGGCCGAAAACGGCGAAGGCAAAGATCAGTTCACCGTCGACCTGAAGCCGATGATCGAAGAGCTGCAGAAGCAGATCGAGCGCGATGGCTTCACGCAGGGAGCCGTCAGGAATCCGAACCAGCCTGTTCCCATCCAGGAGACCGAAGCGCGCGATGAAAAGATCGACGAAGAGATCGAAGTCGCGCAAGGCTATCTCGACGACGGCAAATACACCGAGGCGCGCGTCGCGTTTGAACGCCTGAAGAAGAAGACGAAGAACGCCGAGCAGTTGATTGAAATCGATGAGGGCCTCGAAGACGCAAAGCAGGGGCTGGCTGACGACCGCTTCACGAAGCACATGCTCGAAGGCCGAGTCGCGCTGAAGAACCAGCTCTATAAGGAGGCGGTCGAAGCATTCGCATCCGCGCTGCGCGAGAAGCCCGACAGCGCCGACGCGCGCACGCAACTGGCGCAGGCGCGCGAACGCCTGAACGACAAACCGGCGGCCAACATCCAGAAACTTTCGGGCACCGACCGCTACAGCCAGGCGATCAATGCCGCGCGCGAGGCGGTCTATCGCCAGCCGCCGGCGCGGCTCGGCGCGCAGGTCCAGGACTTGAACGAGGACTTGAAGAAACGCTACGGCCTGAGCGCCAACTCCGGTGCGGTGGTAATGAGCATCTTGCCGGGCTCGCCGGCGGAGAAAGCCGGCCTGAAGCAGGGCCACTGCATCACCGCCGTCGGCATCGTTCCCGTCACGAACGCGGCCAGTTTCATGCAGGCCGTGCGAAATGCTCAGCCGGGCCGCACGCTCGTCCAGATCGTGAGCGAACGCGAGGCGCTCAACCTGAACGTGGAGCTAGGCCCGAAAGTGAGCGACGCGGATCTCTCGCGTAAATGGGCGGACGCCGAGGCCAATTATCGCCGAGCGCTGGTCGAGCGGCCCAACGATCCCACTGCGACCGGCGAGTTGATGGCGACGCTGAACCTCGCGGGGCGCGAAGCGCTCGAAGCGGGCCGCAACCAGGAGGCCTTCAACGCGTACAACAAAGCCGCGCAGATGAACGACCCCGCCGCGCAGTACATGCTCGGCTGGATGTACTATAAGGGGACGGGCACGCGTCAGGATTTGCGCCGCGCGGCCGAGTGGTACACCAAGTCGGCTGCGCTTGGGAACATGTACGCGCAGTACGATCTCGGCTGCCTGTACATGAACGGCTGGGGCGTTGCGCAGAACGACGCCGAAGCCGTGCGCCTGTTCCAGCTCGCCGCGAATCAGAACCTGCCGATCGCGCAGAACAATCTCGGCGTGATGTACCTCGGCGGGCGAGGCGTCCAGGCCAACCGCAACGAAGCCTACCGCTGGATCAAGAAGGCCGCCGAAGCCGGCGAACCGCTCGGGGTTCAGAACCTGAAGCAGTACTTCGGCGAGTAGCTATTGGAAATAGATGATCTGGCGCAGCGTCATCTTTGAGGTCTGCTTGCTCGAGCCCGGGAAGATCGTCTTCTCCTGCTTCATGAGCCAGTTGCGCGCGCCGTCCATGAGGTAAGTGTATTCGGTCTTCCACGCGATCTCGCCCTCGTCACGAGAGAGCGTCTCGACCTCAAGGCCATCATCGTTGTACGTCGTTTGAATCGTGCCCATGCCGGACTCGCGCGAGCCGGTCTCACGGCCGCGTTCGTCGTAGAACGTTTCGCGCGTATACAAAACTGTCCCGTCAGCATTGAGAGTTTCCGCCGCACTGCTCTTGAGCCGCGTTCCGGAGTAATGGAATATGCGGCGTTCCTTTTTCAACCCGTCGCGATAATGAATCTCTTCTTTGAGCAGCTCGCCCGCATAGATGTACTTCGTTTGCGAATAGATCGATCCGTCCTCTTTGAAGCAGCGCCATTCCGTGCGCCGGCCGTTCTCGACGTCGTACTCATAACGGAGGCTCTCAGCGCGTCCGTCCGCGTACAGCAGCATCCGGATCGTGCGCTCGTTCCGCTCGTTGTACGTCGTGAGCGCGCGGAGGTTCGGCTTGCCCGCGTCGTCGAAGTACTCCTCTTCGATCATGTAGCCGAGCTCGTTGAAGAGAACGATCTTGTCGGTGCGCTTCGGACGGTTCTCTTCCACGATTTCGACGCAGAGGCGCTTCACCGGCCCGCGCAGACCCATCGCTTCGCGATCGTTCTTGTCCATTTGCATATCAATGCTCGTTCGCCGCCGCACATATTATGTCGCGGCATGGATGTTCGGCGATCAGAATCTCGCGTTCCACTTGTCGCGCCGCGACCGGCCGCGTTACGCTCTGTCTTCTCTGACAATCGACCCGGAGACCAGCTATGACCGCTCCGCTTGCCGTGTCCGCGAATCCGGTTTCCATCTCGTCGCGCATTGAACGCGTCACGTTATATCGCGAGGGCGCCGTCGTCGAACGCGCCGCCGAGCTGCGGCAGCAGCAGGACGCGTGGCCGCACAGCGCGCGGATCGGCGGCCTGCCGCTGTGCCTGGACGATTCGAGCGTCCGCGTACGTTTGCTAAAAACCTCCGGCGACGCGCCGCTCATCGCCTGCGATCTGCGCGTGATACTGGATGTGCCGAATCTCGACTCCGGCCTGCCACCGGCGGAAAATCCGGAACTAAAAGCCGCCGAGCGCGAACACGCACTGCTGCGCGAGCGCATGAGCCAGATCGATACCGACATCCGCCGCACGCAGGAGACGCCGATTCCGCCGCGCGGCCGCGAGAAGGATAAGCCGCCGCCGAACGCGCCGACCGAGTCGCGCCTGGAGTTTCTCGAGTTTCAACGCGAACGCATCGATAGCCTGCTCGCACAGCAGCGCGAACTGGAAGCGCAGTCGCGCGAACTCGAGCGCCGCATCGCACATCTGCACTCGCAAGATCAGCAGCGCGGCAGCGCCCGCGCGCCTCGCGAACACGAGTTGCGCAAGGCCGTGGTCGTGGCGCTGCGCCCCGGCGCGGCCTCGAACGTGAAGTCCGTCGGATTGGTGATCGAGTACCGCGTACCGGGCGCGCGCTGGGCGCCGGCGTACGGCATCCATTTCGACAGGGCGTTCACGCGCGGGCGGCTGAAGATGCGCGCGCTGGTCGCGCAGTACACCGGCGAAGACTGGACCAACGTCCCGCTGACGCTCTCGACGGCGGCCGCGCAGCACTGGACGGACCTTCCCGAGCTCAAGAGCCTGCGCATCGGCCGTTCACAGCCGCCGCCCGCGCGAAAAGGCTGGCGCCCGCCGCCGGACGGCGCTGACGCGTTGTTTGAGGATTATCTCGCGACGGCACGCCGCAGCTCGGACGCGTGGATCGATGTTCGCAGTGCCTCGACGATCCTGGGCGTCACTGAAGTTGAACTGCTGCGGCGCGCCACGACGGAAAACTGGCCGCTCACGCAGCACGAACGGCTCACGCTTGTCTCGTATCTGAGCGTCCAGGCAGCATTGAGCGTGCGGATGGGATTCGGAGCCGCCGCGGGAGGCACCACCATGGAGAAATCCGCGCGGGCCACCGGCAATACGACGATGGTTCATCGCGGGCGTCTGGAAGAGACGCACATGATTACCAGGGGCGGGTCGGCCCAGGAGCCCTCGCTCAACGTTGCAAAGAGGTCGCTACCCCCGCCCCCGCCCATCTCCGCTCCGGCCCCGGCGCCCGCGGCACCAGCGATGTCACGCGTTCGCGCGGCCGTCGCTCTCTCAGGAAGTGCGCCCGGCGGGGTGAAGGCGGCCTTGGCCGCGGATGTTCCCGATGGCGCACGGCGCTCAGTAGCTGGCAGCTATAACGATTTGTCCACCAGCGACATTGCGGCCGCCCCGGAGACCGAGCCGCCTTCATCCGCACCGCCAGCGCTTACACCTGCGCAGTCCCTGCTCGACTTCGGTCGGTTGCGGCTCAGCCCTCCGGAGAAGTCCACCACCGGCGCTCTCTACGCCGCGAACGACGCGGAACTGCGCGCGGAAATCCTCGCCGGAATCAGCGTCAGCATTCAGGTCGATATCCAGGCCGCCGTCACGGTCGCCCTGCAGACGGCGCACTCAAAGGTCGGATCGCAGCCGAGCGGGTGCGTGTTTGTTGAGTCTCACGAAGGCTTCGACTACGCGTTCCGCACGCCCGCGCCGGTCAGCGTGCCGTCCGACGGGCAATACCACTCGCTGCCGCTGCTCGATCAGGAACTGCCCGCGCACGCGCGCTATGTCACTGTGCCGCGCGAATCGCAGGACGTGTACCGCTTCGTGGAGCTCGCCAATCCGCTCGACGCGCCACTGCTGCGCGGACCCGCTGAAATCCACATCGACGGCGTCTACCTGCTGACGACGCCCCTCGCGACCGTCGCTCCGAAAGGAAAGCTCGCGCTGGGGCTCGGCGTCGAACAATCGCTCAAGGTTGCGCGCAACACGCGCTTCGCCGAAGCGACGACGGGGTTAATCGGCGGATCGCTCGAACTCCGCCACGAGATCGAGATCGAGTTGATCAACAACTTGCCCGCGCCCGCGCTGCTGGAAGTGCGCGAGCGCATCCCGCACGCGGCCGAGGGCGAGCAGGAAGTGAAAGTGGTCGTCGGTACCGTCGATCCGCGCTGGGAAGAGCTGCGTGAGGAAGACTTGCGCATCGGCGAGACGGGCCTCAAAGGCGGATACCGTTGGCGGCTTTCGCTCGATCCAGGCTCAAAGCAGACACTGAAAGCTGCGTACGTTCTGCAGACTTCGTCCAAGAATGAGATCGTCGGCGGCAACCGGAGGGAGAACTGATGAGTTCCGAACAGACGCTCGCGACCGCGCAGCCGCCGGTGCTCTCGCCCGTTCAGCCCTGCGCCGCGCCCGTCGCTGAAGTGACGGTGCTCGAAGACCGCGCGCACGTGACGCGCCGCGGAAGAATGACGCTGGCGGCAGGTTCGCAGCGGATCTGGATCGCGGATGTCGCGCCGGTCATCAGCGACCGCACGCTGAGTGCCACCGTCGATGGGGCGGGAGCGCAGGTGATCGACGCGCGCGTCAAACGCGTGCGCCGTGCGCGGCTGGAGGACCGCCCCGAACAGATTCGCGAACTCGAGCAGAAGATCGAAGCGCAGCGCGCGGAGATCGCAGAAAAAGAGAAGCGCATCCAAACACTGATCGAAGCGCAGAAACAGCTCGCAGCCATGGTCGTTCAGACGCTGAAGGAATTCTCCGAAGACGCCTCGTGGGGCCGCGCGTCTCGTGAGATCTGGAAACACCAGTCGCAGACCCTCTCCGCGCAGGAACTCGCGCTCAACAGCGAACGCCGTTCGCTGAACTTCGACGTGGAGGAAATGCGCGAGTCTCTTCACCATATCGAGCAGCGCCTGCAAACGCTTCTGAATCCCTCCAGCGACTGCGCAGCCGGCATCGAGGTCCTGCTGCATCTGGCCACTCCCGGTGAAATCAACCTTCGCGTCGACTACATCGTTCCCGCGGCGTGCTGGCGTCCGTGGCACACCGCGCGCCTACAATCCCCCCTCCCCTTGAGGGAGGGGGCAGGGGGAGGGGTACACCCCTTGCTCACGTTCGAATGCGGCGGCTGCGTCTGGCAGAACACCGGCGAAGACTGGACGGATGTCCAGCTCTCGCTTTCGACGCAGCGCCCTTCACTCGGCACCGAGCCGCCGCTGCTGAGCAGCGATCTGCTCTTCGTCCAGAAGAAGCGCCCGGTGACGAACGTCTCCATTCGCGAAGAAGAGGTCCACGACGCGGGACTCGGCGGCGGCGGCACGAGTTCCACTCTGCCCGGCGTTGACGACGGCGGCGTCGTGCGAACGCTGAAAGTATCCCACAAGACAACGGTGCCGTCCGATGGCCGCCCGTGGCGTGTCGATCTGTTCACTTTCGAAGCTCCCGCCGCGATCGAACACATCTGCGCGCCCGAACTGCAGAACGCGGTGATCATCCGGAGCACTCAGGCCAACGCCGCGCCGCAGCCGCTGCTCGCAGGGCCCGTCGATCTCATCCGCGACAGCGGTTACGCGGGCCGGACCAGCGTGCTCTTCATCGCGCCGGGCGAGAAATTCGAGCTTGGCTGGGGCCCGGACTCGGAGATTCGCATCCACCGCGTCGTCACCGTTCACGATGAAGAAAAGTCGATGATCTCCACATGGCTGACGCGCAACCATCACGTGGAGCTCCGCATCAGCAACATCGGCGCATCACCGCGCAGCATCGAAGTGACCGAACGCGTGCCCGTCAGCGAGATCGACCGCGTGCAGATCGTCGTCGATGAGAAGAAGACGAGCGGCCAGAAGAAGCCGGACGCCGACGGCTTCATCAAGTGGACGGTGGCGCTGAAGCCCCACGGCCGAGAGAAGCTTGACCTGTATTACGCAATCAGGAAGAAGAGCGACGTGCAGGGAGTCTAATGTGGCGCAAACTTCAGTTTGCGCTTCTGCGCGTAGCGTGATGAAGACTACTGCGTTCAAGAACTGTTCTTGCTCCACTTCCGCGCATATTGCCCACTGGTGTTTGATAGTTGTGCGATCGAAGCTGTCGTCGTAGTTCTCGATGAGTGGCAGCAGCTCTCGATAAATCTCGAATACATTCCTCCAGATAGCATCGACGTCCGATCCTTTTTGAGATGCGTACCATGGATGAATGAAGTGGAGCGTATGCACATTCTCTAAGGCGGCGATTGCCGCACGTTCCAAGCCTGAGTCAACGAGTGCCCGAGCCAGCTTGAACCATGCCGTTCGATGATGCAGCAGATCAGGCCGGAGATACCTGCGGAACGTTCGAGACAGCGGATCAGAGGCTTTTTCTCGAGCGATTCTCTTGAGGACTTGCTCGATCGGAGACCCCGTACTCTCGAGCATCCGGTAGTGCAACGAGAACGGTTTGAGCAGTTCGCCGGCGGCGTATGGCGCCTTCGGATCAACGAGCAACGCATCCCAGGGTCCCTTCTTGTCTCGCAGGGCCTGGGGATTGTCTGGTGAGTACGCATCCGGATTCGCGATGAACGTGTCGAGCACTCCAGTCAGCGGCTGGATGACACTCTCTTCGTGACCAAATTCAACCGCGAATGGCGGTATGCCAGAGCGCGGATAGTAGATCCCCATCATATCGCCACTCATCAGCTCAAAGACTGGCAGCACGCGTGGAGGAATCGATGGGTGCAGGCGATCTAAAGAGAAAAAGGCGTCGGGTTCGAAGTCCGCGAGGTATTTGAATTGTCTGCGCCTCGTCAACAGTTTTCGAGACGACACGGGGAATGCTATTCCCAATCGCGATTCAAACCGCGTGAAGGTGGAAGCTGACATGCCGCATTTTTCCAGCTAGGCTCTGCGCTTCAGCAACTTCGGCCGCAGCGCATCGAGATCCGCTCTGCTCCGCACAGCCTCGACAGCGCCGGCTTCCTGAACCGCCACATCTTGAACACGCCTGAGGTTCTCCAGCAGCCAGTCGTCGAAGTTCGTCGCGGCTGCCAGTCCCTCTACTTCGCGCGCCCCATCGGTGCTCATCAGGATCGGATACCCGCGGCGGCCTTCGTACAGCGCCTGCGCAAACGGGCGCGCTTCGTCGTCTTTCGTCGCCGCTTCGCGCGCGAACGCTTCAACCATCTGTGCCTGCAATTCGAGTGAGACCAGCGGGTGCTCGGCGCGGAAGAGCGCCACACCATCGCGGTCGAACGATCTGGCCAGGCCGCGCACTTTTACATCCGGGTTCTGCTTGTGTTTGCCCCACTGCGCCTTCGCGTCGGCTTTGGCTTTCGCTGCCGCGCCGGACTTGTGCGGCGCCGGCTTGGGCTTCTCTTCGTCCTCGTCGTCGGCATCTTGAAAGCGAGTCGCCGCCGCCGCGCGAATCTTCTCCCAGCGCTGCCGGAAGTTCGCCGCGGCTTTCAGCGCGTGAATAATTGGCTCGTGCGTGCCCCCTTTATTAGGCGCATCGACGTGTTGGACAGCAAAGCCGTGCAGCGCGGTGTGAACGTCAGCCGAGAACGCCGGCGGTGACGCGACGATCGTGCCGCCGAACGGCCCGCGCAGCACCGTCGCGGTGACGATTTCGATCAGCGTGCGCCCGTCGGACTCCAGCAACGCGGCCGGACGCGCGTCGATCAGCGTTCCAGAATCGACGAGAATGAGCGCGACGATCATGGGCTCACGATACTGCGATAGGAGCGGCAATGCAAAGAGTCAGTGCCCCGGGCAGTTGCAGCCCGCGTGAAGAAGTGCAAAGTTCTGGCAGAGGATGCTGTAATACAGCACCGAACCTCCGCCGCTCCATTCCCAGTTGCGTGAGAACTCGCGGCAGCGGGGAAGATTGACGGTTGCGGCGTTCCGAAAGTTCTTCCAGTGGTCTCCGCCGCACAGGAACAGTGTGATCCCCTTCCAGCCATCCAGAAAGCCGTCCCCGTTCACGTCGCCTACAGCGTGAGTGTCTAAAACTTGCAGCGCGTCGACTTCATCGCGCAGCGTCTCCCCGCTCGTTCCCGTGAGAGCGAGTGCGTACAAGGCAAGCCACGATGCGCGGACACCGGGCTTGGCGCCTTCGCCAAACTTATATAGCGCGAAGCCAGCGCGCTTGGTATCCGTCCGGAAGTTGGCAACCGACACGGCGGCCTTTCTCAAAGTTTCGATCTCGATCTTCAGTCCGCTGACTCTCGCAGATTTTAAGGCGGATGTCGCATAAGTCGTGCTCAGCAGATCTGCATTTCGAACGCCGTCCTTTATTCTTCGGTTTTGGAAGGCACCCGCGTATTTGCCGTCCGTCAACTGGAACTCCCGCGTCAGGGCGGCGACTGCTTTCTCGACACGTTCAGCATCGTCTTTGTTCCTTCGCAGGCTCAGGCCTAACGTCTCGCTTAGAGCGGATACCGCAAGCGCCTGCCGAATCGCGCTGGGTTGTTGCGACACCAGACCGTCCTCCCCAATCTGCGAGAGAAGCCACATCTTCGCGGCGCGGATGTTGACCTTGTACTGCCCGAATCGGTCAGTCTGCCGATTGTAGAGGAAAGCGAGGAGCGCCAACGAAGTCTGCTCAACATCAGCCTCGGTCTGCGCGCCATGCTGCCGGCTGCTCCAGTACCCGTCGGCCGCCTGCGTTCCGGCCAGCCAGCGAAGAATTCCATCATGGGTGGCTTTCTCAGGAGGCGCAGTCGCCGGTTCGGTGTCGGACCCGTCAGCGCCGGGCTGAGGCGCCGGCAACGGCCCGAACTTATCGACGCCGCAAACAGGGCCGAGATTGTCCACGATCCAACGCCGTTCGTCGGCGAGGACACCCTTTTGATAGAGTTCTTCAAGCAAAGTTTTCGCGCGCCGCGAGGCTTCGAAATCCTCGCTCCTGGCTGCCTCTTCCAGTGCCTTGCGCGCGAGTTCACCGTGGCGTGCCAAGACTTTCGTCGCCGCTTCGCGCTTCTCGAACTCCGCATGACCTATATTTTTGACGGCGAGTTCGATCTCTGTTGCCGCGTCTTGCGCCCAGTTCGCGTGGGCGAACCCTACGATAAGCAACAGGCAGAGAGGCCGCATAACATATCAAACGTGCATCAGCGGTTTTTCTTGCACCCGACTATACAACAACAGGCCACTGCGGTGGTACGATTCAATGAGGAGGAGGGGCCATGCGTCAATTGACAGTGCTATTTTCGGTTTTCCTTGCGGCGGCTGTTGCCGCGCGCGAGTGGCACGTCCACCCTGAAGGCGACGCGGCCTCTCCCGGCACTCAGGAGAAGCCCTGCGACATCGCCTCCGCGCTGGATGGCTCGAAGAAGATCGCGCCCGGCGACACCATCGTTCTCGCCGCGGGCACATACAAGCGGCGGCCGAAAGAACAGT
>Ga0196964_10000727_pt1 | contig 18408 bp, 17 predicted proteins | sample S1_10metaG_FD_148615 | JGI IMG/M metagenome (GOLD analysis project Ga0196964, IMG submission 148615) | Soil microbial communities from Anza Borrego desert, Southern California, United States - S1_10 | ecosystem: Environmental > Terrestrial > Soil > Desert | place: USA: California | collected... | reverse complement strand
CCACCCACAGCTCGAAATCGCCGTAGTATTTCTCGGTCGTCAGGTAGAGTCCCTTGCCGTCGTTGACCAGTTCACCTTTATCAACGCTCCAGTGCTTCTTGACGTCGGCGAGGCTTGCCTCTTTTTTCTTGGCAAACTCTTCCGGCGTCATGCTCATGTACTTGGCCGGATCTTCCGTCGTCGCGCCCCACCAGCCGGTCAGGTCGGTGCCATTGAAGATGGCGGTGAATCCCGCCGGCGGCTTGTTCAACTCGCCGTCCGCTGCAAAAGCGGAGAGACAGATGACACTTAAAAATAAAATCCACGCGGCATGCTTCATGGCGGGCTCCTCGGTAAACGTTGTAACGTATCTGTGACTCTACATACCCCGGCCAGAATTGAAAAGAGCAACCTTCATTCATTCTGCGACGCTGATTTCGCGCAAAAATTCAATTTCCTGTCAACACGTGAAGACAAGGACGGGGGCAGTCGTTCATTCGATATCGCCTGTAAAACGCCGGACAATGCCGCGGCAGCGCAGCCCGTCGCATGATGCGCATTTGACGCAGCGGACTGCGCGCTATAATGCGCCGCTATGAAAAAACTCAACGCCGCACTCACCCTTGCCGCGCTCGCGGCAATTTTCACTGTCACAGCCCGGGCCGGAACAATCCCCGATGAATACAAGATCGGCGGCTTCGCGCTTGCCTGCCAGGCCTGGAGCTTCAACCGCTTCAGCGCTATGGAAGCGATCGAAAAGACCGCTGCCACAGGCGCGCGCTGCATCGAGTTCTTCCCCGGCCAGAAGCTGAGCAAGGAAGAGCCGACCGTGAAGTGGGATCACAACGCCTCGGACGAAGTGATCGCCAAGGTGAAAGCGAAGCTGGCTGAGCACAAGATCAAGGCGGTGAACTACGGTGTGGTCGGCGTGCCTGCGGACGAAGCCGGCGCACGCAAGATTTTCGAGTTCGCCAAAAAGATGGATCTCTACGGCATCACAACCGAGTCGCACGGCTCGATTGAAGTTCTCGAGAAGCTGGCGAAGGAATACGACATCCGCGTCTGCTTCCACGAACATCCCAGGCGTGAGAAGGATCCGACCTACAAAATCTGGAACCCGCATTTCGTTGCCGAACTGTGCAAAGATCGCGATCCACGCGTGGGCGCCTGCGCTGACACCGGTCACTGGCAGACCTCCGCGCTCAAGCCGCTGGACTGCATCAAGATTCTCACTGGCCGCGTGCTGAGCTCGCATCTGAAGGACCGCGCCGAATTCGGCAAGGGCGGCCCGGATATCGTCTACGGCACTGGCCAGGGGCAGATCGCTGAAGTTCTGGCCGAGCTCAAAGCGCAGAAGTTTGAAGGCAACATCTCAATCGAGTACGAAAACAAATGGGACAACAACGTTCCAGACATGAAGGAATGCGTTGAATTCGTCCGCAAGTGGGGCGAAGCAAACAAGTAATGCCGCTTGCGAGAGGCAAGCTGAGCGATGCAAAAGGCGGACGGAGACGTCCGCCTTTTTATTTTGGGCTGAGAACTTTAACGCGCGGGCTGCGGCCGCGGCGCAGCTCCAGGCGGTGCGTAATTCCCACCGGCAACTCGCTCTCATAGTGCGTCACCATAATCAGTGTTGTTCGCTGGCGCTTGCAGACTGCTTCTATCGCGCCCAGAACCCGCTCCCGTGAGGCCGCATCCAGTCCCTGGCACGGTTCGTCGAGCACAAGCAGGCGCGGAGATTTCACCAGCGCACGCGCAATCATCGCCAGGCGCTGCTGGCCGTCTGAGAGCAGCCGGAACGGCCGATCTGCGACGGCGCTTAAGCCGAAAAACCTGAGCCACTTCCGCGCTGCTTCAGCCTGACTGCGGGAGCAATCACGGTAAAGGCCGAGCGTTTCAAAGAAGCCGGTGCAGACGAATTCAAACGTGCTGGTGAGGTTTCCAAAATGCAGCGCGATGTCCGGCGACGCCCAGCCAATTTTCGCCTTGAGCTGCCAGAGCGTGTAGCCTTCGCCGCGGCGGTGCCCGAAAAGCCGCACGTCCTGCGCAAATGCCTGCGGGTGGTCTCCAACCAGAAGGCTGAGAAGTGTTGTCTTGCCCGCGCCGTTTGGACCGGCGACGGCCCAGCGTTCTTCCGGACGCACAGTCCAGCTGAAATCTGTCGGCAGCCGAACTTCTCCGGCCTGGAGTGTTACCTGATTCATAGTCAGCAGCGACGCGCGGTGGCGGACCTGCTTTCGCGAGCGTGAAACAGCGGGTGTTTTCCGGCGAGCTTTCCCGAACGTTTTTGTGCACGCGCGGTTGAACGACCTTCGATCGAGCGGCCCGGACTCAATGATGCGTCCGCGCCTGAGCCACAGCGCATGTGTGATGCCGCGCGGCAGCTCATCGGGCCGCGCGCTCATCAGAAGGATCTGCTGTCCGCGGCGCATGAGGCGCTCGAGAATGCGCATCAGCCTGGCGCGCCCGGCGACATCCAGACCGATGAACGGTTCGTCGAGAACGAGCAGAACCGGGCGCATCAGCAGCGAGCGCGCGATCAGCAGCCGGCGCATTTCGCCCGTGGATAAGTGGAGCGTCTGGCGGTCGAGCAGTGTGTTGATCTCAAGAAAACGTACGGTTTGCTGAAGATGCTTTGTGGCTGCCGCACTTCGTCCCGCGATGGAGCGCAGGATCTGGCCGGCGGTGAGCGTAATTTCCTCTTCGCCCGGGTACCAGCGCGACTGATAGTAGCTATCTGGCTGTGCGACAAAGAGACTATGCAGGCGGAAGGAGACGGTGGCGATGAGCTCGCAGGGATCAGGTACGTCGGCCCCGAAATTGTAATCAATGTCGCCGCTGCAGGCGCAGTCACCGGCAATGACAGACGCCAGGACGGACTTGCCAGAACCGTTTGCGCCGAGTACGGCCCAGTTTTCCCCTTTGCAAACAGACCACGTCAGGCGGCGCAGAATCCTCTGCTCGTCACGCTCAACACTGACCCGCTTCAAAGCGAGAATTGGTGAATCCCGCTGTTCTGTTCCATTTTCGGCGCGACTTCGTTTCATGCGCCGTATTATTGCCGCAATCCGCTCGTCTGCCATGTCACTTAAGAGGAGGCAACAATGCGTTTGCTCGCGGGCCATTTCGGTGAAAGATACCGGCTATAACATCAAGAGGAGTTAAAAAGTGCCTGCGATCCGTCCTTGTGTTCTGACTCTCGTCGTCCTGCTAGCGTGCCGCGCCTCTGCCGGTGAAGGCGTTGAGCGCGTCGGCGCGGGCGGGTATCTCACGACCTGCCCGGCGAAAGCAAAGGAACCGCAGGCAGTCATCTACAAGACAGAGAACATCAAAGGACCCGTACCGACCAGCGACTGGTGGAGTTCACTCACGTGGGTTCAGTATTCAGAACCGCAGTACGCGCACCCGCTGGTGCTGCGCGCAGAGGCCGGCGGGCTGCGCGTGTTTCATCCGAATGCGATCGCGACAACGAAGATCGGCATTTTCGCGGCGATGGGGGGCGGTAAGAATGATTTCGTGCTGGGCCATTCGGCTCAGCTTAAGTTCCCCGACGCACGACTGCATGATTTCAGCGACTGGTTTTTGACGACGGCATTCGCGGCTGACGGCAAGAGCATGAAGTTCACCTATGGCCACGGCAGCCCCTTCGTTTACGCCATTTACGAAGGCGGCAACCCGACGCTGACGTTCGACGCCCAGCCCAGCGTCTGGTCGGGAAACGCGCAGTCGGCCGTGCTTGGAATCAGCGTGAACACGAAGGCGTACGCGCTGTTTGGTCCTGCCGGCTGCAGTTGGAGCGGACTCGACTCGAAGACCATCACGTGCGATATGAAAGGCAAGACGCATTTTTCAGTGGCGCTTCTTCCTGACAAGTCGCAGGCAGCTCTGGACCTGTTCACGCGTCACGCGTACGCGCACGTCACAGGCAGCAAAGTGGAATGGTCGTTTGACGAAAAAACGTCGGTGCTGAAAACGCAGTACACGTTCACAACGCAGCCGCACGAAGGAACGGAGACGGCGACGCTCTTTGCGCTGTACCCGCATCAATGGATGCGCAGCAAAGACGCGCTGACCGAATACGTTTATCCCAGCGTCCGCGGCCAATTGAAACTCATGCGCGGCAGCGGCTTTTCCACCCAGATGACTTTCCCCGGAGTGCTGCCGGCGCTGCCGGATAAAGGCAGCTACGACAAGGCGGTGCTTCGCAAGCTCGTCGAAGCCGGCTCGGCAAAAGAGAACAATTTGAAAGACACGTACTGGGGCGGCAAGCGGCTGGGCTATCTGGCTTCGCTGATTCCCATCGCCGAACAGGTAGAGGCGTCTGCCGCGCGCGATCAACTCTATGGCGAGATGAAAGAGCGCCTCGAAAAATGGTTTACGCCGGTGGACGCTGCCGGCGCGCCGAAAAAGCAGGGCTGCTTTTACCTCAATAAAAACTGGGGCACGCTGATCGGTTATCCCGCAAGTTATGGCAGCGACGTGGAACTCAGCGATCATCACTTTCACTACGGCTATTTCATCCGCGCGGCCGCGGAGATCGCCCGCCACGATCCGCAGTGGGCTGCCGACGAGAATTGGGGCGGCATGGTGCGGCTGCTGATCCGCGACATCGCCAACCCCGAACGCAACAGTCCCGATCTGCCATTCCTCCGCAACTTCGATCCGTATGCCGGACATTCGTGGGCTTCAGGAAAAGGCGTCTTCTTCGACGGAAACAACCAGGAGTCGTCTTCGGAAGCGATGGGCGCGTGGGCAGGCATCATTCTGTTTGGCCAGGCTGTCGGTGATAAAAAGCTGCGCGACCTCGGTATTTTTCTGTTCACGACCGAAATGGAAGCCATCAACCAATACTGGTTTGATGTCGAGAACCGGCACCGCGCGGCTGGTTACGGAGCCTCCGTTGTCACGATGGTCTGGGGCGCCAAGGGTGTGAACGAGACGTGGTTCACAAAAAATCCGGAAGCGGTGCACGCAATTAACTGGCTGCCGATTCACGGCGGCTCGCTTTATCTGGGGCACTATCCCGAATACACGCGTCGGAATTACGACGCGCTGGTGGCGGAGAACCAGGGAGAGAAATGGGACGAGTGGGCCGACCAGGTTTTCATGTACCGCGCGCTGCACGACCCGGCTGACGCGATCCGGCAATACAATCTGAATCCCGAGGGCTTCCCGCTTGAAGGTGGAAACTCCCGCGCCAATGCCTATCTCTGGATACATAACCTGAACGCACTGGGGCAGGTGGACCGTGAAGTCGCAGCCGACTACCCGCTCTATGCCGTGTTCAAGAAAAACGGAACGCGTACGTATGTGGTTTACAATATGGATGCCGCTGCGCGGGACGTCCGCTTTACAGACGGCACAACGTTCAACGCGCCGCCGCGCTCATTCGCCGTTCACAGCGCGCCGGCAAAATGAGTCAACCCGCCTCGGACGGCTCGGATTTGTGTGAAGCTTCAAGGTAGCGGTAGAGGGACGAGAGTGAAACGCCGAGCTCTTCGGCGGCTTTGCGCTTATCCCCGCCGCAAAAGCTGAGCACCCGCCGCACGTGGGACTGTTCGAACGCGTGCACGGCCTGCTTCAAGCTGTTTGTATCGATGCTCTCCATGGTGCTGATTGCCGGCGTCACCAGGTCCGCTTCTTTCAGCAAGGGTTCCTGGCCAAGAATCATGGCGCGCTCGATTGTGTTGCGCAGTTCGCGAATATTGCCGCGCCAGGTATTCGCCAGCAGCGCCCGAGTGGCTTTCTCGTCCAGGCCGGTATACGCGCGGTTCAGCTCGCGGTTGAGACGCCGGATGAAATACGCGGCGAGCAGCGGAAGATCTTCGGGCCGTTCGCGCAGTGGCGGAAGATTGATTTCCACAATCGCCAGGCGGAAATAGAGGTCCTCGCGGAAGGTCCGGGCTTCGACTTCCTTGCGCAGATTCCTGTTGGTGGCTGCAACGATGCGGCCTTCGAACGGAATCCGCTTGGATGAGCCAACTGGCTGGATCATCTTTTCTTCCAGCACGCGAAGCAGCTTGGCCTGAAGCGTCATGGGCAGTTCGCCCATTTCGTCCAGGAAAAGCGTGCCCTTGCGCGCGGCGCGGAACATGCCCTCTGCGTCCGAAACAGCGCCGGTGTACGCGCCTTTCTGATGGCCGAAGAGTTCAGACTCCAGCAGTGTTTCTGGAATCGCCGCACAGTTTACCGGCACAAAGGGCTCACCTTTGGCGGCGCTCAATCCATGGATGGCGCGCGCAACAAGCTCCTTTCCGGTTCCCGACTCGCCGGTGATCAGCACGGGCGAGCGCGCCGCGGCGACTTTCTGGATCAGCTGCCGCACTCTCTCAAGAGCTGCGCTCTTTCCCACCATCTCCAGGTTGCCCAGACTACGGTCCAGATCGCGCTTGAGCATCTTGTTGGCAACGCGGAGCTCGGCATTCTCAACGATGCGGTTGACCTTGGCCGTCAGGTCATCGAGCGCCACCGGCTTGATGAGATAATCAGCCGCTCCTGCTCGGAGCGCCTCGATAGCCGTCTCCATGCTGCCAAAGGCCGTCATCAGGATAAACTGCGTTTCAGGCGAGATCTCTTTGGCTTTGCGCATTAATTCAAGACCGTCTGTGCGCGGCATTCGCAGATCGGAGATGACCAGCTGCACAGAGTTGTTGCGCAATTCGGCGAGCGCGGCCGCGCCATCGGCTGCGGTCAGCACACGATAACCCTGATCGGCCAGCACTTCTGCCATTTCCCCGCGGATGATTTCTTCGTCTTCAGCAATCAGAAGTGTGCTCAAACTCAATTCTCCCACGCCAGCCAAAGCATAATAGCAAGCAAAGTTCGTCCCATTTTGAAAAAATTCGTAAGTGAAGGATTTATAAGCACTTAAAGAGACAAGAGGACTCTTCCGTAGAGTCCGGATTGTCGCATATGAGAATGTGTTTCTTATTTTTGAAAATCGAACAACGATGAGCCTTGAAGTAACTGAAGGTGATGTAATGGTTTGTAAATAAATACCGAATGGCGCCCTGGTTGCCAAAATGGCGCTCGGATTAGTTGGGCAACCCGTTTTCTAATAAGGAGAGGCGCATGAAACACATCGACGAGGCAAAACTTGAGTCGGATCTGATATACCGCTTTCAGTATCTGACTGAGTTCATGGGGTTTGGCGAGAAGGACATTCAGGTTATCGTTGGCGCCAAGGCGCTGCTGGCCCCGGTTGTTCCTGCCCTTGTGGATGCCGTCTACGACAAACTGTTCAGCTTCGATGCAACCAAACGGCATTTTGTTCCCGTCCAGAGCGGATACACAGGCGCCGCTCCGGTGTCAATCAACGATCTTTCCCATACTCATCCGATGATTCAGTTCCGCAAAGACAAGCTCACCCGTTACCTGGTGCGCCTGGTCAGCGGTCCATATGACGCGAACATGGTCAAGTACCTCGATTTCGTCGGCGAGATTCATACGGCCAAGGCCGGAAAGCCCGATATTGTCGTGCCGCTGGTTCAAATGAATGCGCTCATGGGTTTCGTCGCCGATGCCGTGATTGCAACCATCAGCAGCTTCGACATTCCCGCTGAAGACAAAACCAAGGCGCTGCGTGCCTACAGCAAACTGCTGTGGATCCAGAACGATCTGATCACGAGACACTATCAGAAATGAATTTCATCCGCCGCCATCTGCTCTTGATACTGGCCGTGACGATCGGGATCACGGCCGGTCTGGGGCTGTACACGTTCAGCTACGCCGAAGGCCTCTCGTACTTCAGCAGTGATCCGGCGGCATGCGTGAACTGCCATATCATGAACGACCAGTATGACTCGTGGCGCAAGAGCAGTCATCATGCGGCGGCGGTGTGCGTCGATTGCCACATGCCCGAGAAGTTTTTCGAGAAGATTATCGCAAAAGCAGACAACGGCTTTCGTCACTCAAAAGGTTTCACGCTGCAGGACTTTCACGAACCGATCCAGATCACGCCGCGCAATTCAGAAATTCTCCAGAACAACTGCCTGCGCTGCCATGGCGCCGTCGTTCATGGGATCGGCCAGAATGTGCGCTGCGTCCAGTGCCACTCGCATGTCGGGCACGGGGCACAGCGGTAGAGCGAGGGTTGAATTGATGAGCGGTAACGAGACATCCGGTTCGCGAATGTGGCTCCTCGTGGCTGCGTTTCTGGCATCAGTAATTGCCGCGATAGTCATCCTGGCGCTGGTGCTGAATATCTTCGAGCGCAAGCAGGAAGCGAAGAACCCCTACGTGAAGCTGGTTGAGGTCACCGAGGACACGGAAGACCCGGCAGTCTGGGGAACCAATTTCCCCAGCCAGTACGATAGCTACAAACGCACGGTGGACGTCACGCGCACGCGCTTTGGCGGAAGCGACGCCATGCCGGCGCAGAAGCTCGAACGCGATCCGTGGCTCAAGCGCATGTTTGCCGGTTACGCCTTTTCTCTCGACTACCGCGACCGCCGCGGCCATGCCTACATGCTCTACGACCAGGAGCAAACCGAGCGCATCACCAAAAGACCGCAGCCGGGTGCGTGTCTGCACTGTCACGCCTCGGTCATGCCCCTCTACCGACACCTGGGCCAGGGGGATGTGCAGAAGGGCTTCGAGCTGGCGTGCGGGATGCCATACCAGAAGGCGCACGACATGGTTGACGACAAGGGCAAGAAACTGGTTGAGCATCCCGTTACATGCCTGGACTGCCACGAGCCCTCCTCGATGAAGTTGCGAGTAACACGCCCTGCCTTCAAAGCCGCGATCAAGGAACTGAAGGCGCATCAGGGCATCAAGGATTACGACGTCGATCGCGACGCCACACATCAGGAGATGCGCACGTACGCGTGTGCGCAGTGCCACGTGGAATACTATTTCAAAGGGCAGAACAAGGTCGTGACTTACCCGTGGTCAAACGGGCTGAAGGTTGAAGAGATTGAGGAGTATTACGACAAGGCCGACTGGACTGACTACAAGCACGGCGAGACCGGCGCGCCGATCCTCAAGGCCCAGCATCCTGAATTTGAGCTCTGGAGCCAGGGGATTCACGCACGCAGCGGCGTGTCGTGTGCCGACTGCCACATGCCCTACAAACGCGAAGGTGCGATGAAAGTTTCCGATCATCAAGTGCGCAGCCCTCTGCTGAATATCAATCGCGCCTGCCAGCAGTGTCATCATTACCCCGAGAACGAGATCGCTGCGCGCGTCGACATCATTCAGAACCGCACGCATGAGCTGATGCAGCGCAGCGCCAAGGCATTGACGGACATGATGGACGCGATCAATGCCGCTCGCAAAGAGGGTGTGGATGATGAGGCCTTGAAAGAAGCGTTGAACTTCCACCGCAAAGCGCAGTGGCGCCTGGATTTCATCGCCGCAGAAAACTCGATGGGCTTCCACGCCTCGCAGGAAACCGCCCGCATTCTCGGCGAAGCCATCGACTACGCCCGCCAGGGCCAGCTCGCCGCGCTGGCGCTGGCGAAGGCGAAGGCGAAGTAAACTGCCTTTTCCGCCAAGAACGCCAAGGCGCCAAGAGCGCCAAGAAGGCACTAAAACAAAGCAAGCTGATGAATAGTGGCGTTCGCAACACGGTGGCCCTATCCCGTGTGCCAGTGGTGGCTTGTGTTCGAGTGCACCGACATGGGTTACAGGTGTTGAAGACACATAGGTAACACTTTTTTGAGGCAAGATTCGCTCTAAGGGGAGGGCGAAGCGATGCCTTGGAAGGTGGCTCCTGTGTCTGATATTCGATTGGCGTTTGTTCATCTGGTTCGCACGTTGAAAAAGCCCGTTTCGGCAGCCTGCCGTGAGTTCGGTATCAGCCGCAAGACAGGTTACAAATGGCTCAAACGCTTTGATGCCGATCGCATTCGGCCGCTGCTGGATCATTCTCGCCGGCCGCGCAGTTCGCCCGCGCAGACCGCTGCCGCCACTGAACAACGCGTACTCGACGTTCGCGACCGCTATGGCTGGGGACCGCGCAAGATACGTGCGCATTTTGATCAGTCTTGAAGCTTCCGTACCCAGCATTCGGACCTGCGCGAATATTCTGCGTCGCAACGGCCGGATACAGAAAGCAAAGCCGGACGCTTCCCTGCAGTTCTTCGAACGCGGCGCCCCCAATCAACTCTGGCAATGCGATTTTAAAGGCCCGCTGGAGGTCGAACGACGCCGGATTGCGCCCTTCACCATCCTCGATGATCACTCGCGATTTCTCCTGGCTCTGCGCGCCTGCACCCAGCAAACGACGCGCAGTGCCTGGCAGATTCTCTGGGATGTTTTCGGTGAGTTTGGGCTGCCCGAGGAGATCCTCTGCGACAACTTCTTCGGCTGCACCACCGTGGAACATCTGCCGTCGACATCGTGGTTTGAATCGCGTCTTCTACGCCTCAATATTCGCTGCATTCACGGCCGGCCCTATCATCCGCAGACTCAAGGAAAGATAGAGCGCCTGCATGGGACCTTGGAACGCGAACTCTGGCCATTCGTCCGCCGCGATCGCATCGCACATTTTGATTTCGACTGTGATCGCTGGCGTTCGCAAACGTACAATCTGCTCCGGCCTCATGAAGCGCTGGCCGACAAGCCGCCGCTCACGCGTTATCGTCCCAGCGCGCGACGCCGGCCTGAACAACTTCCCGATCTGATTTACCCAGCGGACGCAGCCGTCCGGAAAGTCTCGCCCGTTGGAGACATTCGCTGGCGCAAGTACAGGATTCTGGTGGGGCGTGGAGTCGTCGGCGATAGTGTGCGCGTCGAAGAGAACGATCATGAAGTCCTTGTTTACTACGCCCAGACGATCGTGCGGCGTATTGCATTCACTGAACTGAAACCGGATACTTTCATTTAGCCGGCAAGGAGGATAGAGCTCTGGTGGGAACCAACTCGAGCGCCTTAGCCGGGCCAGGGGATGAGAGCGGTAAACTCGCCGCTCCATCTCTTTCATCCTCTGGCCAAAGCGCGATAAATCCCGCCCGCAGGGCGAAAAAGCGTCGGCAAAAGTGTAACCCATGTCTCTTCAACATATGTTACCTATGTGTCTTCACTGAACACAAGCCACCAGTGGCACGCTTTTAAACGGGGCCACCGTGTTGCCAGTGCCATCGGCCGTGTCCGAGAAGTGTGAAGGACTAGAGTTCGTATGCTGCTTCTTGCCGCAGAACCGCTTTTCGGAGTATGCTCTTAAGAATGAATTCGCAAAACATTATGGTGTACCATCGATGGCAGGAAGACGCTGTACATAAGATTACGGTAGACCGCAACGCAGATACGTTCCGCGAACGATTTCCGGCGATCATGGTCGTGACAGGAAATTACATTAACACTGTGGAGAACGGCTTACCGGCAAACATTGACGCCTTTGAAAAAATTGAAACGCGATTCTCTGATCTTTTTAGCCTCGAACCCAAAGGAATCTTCCGGCGATTGTTTCGGCCGCGCTCGGTTTACGCGGGTAGCAACGTCGGGGAATCAAAGATGGTTTATTTTTGCTACGGGGCCGCGGCAGAACTTCAGTCATTCGCACCGCTTCGCACGATATTAGGAGAATTCAAAGAGTTAGTAGATTGTAAAATACAAATAGCAATAGATAAACCTTGGGAGAATTTTTATCGGATACTTCATCCTGGCATCGGCCTCCAAAGTCTATTACTCGCACGTGCTCAAGTTGACCTTCGTAGAAAGAATGGTGACAAAGTCGACGTGCCCCGCGAAGTGAATCATGAATTTCTGTTCAATACGAGTAAGGATCGAACGCGATTTACTCGATGGGTTAACAAACGTTGGGATAACGCTAAAATACGTGTCGCAAAGCCTGAGGATTCAAAATACGGGCTTACTGTCACAATAATTCATCCGGTGGACGAAATCACGGTGGATCTTTTTGTCTACGAATTCAGTCATCGCGCTGGTCATGTAAATGGCGATTACGACGGTTTTGGCGCGTACGAGGTCTCTGGATCCGGATGAATTACCCTCTTGAAAAAGAAGGCGGGTGGCATCGGCTTGCACGCTGGTCGCGGCTTGCTCCTTTTCATGGGTGGCTGGTGGCAGTGTCATACCCGGCCCCTACCATTGCCGCGAGCCGGGCTGTACCGTCCCGAAGGGACGGTGGAGGGTAGCCGGGGGTGAGCGGACGCGAAGCGCCGCGTTACCCCCGGAACGCGTACCCCAATATCACTTGCGCCCCGAAGGGTGCGCCGGAGGAGAACCCGGAATCGCGCAAAGCTTCCGGCGCCGCCTTCGGGGCGCGAAAAACGTGAATCACGTGCGGATACGCAGACGCTCCGCGTCGTGCTCACCCCGGGCTACCCTCCGCTGTCCCTCCGAGACACAATTCGGATCCGGGCCTTGCATGGGGACACCAACCTTCTACACACCGTTTTGCGCCGGACACAATCTGTAGTAGACAACATCTCGTGCAGTGACATACGCGTTTCCAAGTTTTCGAATTTGATGAAAAAAAGTGCTGCTGGAAGTGATGCAGCCACAGCAGGTTGCGCGGCCGCTGAAAATTTCAGCAGGAAAGTCGCGACAAATCGACTTCGCTAATCGTTTCTTTATATTGGGGGGACATCGCAGCGGACCCATGCGTACAGGGGCTCGGCTCAGGCATTCACCAGATTTGCCGCCTTTCCCGTCTCGCAGAAGCTTCGGATATTCTTTGCGGTTGTGTCGAGAATCCGGCGCACCGACTCTTCCGAGTTAAACGCGTTGTGCGGCGTGACGATCACGTCTTCGCGCGTGAGCAGGCGGTGCGCATCGACTGCGGCGAGCAGCTCTTCGCGCGCGATATCCTTCCGAAGCTCAACGTCTTCCTTGATCGCGCCCTCGCCGTCGAGGACATCGAGTCCTGCGCCGGAAATATGGCCCGAATGCAGCGCCGCGAGCAGATCGTGTGTGTTGATCAAGGATCCGCGCGACGTGTTCAGAATCACTGTGCCGCGGCGCATCTTCGTGAGCGTCTCTGCGTTGATCAGGTGTTTATTCTGCGGCGTGGCGGGACAATGAAGCGTGACCACGTCGCTCTTGCCCAGCAGCTCGTCGAACGTGCAGTATTGAAACCCAAGCACGTCGGCCAGGGTCTGACGCGGAAACGGATCGTAGGCGATCACGACCATGCCGAAGCTCAGCGCCATGCGGATGACATGCAGGCCGATGTTGCCGGTGCCGATCACGCCGAGCACTTTGCCGCGCAGATCGAATCCCCGCAGGCCGATCGTGGTGAAGCGGCCGCCGCGTGTCCGGATGTACGCGGGAATAATGCGGCGCGAAAGAGCGAGCAGCAGCGCAAAGGTGTGCTCGGCCACCGTGTTTGAACCGTACTCGGGAACATTGGCGATCTGAATGCCGCGCGCTTTCGCCGCAGCCAGGTCGATGTGATCGAAGCCTGTCGAACGCGTGGAGATCAGCTTGAGCTGCGCTGCCGACGCGAGGACCTCTTTGGAAACGCGGCTGAAGATGAAGGGCGAAAGAACATCGCAGGCCGCGAGCAGGCCGGCGTTGTCGGCGCAGACGGGCTGCTCAAGAAACGTGTACTGGTGTCCGGCCGGGAGCCGTTCTTCCAGGTAAGGGCGCTCCCAGGCTTCGAGCTCGAGAAAAACAACATTCATGTGCCAGACCTTTCTTGAATGGGCTCAGAGTGGCGCAGGAAGAGCGATACCGCGCTCTTCGCATACTCTTCGGACCGTGGCAAGCAGATCATCCGCTTCGCCCGATTTTACGACGAAGCCATCCGCCGCCCACGTCAGGAAGTTGCCCTTGTACGCCGGGTAGGCGCTGTGCAGCACCACCGGCACGAGGCGGTCTTTAGCGACGACCTTGCTGAGTGCCTCGATGCCGTCGATGCCGGGCATCTGGATATCGAGCACCAGAATATCGGGCTTGCGTTTCTGAAACAGCGCGAGGACTTCTGCGCCATTCCGTGCTTCGATGACCTCAAAACCGGCATCTTTCAGGATGTCAGCATAGAGATGGCGCTGATCGTCCTGGTCTTCAGCCAGGAGTAGCCGTGGCATAGGTCGCCTCCTTTGTGTTTGCAGTTTCCTGCAGAACCGGCAGTTCAACATGAACGCGCGTACCAACGCCGGGTTCGCTTTCGATCCAGATGCGTCCTGAATGGGCTTCCACGATCTTGCTGACGATGACCAGGCCAAGGCCCACTCCGTCATGCGTGCGGTTGAGCGATGCATTCACCTGGTAGAAGCGCTGGAACAACCTGGGCAGTACGTCAGCGGGAATGCCGCAGCCCTGGTCCTGCACGATAAGATGCCATTTACTGCCGTCTTGAAGGAGGCGCAGCGTAATCGTGCTGCCATCGGCCGAAAACTTGATTGCGTTCTCCAGCAGATTAAGAACAACCTGGTAGAGCTTGCCTGCATCACCCAGCACGCGAGCGGCTGGATCGGCCAGCTCGATTTGCACAGCCATTCCGCGATCCTTCGTTTTCAAAGCGAGATTCTCCATGACCGACTCGATCGTTTCGCTGAAGTTCACGGGCTGGGATTCGAACTTGGCGACGCCGGCATCCAGCTTTGAAAAATCAAGAATTTCATCGATCAGCTTGCGAAGCCGGATGAGATTGCGCTTGCCGACCTCAAGGCCCTTCTGCTGGCGCTCGTTGATCTCTCCCAGGTGGCGGCCCAGAATCCGGTCGGTGTAGCCCAGCGCGGTAACCAGCGGGGACTTGAGTTCATGCGTGACGTTGGCGATGAATTCGGACTTCATCTTGTCCAGTTCCTGCAAACGCGTGTTGGCCTCGCAGAGTTCTTCCGTGCGGTGGATTTCATCTTCGAGCAGCTTGCGGATGTGGGCTTCGCGGTGCGCACGCATGGTCCCCAGGGCGCCAAAGAGCATCGCAAATAAGAAGGGATGAAGCAGGAACACGATGTAACCGGGGTTCGACCTGAGGATGGCAAGGCAGACATTTAAATCGCAGTTCAAGCCCGCGGCATGCAGATGAATTCCAATCGCAAAAACAGGAATCGGCAGGCCCCAGAGAAATCCAAACACGACCTCCGGGTTCTTGCGTGGCGCGTAGGTAAACGGGTCGCGCAGCACATGCAGGAATTCATGGATGGACTCCCGCCAGCGCTGCCGGCGTGAAGGGATATGCAGGTCAAGGCTGCGCATGGGTTTTCCGCTCTCGTTCGGTCAGGCGCGCGATGCACGCCAGCAGCTCGTCAAGACTGTAGGGCTTGGCGAAGCTTGCGGTTGCGCCGGTTGCCTGGTAACGCTCCATGTCCGCCGCCGAGGCGAATGCAGACACGATAATGACGGGAGTCGCTTTTCCGTTCTTGCGACTGCGGAACGCTTTCATCACGGCCTCGCCATGCAAACCGGGCATACGAATATCGAGAATGACTAAATCAAATCGGCGATCTACGAGTTTGCGGTCTGCGACATCGCCGCTGAAGGCGGCTTCAACGCGGTAACCTTCGTCCTCAAGCGCTTCGCGCAGCATATCCGATTGATCCGGGTCATCCTCCGCAAGCAGAATGGCCGGACGGGTGTCGGTAAATAGCGGATCGATCTGCATACGCGACGCTCCTGATGCCGCGTGACACAATCCAAATGTTGTTCCAGAGCATTATTTTTTGGCACTGATACAAACTGTTTACATGATTGAGGTACTGGAAATGAAAAGATCGCTCTGCCGCCTCATGCTTCGCGCCTGTGAGAAGTCTTTTGGCAAGCTTAAGAATCACAGGTCAAAAGAAACGGCCCGGCATGGAGCCGGGCCGCGTTGCAGGAACTGGAAATGGCGGATTTACCTGGCAGGCTTCAGGTACTTATCGTTCAGCTTATCGCACGACCAGAGCATTCCGCGCGTAACCATGTCAAGGTAGCGTGGATCCTGAACGGTTGCGTTGTTATGTCCGATGGTCGTTCCGAAAACCCGCGTCTTCTCATTGTAGGTGTTCACCCAGGCCACGATCGTCTCGACCGGATTCTCTTTGCCGTCTTTGCTCTTTACGACCTGCTTTCCACGCGCCAGCGGCGCTGCCGTATCGTAAAGCTTGCCGGTGGTGTTGTTGTAGAGTTCTTCGTTACCGGTGGTCCAGTTCTGAAGCGTCTTGGTGATCGCATGTTCCTTGTCGACGAAATTGATTTCAATTGGCAGCTGCGGTCCATGGCCGGTGGTGGCCAGGCCGGTGAATTCAAACCAGGGCGTATTCTTCGGGAAGCCCGCGCTGCGGTAGCTGTGCATCGAGCAGTGCAGGTGCACGGCCGGAACGCCTTCTTTATGCGGCTTGAGAATAGTCTCGATGACCGCCAGATCCTTCACGTCCGCCGAGCACTCGTCGTGGATAATCACGTCGAAGCCTTTAGCCCAGTCGGGGTTTTCATAGACGGGATTTTTGTGCTTGGTGGTGGTGTCCGGGTCGTGAGCGATCGTCACTTCGACGTTGGCGCGTTCTTCCAGGCCTTTCTTCAGGATGTCTTTTTGAGTCTTATAATCATGGCAGCAGCCGCCAAGGATCAGCAGGGCCTTCAGCTTGGGCGTCTCCTCGGCGTGCGCCGGGACCAGCAGAAAACAGCTCACCAGCAGAACAATCGAAACTCGCAGCATTCTTGTCATCTCCAGTTAACAGGTGTTTGACTGATTTACACTGACTTGGCCCCAGAAGCGCAAAATTTTATGCTTTTGGAGGGTGCCCGATCAGCAGGACGAAGCAGCGGGAGATTGATTCATCGGCTGTAAATCCTGCATAAGAATTGAACTTGGCAGTTGCGCTCGTGCCGCCTTGCATGTATTCTTTTTGCCTCGGCGCGCACGCAGTTGTGCGCGTTTCGTTTTTAGCACTACCGGGTAAAGAAGGAATTATCGATGGGTCATTCACTCAGCGCAGACAAACGTGAACGTCAGAACCTTAAGCGCCGCCACCGCAATCGCGGCAATACGATCGCTCTCAAGAAGGAATTGAAGCGCGTCACCGCCGAGATCGCCACGGGCAAGGCAGCCGATCCGAAAGCCGCTCTGTCCGGCGCCTTCAAAGCGCTCGACCGTGCCGCTCGCAAGAACACGATTCCAAAAAAGCGCGCTGACCGCAAGAAGTCCCGCCTGGCGCTTGCCGCCAACCGGGCCGCGAAGACCGCTGCAACTCCCAAGAGCTGATCAAAGCTGATTTGAATAAACCGTGGAGACGGCCTGAATGACATCCTCATTCAGGCCGGGTTCTGCTGTATCCAGGCTCAGCACGCAGCCGCGCTGATGACCGTCACGGCGCCGCTGCTCGCACCGCTTTAATTTCGATCGTGCACAGGTCGCTGTACTTGTTGCGCAGAATTCCCTTCCGAAAGCCAATCGGAAAAAATGCTGGCTTGATAACCCAGCGCGTGATGCCCTTTTCAGGGATATCCTCGCGCGTCTCCGGCCGCGTCCAGTTGACCTCTATCGGAGCACCGCTCTCGGAGACAACGAACAGTTCCTTGTGGTTCTCCGGCGCTCGGCCCATCGGGAAGAGAATTTCCAGGTCGACAATGGTCCGGCTGACGGACTGCCCGTTGAAATCCACATCGAAATTCTCTTCGGGAACGCCCAGTATCTTTACGCTGGTCTGCAGCGATTCGCCGAACATCTTGTTTTTGACGTACGGCAATCCCCAGAAGCCCAGCACGGCAATGACCGTGACGCTGACCAGGAATATCACAAGTCCACGTGGCACGAACGAATCTCCAGACCCATAAGACAGCCTTCCGCGGGCAGCATCAAATTAAACGCTCTCCACCCAGGCACAAGTCACACCGAAAAGGCGCGCTGCAGCGTTTTGACGCTGATCTCTGCCGTCTTTTCAGGACCGGGCGAGTAGTCGAAAACCTCAACAGAAACCCAGCCGGTGTAGCGGATTTCCTTGAGCGCCTGCGCGATGGGTTCAAACGCCATTTCGCCCATCCCCGGACCGCGCAAGTTGGGATCGTTGGCGTGGAAGTGTGCCAGACAATTGCCGCCTTCAAGGCGAATCGTCTCGGCGATGGGACGGCCCTCGCCGCACATGGCTTTGACGTCCAAATGCAGCTTGAATGCCGGAGAATTCACCTCCCGCACCAGCAGCGAGCCTTCAACCATCGTATTGATGAAGTTGCATCCGTCGCGCGAGGCTAGCGGTTCAAACGCAATCACAACATTGCGCTGCCGGGCGCGCTCGGACAGCACGGTGAACGCTTCAACCGTGCGCTTCCACGCCTCGCTCCAGTGATCGCCGCTGAGCACGGCGCGCTGCTTGGGGCTGCCGAAAACCATGATTTTGCCGCCGAGGTCCGAGCATAGATCAATGAGCGCTTCGAGGTAATTTCGTGTGGCCAGCCGGATTGTTGCGTCCGGACCATTCAGGTGCAGGCCGGGCGGTTTGAGCAGCAGCCAGTGCAGCCCGATGATCTCAATGCCTTCCTTGCGCGCGGCCGAGCGAAGATCCGCGCGGCGGGCAGCGGAGACCTCGCGGATGTCTT
>Ga0196964_10000726_pt1 | contig 18423 bp, 13 predicted proteins | sample S1_10metaG_FD_148615 | JGI IMG/M metagenome (GOLD analysis project Ga0196964, IMG submission 148615) | Soil microbial communities from Anza Borrego desert, Southern California, United States - S1_10 | ecosystem: Environmental > Terrestrial > Soil > Desert | place: USA: California | collected... | reverse complement strand
CGACGGCGTGCGGCGCCTTGGTCTCGCCGCCGACGATGTTATCGGTGATATCGAGCAGGCCGCGCAGGAAGGTCTTGTAAGCTTCGATACCAGCTTCCTGGAAACCCGCAGCGCCGCGCGGCGGCAGACGCTTCGGATAGAAGCCGCCCTTCGCGCCGACCGGCACGATGATGGCGTTCTTCACCTGTTGCGCTTTAACGAGGTCCAGCACTTCCGTGCGGAAGTCGTCGCGGCGATCGGACCACCGGAGGCCCCCACGCGCCACAGGGCCGAAGCGCAGGTGCACGCCTTCCACTTGCGGCGAGGCAACCCAGATTTCGCGATACGGCTTCGGCGCGGGCAGATCTGCGACCGCGTTCGAGTCGATCTTGAACGACATGTAGGACTTCGGCTGCCCATCGGCGCCCCGCTGATAGTAGTTGGTGCGGAGGATCGCCGTGATGAGGCGCGCGATGCGACGCAGCGCACGATCGTCGTCGAGGCTGACAACTTCGTTCAGCGCCGCTTCGATCATGAATTCGAGCTTTCCCGACCGGATCCGCCGCGTCTCCGCAGACTCGGGCAAATTCGGATCGAAACGCGTCTTGAACAGCGTGAGGATCAACGCGGCGAGCTTTGGGTTCGAGGCAAGCGCCTGTTCCTGGATCGCTTGCGACGGATCGAGGCCCGTCTGTTGGCGATAGCGCGCGAGCGCCCGCACCAGCGCTGCTTCGCGCCACGTGCACGGAAGCGTGAGGATGAGGCGATTGAAGCCGTCATTCTCGGCGCGGCTGGTCCAGATCGCTGCGAAGGCGTCTTCGAACTTATGGCCGGCGCGCTCGAGATCGATCGGCTTGCCGTCGGCGGAGCGGGTTTCGATGTCGTGGACGAAAATACGCTGCGCGGGATGAAGACGCCCGGCCTTCAGCTGCAGCTCGAAGTTCACTTCGGAATCGACGAACAGCCCCATGTTCTCAAGGATCGGCACGACGGCCGAGAGCGCCAGCACGTCGCCACGCGCGTAGAACTTACAGCGCATGATGTTCGGCGCATCAGCCGGCAAGCGGTAGGCGCGCGCCCGAATCGCCGTCTCGTCGCTCGACCTCAGAATTTCCGCCGTGTCGATCAGCGCTTCCTCGACCGTATAGCGCTCGCGGTACGCGGCGGTGAAGGCGTGCTCGAACCGGTCGGCCGCTTCCTCGCGCGCGGCGGCGCTGAACGACTCCGAGCGCATCAGCGTGTCGTGGTAGCGGTCGTCCCAGGTGCGGGTGAGCGCTGCGATTTCGCCGTCGAGCGCGGTTGCGCTCGGCGACGGCCGCGCTTTGTCGATCTCGCCGATCACGAACAGGACGCGCGCGAGCTGGGCTTCGCCGAGCTGCGGCTGGAAGCTCTCCACCTGTCCGCCATAGGCGCGCGCGATCATCTCCCCGATCCTCTCTCGCGCTGTCGTGTCGTAGCGGTCCTTCGGCACGTAAGCGAGCGCGGTGACGAAGCGGTTGAAGCGGTCGCGGCGCAGGAACACACGCGCACGCGGACGATCTAGCAGGTGCAGAATGCCGCGGCTGATCTCCAGCAATTCCTCGCGCGACATCTGCCACAGCTCTTCGCGCGGATAGGATTCAATGATCTTGCGGAGCGTCTTGGCGTTGTGGCCGCCGGGCGCGAAGCCGGCCTGCTTCATCACCCAATCGGCCTTGCGGCGCAGTACGGGGATGTTGCGCGTCGGTTCGGTAAAAGACTCGCTTGTGAAAAGGCCGACGAAGCGCACCTCGCCGACCACTTCACCCTTCTCGTTGTAACGCCGCACGCCCACATAGTCGGCGGCGGTTCGGCGGTGCACGCGCGCGCGCAGCGTCGATTTAGCGACGATGAGCGGATTGGGCTCATCCAGCAGACGCTTCAACTCCGGCGTCAGCACCATCGGTTCCGCCGTGGTGCGCAGTACATAGCGCTCCACATCGCACAGCACGCCCATGCAGCTCTGTTCGAGGATCACCGGCTCGTCGGCTTTGTAGCTCTCGCCGTCGCGTGCGTAGTCGTACTCGCGCGCGCCGAGGAACGTGAATTTGTCCGCGGCCAGCCAGCGCAGCAGCTCGACAGCCTCGGTGACTTCTTCGCGTGGCGCGTTGGTCTTGGCCGCTTCCAGTTCCTCGGCCGCCGCCAGCATACGCTCGCGCATCGCACTATAATCGGCAACGGCAGCCTCGACGTCCTTCAACGTATCGCGCACACCGTCATGCAGCGCTTTCGAGCGCGCAGCCGAAAGGCGCGGCACATGCACCTGAATGAGCGAGTCGCGCCCCTCCCCCGACTTCGCCGGCGCGAGCGGGTGGAACATGGCGAGCGGCGCGATGCCCTGATCAGCCAGTTCGCCCATAACCGAGTCCACCAGGAACGGCATGTCCGGGCCGACGACTTCAATGATGTCGCGCTCAAGCTGCCGCCCGCCGGCGCCGACGCCGCGGCGGATGCGCGAGGCGCGCACGCCGGTTTCGCACTCGGCGCGCCAAACCCAGAAATCGTGGGAGAGCGCCGCGAGGTCCGCCATGGTCAGGCCTTCCAGTTCGTCCGGCGACGCATCATCGTACATGCCGCGTAGGAATGCCTCCGCGGCGTTGTCGATCACGCGAAAGGCGGGCCAGGGCCCCTTCTTGGCGTTGGCGATGAACTGATCGGCGGATTCCGGCAATTCGGCGCGCGCAGCGGCGTCCATGAGGGGCGTTTCCTGTTCGATTTTGGGCGCGAACCTACTCGGATGGGGGCCTAAGGCAACTGGCCGGGAGCCGTTCTCTGCCCCAAGTTCGTAGTGTTGCCGTGCGTATGCGGATGGAGCCGCGATGAAGACCGTTCTGATCACCGGCGCGAACCGGGGCATCGGCCTCGAACATACCCGCCGCTACGCCGAACGCGGCGCCCGCGTCTTTGCCACTGCGCGCAAACCCGACGAAGCCGACGAGTTGGCCGCCTTGGCCAAGCGCCACGCTGAGATCAAGGTGCTGGCTTACGACGCTTCGGACAACGGCGCTGCGGCGGCGTTGAAGGACCGGATCGGTTCGGCGCCCCTCGACCTCATGTTCGCGAACGCCGGCGCCATGGGGACGCGACGCCAGACTTTCGGCGATGTCGATACGGAGGCGGTTCAGGCGCTCATCCAGGTCAACGCGCTGGCGCCGCTAAAGCTGGCGGAGGCGTTCGCCGACAACGTTGCGCGATCAGATCGGAAAGTGATGGCGTTTCAGACCAGCCTTATGGGCTCGATCGCCGACAACGGCTCGGGCGGCGCTTACGCCTATCGCCTCTCCAAGGTGACGCTGAACATGATCGGTAAAGGCGTTGCCAACGACCTGCGCAGCAGCGGTGTGATCGCCGTGCTGCTGCATCCAGGCTGGGTGCGCACGCGCATGGGCGGGCAAGGCGGGAAGATCAGCGTCGAAGAATGCGTGGAACGCCAGCAGAAGCTCATCGACGGCCTAACGCCGGCGCAAAGCGGCCGCTTCTTCAACTACGATGGGCGTGAACTGCCTTGGTGAAAAAGCAAAGCGGCGCCGCCAAGCGGGGACAAGCTGCTTGGCGGCGCCTGCAGGCCTCGCAGCAGGCTGGGTGGGGGACGCACGCGGAGGCCTGTTCCGATTGCGACGGCCGCTCCGCTCAAAATGAAGCCCCCCATTGAGCCCACGAGCGCGGATCGACGCGTCAAAACTGACGTTCGAGAGCGCGCCGGATTCGGGTTTTCGTTCTGAAAGCGTTTGCCGAAACGCCCCAAGCCCCCGGCGACGTTCTTGACATCAGCGATACATGTTCGTCGCCGATTCGCAACATCAATTTGATCCGGGCGCGGACATAATCTGCTCTGGTTGATTCGGTGTTGGTTTGCCGTCCGCGGAAAGCAAAATCGCTATCCACCGCGTCGTTGGAAATTGCGCCAATACAATCATCAACATCACGGTGAGCGGCGCCGCAAGGAACGCGCCCGCGATGCCCCACATCGCGCCCCAGATCGCCAAAGCGAGCAGAACGACAACTGCAGAAAGATTCAATGAATCTCCTGTCATGCGCGGCTGCACGAAATTGCCGATAAGGAACTGCCAGGCGCTAGTGGCGATGGCGACGCCGGCAATGTGGGGAAGCGACGTGAACTGAACCAGCGCCACGCCAGTGACGACGGCAACGGCAACCACGGAGCCGATGGTCGGCACGTAGTTGAGAAAGAAAATCACAAACGACCAGAAGAGTGCGTTTTCGACGCCCGCGATGAGCAGGGTGGCGTAGGTGAGCGCGGTGATGATGAGGCTGATCACCGTCTGCACCCAAAGGTACTGCTCCATCGAGACGCGGATGCGCCTGAACACGTCGCGCGCCTGCTCGCGCTTGGGACCGATGCCGAAGATGAAGTTGAGCTTCTTGGTCATAATTCCGGCGGCCGGAAACATGAAGCCGAGATAGAGCAGAATGAACATGATGTCGGAGGCGAGGTTTCGGAGACTGGCGCCGACTTGGGCCGCCACCTCCTCCGGATTGAGCCGCGCGATCAGGTCGTAGAAGGTCGGTATCTGCCCGGCGATGCCGAGCTGCATGTAGATCTCAGCAATGACGTTGTTGAGCCGCGTCTCGTAGCGCGTGAAGTCGCCGCTCATCGAACTGATGTTCGTGACGATCACGAACCCGATCAGCGCCACCAGCCCCAGCACGATCACGAGCGCTACCGGCAATGCCGCGAAGCGCGGCATGAAGTGGAGCCGTTTGTCGAGCGTCTCGGCGAGGCCGTCGATGGCCAGCCATAACAGCAGCGCGAGCGCGAACTGCGTCAGCGGCTCGCGCAGGAAATAGAGCCCCGCGGCGATCACGCCTGCGGCGATGATCCACAGCGCGCCGCGTTGCGATAAGTCCATAGAGACGGCTCCTGTCGGCTTGGCCGGACACGCCCAATGCGCCAAGCTGGCAAGCGAAGCAAGGAGACTTGAATGGCGTCCGCGATCGAGATCGGTGCGAGCCCAGAAGGGCGCCAATCGATGGCGCTGAAGCGCGCCAACCGCCACGGGCTCATCGCCGGCGCCACGGGAACCGGCAAGACAGTGACGCTGCAGGTCCTGGCTGAAGCGTTCGCACGCGAAGGCGTCAACGTGTTCGCCGCCGACATCAAAGGCGATCTCTCGGGCTGCGCGGGCATGGACCCGACGCCGCCCGGGTGGGCCAGCGCGCGCGCCGAAGAGATCGGCATGCCGATCACGCCGGAAGCCGCGCCCGTCGTATTCTGGGATGTGTATGGCGAACTCGGCCATCCGGTGCGCACCACCATAACGGAGATGGGTCCAGTGTTGATGGGCCGCGTGCTGGAAGCGACAGCCGCGCAGGAAGGCGCGCTCACGATCGCGTTCCGCTTGGCTGATGATTGGATCAAGGAAGACAAGAAAGAAGGCTTGCTCCTCGATCTCAACGACCTGCGCGCGCTGCTCACCTATCTCAGCGAAAACGCCGACGAGATCGGCAAGCAATACGGCCTCGTCACGCCGCAATCGATCGCCGCGCTTCAGCGCAAAATCCTGCAGCTGGAGATGGACGGCGCCGACCGCTTCTTTGGCGAGCCGGCCTTCAAGCTCGAGGAGCTGCTGAAGCCGCGCGAGGACGGCAAAGGCACAGTGCATGTGCTCGCCTCCGAGCGCCTGGTGCAAAGCCCGCGACTCTACTCCGCCTTCCTGCTCTGGCTGATGAGCGAACTTTGGGAAGAATTGCCGGAGGTCGGCGATCAGGATAGGCCGAGGCTCGTCTTCTTTTTCGACGAGGCCCACCTCCTCTTCCGCGATGCGCCGAAGGAACTGGTCAACAAAGTCGAGCAAGTTGTGCGGCTGATCCGCTCCAAGGGCGTCGGCATCTATTTCGTCACGCAATCGCCGACGGACGTGCCGGAGCTTGTGCTCTCTCAACTCGGCAACCGCTTCCAGCACGCGCTGCGCGCCTACACGCCGACGGATCAGAAGGCGGTCCGCGCCGCAGCGCAGAGCTTCCGCGCGAACGCGAACGTGGACGTCGCGAAGGAGATTCAGGAATTGGGCGTCGGCGAAGCGCTGGTCTCCACGCTTGACGAAAAAGGCGCGCCGACGCCGGTCGCGCGCACCAAGATCCGTGCGCCGAACAGCCATGTCGGCCCCATCCTGCTGACCGAACGCCAAACCCTCATGCGCGCCAACACGGCGGGCCGCGTCTATGAAAAGGCCATCGACCGCGAAAGCGCGCACGAAATTCTCGGACGGCGAGCGGCGCAGATCGCGGATGATGTTGCACCGAAGCCGCGACCGAAGTCGAAGGCTGATGCGGAGAGAAACTCCGCGCCCAGAACAACGCCCTCGCCATCACCGCGCGCTAGGAGCGGTGCTATCACGATGTCAGAATTCGGACGCGGCGTTGGGAAGTTGGCCGGCCAAGCAGCTCGCGAAGTTAGCCGCGTCGCAATTAGATACTGGGAACGCAACGTCTTGGGTACGCCGGCGCGGCGACGCCGAAGATAGCGCAAGGGAGGCGGGTATGGCTCGCGGGCCACGCATACCAGGTTTGTCCTTCTCGTGGCGGCGCGCGATCGGATTGTCGCAAGCACAGGCGCGCCTTTCTAGGCAGATCGGCGTTCCGCTTTCCGGATCAGGCCGTCAGAGAAAGATCGGAGCAGCACTCGGCGGCATCGGTGTAGTCGCTCTCATCATTTCCGCTGTGCTGCGCGTTCTTGGTGGCAGGAGGTAGCCATGATCGAACTCGTCATCGACCAGAAGCGGAAAGATCTTGGCGGCTTTGAAGTTGGACGCGTGCTCCCCTACGCCAAGCGGCGGATGGTGGGACCGTTCGTGTTCTTCGATCACATCGGCCCGGCGATGTTTCAGCCCGGTTTTCCGCGCACTGTGGATGTGCGCCCACACCCGCACATCGGCCTCGCGACGGTGACGTATCTCTTCCAAGGCGAGATGACGCATCGCGACAGCCTCGGCTTCACGCAGGATATCCGTCCTGGCGAAGTGAACTGGATGACCGCCGGCCGCGGCATCACGCACTCAGAACGGTTCGAACGGCTGCGCCGCGAAGGCGGGCCGATGCACGGCATCCAGTCCTGGGTCGCACTGCCGGAGGAGCATGAGGAGACTGACCCCGCCTTCCACCACCACGCCGGCGCGGATCTCCCCGCCGGCGATGACGCAGGCCTGCGCTGGCGCCTCGTCGCGGGCGAAGCGTTCGGCGCACGCGCGGGCGTGAAGACATTTTCGCCGATCTTCTATCTGCACTGCGAACTGGCGCCCGGCGGCGTTGTCGAAACGCCGAACGAATACTTGGAGCGCGCCGCCTACGTCGCCGAGGGCGAAGTCGAGTGCGAAGGCTCGGCGTATCACGCTGGGCAGATGATCGTGTTCGCCGCCGGCGCTCCTGGCGTGGTGCGCAGCGAACGCGGCGCAACCGTGATGCTGCTAGGCGGCGAGCCGGTCGGCCCGCGCTTCATCGAATGGAATTTCGTGTCGTCGTCGAAGGACCGGCTGGAGCAAGCGAAAGCCGACTGGCGCGCCGGGCGGATGAAGTTGCCCGATGCCGACAATCAGGAGTTCATCCCGCTCCCCGATCCGCCGCCGCCGGCCAATCCGATGAGCTAATCCACTAGCCCGCTCTTCCATTCCGCATCCCGGCGCGGGAGCGCGAGATAGGCTTCGCTGCGCATTTCCATGAGGCGCGAGGCGGTGCGTTCGAACTCGAAGCTCTGGTCGCCGGCCGTATAAAGGTCCTGGGGCGGCGCGTCCGCGCTGGCGACGAGCTTCACTTTCGCTTCGTAGAGCGCGTCGATCAGAACGCGGAAGCGCGCCGCTTCTTCGCGCATCGATGGCGTGAGCTGAGGAATGTTTTCCAGCAGCACCGTGTGAAATCGCTCCGCGATTTCGAGATAGTCGGCCGCACCGAGCGGTCGCCTGCAGAGTTCATCGAACGAAAAGCGCGCCACGCCTGCCGCCTCGCGCTCCACCATCAGCACGCGCCCGCCAACATCGAGCGCAACATGCTGAGGCGCAGCGCCGGCAGTTAACCGCTTCCAGGCGCGCTCCATCGCTTCATCCGCCGCGGGGCCGAGCGGCGCATAGAAAACGGGCGCGGCCATCAGCTGGTGCAAACGGAAATCCTGTGGCCCGGCGATCTCTATCACGTCGAGCTTGTTTTTGATGAGCGCGATGAACGGCAGGAAGAGCTGGCGGTTGAGGCCGTTCTTGTAGAGATCGTCCGGCGGCCGGTTCGAGGTCGCGACCACCACCACGTCTTCCTCGAATAGGCGCTCGAACAACCGCCCCAGGATCATCGCGTCGGCAATGTCCGTGACTTGCAATTCGTCGAAGCACAAGAGCCGTGCGTCCGCAGCAATTTCCTTAGCCGCATCCGCGACGAGTTGATCCTGCCCTGCTCCTTTGGCACGCGCGTCACGTAAGAACGCGTGCCGCTCCTGCATGAATTCGTGGAAGTGCACGCGCCGCTTCTTGGCTACGGGCGCCGCTTCAAAGAACAAGTCCAGCAGCATCGACTTGCCGCGCCCCACCGGTCCCCAGAGATAAACCCCTCGCGGCGCCTCGGACTTGCGCAACCATCCGCCCGGCTTCCAGCGCGCCAGCTCCTGCGCCAGCGCTTCCAGGCGCTCGGCGCCGCGCGCCTGGTCCGCGTCGGGCTGAAGCTCGCCCCTGGCGAGCCGTTGGCGGTAGGCGGCCAAGGGCGACATCGGCGCTAAAGACAGTTGGATTCTCCACATGGCAACTAGCCGCGATCGCGGCGGCGTGCTTTTTTCCGGCCATGCAGTCCGAGTCGCAGGTCCAGAGCACGACCATGATCGATGCGGCGCCGGCTGCGCCCGCCAAGCACATCGTCGATGTGCTGATCGAAGAGCGCGCGCCGAAGCTGTCGAGCGGGCCGCTTTGGCCGATCATTCGCCGCCCGCTCTACACGGTGCTGAACTACAACAAGGCCATCCGCATGGCCGACCTGATCGCGCCGATGAGTGGACGCGATGCGCTGGAGTCGGTGGCGCAGCTTTTGTCGGTGAAGCTGAACGTCTCAGGCCTAGACCGCATGCCGCGCGAAGGCGCGTTCCTGCTGCTCGCCAACCACCCCACCGGCATCACCGATGGTGTGGCGGTGTATGACACGATCAAGAAGCTGCGCCCGGACGCACTCTTTTACGCGAACTCCGATGCGCTGCGTGTTTGCCCGCGCTTCGACGAAGTGCTGATCCCCGTCGAGTGGGTGCAGGCCAAACGCACACGCGAGCGCACGCGCCTCACACTGAAAATGACGGACGAGGCGCTTGAGCAAGGCCGCCCGATCGTGATCTTTCCCGCAGGCCGCCTGGCGCGGCAGCGCGACGGCGTACTGCTCGATCCCGAATGGATGCCCACGGCGGCGTCGCTCGCGCGCAAGAACAAGCTGCCCATCGTGCCGGTGCACATGAGCGGCCCCTTCGCGTTCTGGTTTCACACCTTCGCGAAGTTCTCAGCCGAGCTTCGTGACATCACGCTCTTTCACGAGCTGCTGAACAAGCAGGGCAAGACCTACACGCTGACGTTCGGCCCGCTCATTCCCGCCGAACACGTCAGCGGCGACAGCACCAGCGTCATCCGGAAGTTGAAATACTACATCGAGCGCATCCTGCCGCGCTCGCCGGACACGCCGTTCGATCCCGACGGCCCCGAATGCCCCTGGCGCGATCCGCCGCCGAAGCTTGGCTGAAAAAATCGGCCTCACGCGAATTTGTGAAAATTTGGCCATGGACGAACCGCGCGACGCGGTGCAAGCATGGCGTTGCGAGGGGCGGTGACGGAGTGAGCGTCTCCATGCGCGCCCAGACCTTGGCAATCGCTGTGTGGGCAGGCCTAACCGCCATTGCCACGGCGATTCCTTACATCCCGCCGCCGATCCCGGTTTATGACGCGCCGATCGATCGCGCGTTGCAGAACGTCGCGGCGATGGAAGGCGTGGAAGAGGCGCAACGCCAGCGGCTGCTGGGACGTCTGAACCTCCTTGCCTATGCGCGCAACGACGCCGCATTCACTTACGTCACCGAAGACAACCAGCTCGTGGAAGCGGGCAGCGTGCTCTGCACGGAAGCGCGGCCGTCGCGTTACGGGCAGCCGGATACGCCGGACAATTTCGGCCCGAACGATCGCTGCGCCGCATTCAATTTCCAGCTCGGCCCGCTAGACGAAGTCCCGGAAGCCGCGCCGCAGCAAGCGAGCGCCGGCGCACTCGCGCGACTCGAAGCGGCGCGCGGACATTATCGGCGCGCGCTGAGCATTGACGCGAACGATCTGCGCGCGCGGCTTGGCTACGCCTACGTGCTTGATCGCCTGGGTGAGACGAATGCGGCGCGGCGCGAGCTGCGCACCATCCTAAAGAAGGGCATGCCGCGACTGCGCGGTGAAACGTCGGAGTGGGAGGATCACGCCGTTCTCACCGAAACCGCCGCGCACTTGGCGCATCTCGCCACTTCCAGCAGCGACCGGCGGCGTATGGAAAATCTGCGCGTTCGCCTCGAAGCCAGCCGGCCCATGATTTATGTCACGCCGATCGTCGTCCCGCTCACCGACCGGCCGTTCGATCGCATGATCGATGCGGGCTCTGACGTAGTGTTCGACTTTGCCGGCACGGGCGACACGCGCGCGCAAGGCTGGCTGACGCCAGATGCGGCGTGGCTGGTGTGGGATCCCGAATGGCGCGGCCAGGTGCGCTCGGGCTTCGACATGATCGGCCAGCGCACCTGGAGCGTGTTCTGGAGCGACGGCTTCGAAGCGCTGCGCGCGCTCGACGACAATCGCGACGGCGAACTCACCGGCGGCGAACTCGGCGGGCTTTCGCTCTGGCGCGACGACAACAGCAACGGCGTCTCGGATCCGGGCGAAGTGCTGCCGGCGAATGTGCACGGCATCGCCGCGCTCGCGGTACGCGGTACGCCGACGCGGCCCGGCCTCATCACCGCGCCCCAAGGCGTGCGCTTCGACGACGGCCGCACGCGGCCCCTCTATGACTGGACGCCCGGCATCACGGGACCGACGTCTTAGCCCTTCGCCACCGCACTGATGCGGCGCGTCAGTTCTTCGGGCTGGAAAGGCTTCTGCAGCACCGGGCTTTGCTTCCACTCTTCCTTCAGGCCCTGGGCCCCGTAGCCAGTGGCGAACACGAACGGCACGCCGCGCGAACGCAGCACTTCGGCGACGGGATACGTGAGCTGGCCGTTGAGGTTCACATCGACGATGGCGAAATCGAGTTGGAGCTCTTCGGCCAGCTTCTGCGCCTGCTCCAGCCGCCCGGCCGTGCCGACGACCTCATGGCCCATGTCGACGATGAGATCCTCGATCATCATCGCGACAATGGACTCATCCTCGATGATCAGCACCTTCAATTTGGGAGCTTCCGACATCACGTCCACCTAACCATGCGCTTCCAGCGGCGTGCTCATCTGCGCCACGACGCCGGCTGGAAGATAAAGAATGCGCGCCTCCCCGCCTAGGTCGTTGGACAGGCTGCGCTCGATCAGGCGCGTGCCGAAGCCGCTGCGCGTCGGCGGCGTGACCGGCGGGCCGCCGTCTTCGCGCCAGTTCATATGCAGCGCGCCCTCGTCCACCGACCAAGCGAGGGTGATGCGCCCGTCCCGGTTGGAGAGCGCCCCATACTTCATGGCGTTAGTGCCCAGTTCGTGCAGCGCGATGGATAGCGCCAGCGCCTGCTTCGGCGTGACGCGGGCGTCGGGGCCGCCAATATCGATGCGATCCTTGGTGCGGAACGGCGCGACGGATTGATCGACGATCTGGCGCAGTTGCGCGCCCTTCCAGTTTTCCCCGGTGAGGATGTCGTGCGCGCGCGAAAGCGCGCCGAGGCGCGAATTGAACAGCGCGAGCGCTTCTTTGTTATGCTCGTCTTGCTTCAGGGTTTGCATCGCCAGCGATTGCACTGTCGCCAGCGTGTTCTTCACGCGGTGATTGAGTTCGTTGATCAGCAGCGTGCGCTGCTCTTCGGCCTGCAAACGGTCCGTGACGTCAGTGTTGGTCCCGAACCAGCGCACGACGCCGCCTTGTTCATCGTGAATGGGCAGGGCGCGCGAGAGAAACCAGCGGTACTCGCCGTCCTTGCCGCGCAGCGGGAATGTGTCTTCCCACGGCTGCCCCGCTTCGACGCAGCGCATGAAGTTCGCGCGCACGCGCTCACCGTGATCGGGATGGTTCAGCGTCTGGCTCACGGCAGGGTCGTTGACGTCTTCCTCACTGAGTCCGGTAAAGTCGTAGAAGCGCTTGTTGAACCAGTACGCATTGCCTTTCGCATCCGCCATCCAGGCAAGTTGGGCGATGTTGTCGGCCATCATGCGGAATTGCATGTCGCTCTTACGCTGGTTGTCCAGCGATTGGCGCCGGTATGCGCGCGCACGCTCCCGCTCGATGGCGAAACCAAGATGGCGCGCGATGGTGAGCCCCAGATCCAGTTCTTCGCGCGTGAAGGCGTGCGGCGCATCGTGGTACGCCATGAACTTGCCGATGACGCCGCCGTCCGCGACCAATGGAATAAACGCGAGCGCCCCGATGCCTTCGCCGGCGATGGTCGCTTTCAGCTCATCGGTGAGATCGGCGGCCGCGATGTCGTCTACGTGGACCGGCTCGGGCTGCGGTTCTCCCGGCTTCCACGGAGTGTGGCCCGTTACGGCTTGGCGATACTCGGCCGAGAGGCCGCGCGAGGCGATGAATTGCATGACGCCCGCGTCGTCGAAGAGAAGGATCGAAGCGCGGTCGCACTGGAGGCCGCCGATGATCGCGTCGAGGGCGGCGTTCGACACATCCTCTTCGCGTTCGGCGCGAAAGAGGCTGTCCGTGAAGCGATAGAGCACGCCGAGTTCATCGGCGCGGCGCGCACCTCTGGCTTCGGCCAAATGTGGGTCTGTCTCGCTCAAACCGCACTCCCCACCCTTTCGGGCAACAGGCGGTAACGCGCGAGGCGCCGCTTCGGTTCCCTGTCCTACAGCTTCCGCTCTACCATGGCCTTCTTGATCTCGGCGATGGCCTTGGCGGGGTTCAGTCCCTTGGGACAGACTTGCGCGCAATTCATGATGGTGTGGCAGCGGTAGAGCTTGAACGGATCCTCGAGCGCATCGAGCCGCTCGCCCTGGTTTTCGTCGCGGCTGTCGGCGATCCAGCGATACGCCTGTAGGAGCGCCGCCGGTCCGTAGAAGCGCTCGGAATTCCACCAATAAGACGGGCACGAGGTGGAGCAGCAAGCGCAGAGGATGCACTCGTAGAGTCCATCGAGCTTAGCGCGCTCTTCCGGGCTCTGACGCCATTCGCCATCGGGCTCGGGCGTGCGTGTCTGCAGGTAGGGTTGGATCGCGGAGTATTGCGCGATGAAGTTGGAGAGATCGGGCACCAGGTCCTTGATCACCGGCTGATGCGGCAGGGGCGAGACCGTGATCGTGCCAGCGGGCAGATCGTCCATGCCCTTGGTGCACGCGAGCGTGTTGCGCCCGGAAATGTTCATCGCGCACGAACCGCAAATGCCTTCGCGGCACGAGCGGCGGAAGGTGAGGGTTGAGTCGATGTCGTTCTTGATGGCGATCAGCGCGTCCAGAACCATCGGGCCGCAGCTGTCGAGGTCGACGTCGTACGTATCCCAGCGCGGGTTTTCTCCGGTCTCAGGATCGTAGCGGTAGACCTTGAAACTGCGCACGCGTTTGGCGCCGGCTCTGGCCTTGTGGCGCTTGCCCGAGCGCACCTTGGAATTCTGCGGCAGCGTGAGTTCGACCATGCCCCGGTGATGGCGAGGCTCGCGCTTAGCGTCAAGGTGACACGTCGCCCCTCTTGGATCGCGGGCCTTCAGGTCCGCACTTTCGCCTCGGCCTAGCAATGCGCGTCTGAAGACGCGCGGTCCAAGTAACTTACTCTGCGCTGGCGGGCGTCGCCGTACCGCGCCCGTACCAGTCGATCCGGCGCGTCGCGATCATGGTGGCGGCGATCACGATAAAAGCGACTAGCGAGCCGGCGAAGAGCGCGAAGTCTTCGAGCGTCATCAGCACATACATGACGCCATAGAGCGCCGCGAGGCCGATAAGCGCGCGGATGCCGATGGCGGCCGAGTTGAAGGACACGCCGGCATAATATGCGAGCAAGCCCACGGTGGCCGCAGCGCCGATCAGGAAGGCCGGCGTGAAGCCGATAATTTCCGTCATCGATAAGAGCAGCAGGTAAAAGACGCACTGCGCTAGGCCAACCAGCACGTATTGCGCCGGGTGTGCCTTGCGGCCGCTGACGGCTTCGAAGATCAGCGTCGCCAGGAAGACGATGCCGATGAACATGATGCCGTAGCGCACGGCGCGCATCACACCTTGGTAGATATTGTCGGACGACACGAAGGTGACAGCCATGTCGCGGCCGGCCGCGAGGCCGAGATTGAAGCTATTGAGGTCCGCAGCCTTCTCGATGCCGCGCGCAACGAACGGCACGCGCCAGGAAACGGAGAAGCCCGCATCGGTTACTTCCGGCGCCCGGCCCGCTTGGAAATAGCCTTCCGCGCGCACGTCGCGGCGATCGCCGGTAATCGTGGTCGTGGTGTCTTGGGCGAACGCGGCAACCGAGAAGCGCTCAGCGCCCGTCAGCACGAGGCGCGTTTCGACGCTGAAATCCTGCGGGGCGCCGGTGAACCGGGCCGGGGCGGCGAAGGCTTGGAGCCCGGTCGGCACCGGCGCCGTGGGCGACGAGAAGATGCCGGGCCGCGAATAGTCGGGCGCGGGCGCCGAAAGGCTCAGGTCGGAGATGGGCTCCAGCGTCGCGGTGATCCCGTCGGCAAAGCGGAGTTCGGCCGCGTCGCGAATGGCGCGGCTGTCGCTGACGAACATGACGACGCGGGCCTGCGTCCAATCGAGATTGTAGGAGTCATCGACGCCTTCCATCGCGTCGCCTGGCGCGAAGCGCGCCTCGAAGTCGGTGGTGGCGGTGTAGATCGCGGCGCGGTAGATGCCGACGGGCCGATCGCGCACCTCAAGACTCGTATTGGCCGTGCCGACTTCGGGGAAGATCACATAAGAGCCGCGGTCGATGCGGCGCTGCACGCGGTTCTGGTCATCCGTGACTTCGACCGCGCGTGAATACGGCACCAGCAGCATGGGCCCGCCGATCACTTGCGAGCCGCCCGCCGCGCCGCCGATCTGCGCGGTGACTTCGCGGGCCCGGTTCTCGCGCTCGGCGACAAGGCCGCCCACCACCAAGAGCGGGATGCCCATGGCCAACACCAGCGCGCAGACCAGCAAGAGCTTCAGGCCCAACGATCCGCGCGGGATCAGGCCCGATATCGGATTGGTCGTCACGGCCATGTCCCTCCCGCAGGCCAGCTTATGACCCGCATGCAATTATACCTCGCGCCGCGATCACGGCGATATCTCGACAGAGACCGAGCTTTCCGGCGGCGTCCAAATCTCTTCTTCCTGAACGGGCGGCGGCTCGGCGCTCCACGCGATAACAAAGGCGGCCGCGCCCGCAAGCGCGCACGCGAAGGACCAGCCGAGCGTGATCCAATCATAACCGGATGCGGCGACAGTCGCGTCCGCCTTGGCGATCCGATCTTCAAGACGTTGCCCAGCGCCTTCGCGAAACTCGGCTTCGGCCTCGATCAATTTCTCGTCGGCGACATCCGACTCGACACGAATTTTGTAGGCGAGACGGGTCCACTCAGCCTTGTCCAAGTCCTCGCTCTGTTGCGGAATGCGCGCCCGGAGGTCGCGCACGGCGATCTGGCGTCGCGCGTCGATCAGCACATAGCCGACGACGAAAACGAACGGCAGCGCAAAACCCCAGGGCGCGGCGGCCGGCATCCAGTCGCGGACGAAAAGGCCGAGCGAACCGAGGAAGAGCCCGCCAAGCACCAGAAATTCCACAATCCCCTGCCCGCGGTCGCCGAGGGACGCGCGCAGACGCCGGCGGCGCGCGCCCATCTCCGCAAAAAGTGAAGGGAAGAATCCGGCCATGTCCAGGCGCAATAGCCTAGCGGGAGGGAGCGGCAAAGGCCGGGCGGCGGCTCGATTTTGGCGCCCTCCCGTCCTAGGGTCTGCCCGCGAGATCGAGGGGACGCGATGAAGCTGAACTGGAAATGGATCGGCATCGGCGCGGGCGCGGTGGTCGGCGTGCTGGTGCTCGCGGCTATCCTGTTCGTGGTGTTCTTCCCCAAGGAGCTTGCTGCGCGCGAAGCGGAGCGGCGCATCGAGGAGACCACGGGCCGCGAACTGACGCTGGGCTCGAACATCGAGATCAGCCTGTTTCCCAACCTGGGCTTCTCGGTCGACAACGCTTCGCTCTCCAATCCCGAAGGCTTCGACGATCCCGCGCGGCGCGGCGGCACGGAAGCGGCGGCGGCGCCCTTCATTGCCACGGACCGCATCGTGTTCGCGGTGGCGCTGCTGCCGCTCTTGAGCGGCGACATCCAGGTGAAGCGGCTCATCTTCGACGGCGCGGAAGTGCGTCTGCGCGCCAAGGAAGACGGCAGCGCCAACTGGACCTTCCCGACGGAGGAGGATCCCGAGCAGCCGACGCTGGAGGATCTCCGGCTCGACGACGTTCAGCTTAACGACAGCCTGATCACGTTCGAAGGCGCCGAGGGCGGCGCGCCGCTGACGCTTGAAGATGTGGATGCGCGCTTGACGCTGGAGTCCCTGGATAATCCCGCGACGTTGAACGCCGCGTTCAACTATCGCGAAGAACGCGTGAACGTTGACGCTGCGGTCGGCCTGCCCCGCGCTGTGCTGGAGAAGGGCGAGACACCGCTTGAAGCACAGGTCAGCTCCGATGCACTGAATGCGAGTTTCGACGGAACATTCAACGGCGAGACCGGCGCGCTGGCCGGCGCGTTGGAGTCGCGTGGGGCGAGCTTGCGGCGTTTGCTGGCCTGGATCGGCTCGCCGATGGCGGAGGGCGGCGGGTTCGGCGCGTTCGAAGTCGCCGGGCAGCTGCGGCGCGAAGGCGACACGATCTCGCTGACCGATGCGACGCTGGGCCTCGATGACATCGATGCAAGCGGAAGCATCAGCATCGTCACGCAGGAGAACGACCGCCTGCGCATCGATGGCGCGCTCTCCGCGCCCCGCATCGATCTCAACACCTACCTGCCCGCGCCGGCGCAAGGCACCGAAGCGGGCGGCGTCGCGGTGAACCAAGGTTGGAGCAACGATCCGCTGGATTTCACGGGCCTTCGTGCGCTCGACGCGAACCTCGCGCTCAGCGTGGCCGCGCTGAGGTTCCAGCGCATGGATTTCTCCAACGTGCAGATGGCGCTGCGCGTCGCGAACGGCGCGGCGGATGCGCGGCTGACGCGCCTGGCGCTTTATGGCGGCGCCGGCACGGGACGGTTGATCGCCGATGGATCCGGCGCTGTGCCGCGGCTGGCGATCGAGCTTAACGCGCAGAACGTGCAGGCCGAGCCCCTGCTGCGCGACGCAATCGGGTTCGACAAGATCACGGGCCGCGGCGCGCTGCGCGCTTCTCTGGTCGGACGCGGTCCGTCGCAAGCGGCGATCATGCGCGCGCTCAGCGGCAACGCGTCGTTTTCGTTCAATGACGGGCAATGGAAGGGCGTGAACCTCGCGCAGATGGCGCGGACGCTGCAGTCTGTCGTGTCGGGTCAGTCGGTGAGCTCCGGCGGCGGCGCGACCGACTTCGCTGAACTCGGCGCGAGCTTTGTCGTCGCGGACGGCGTGGCGGCCACGGAGAATCTGCGGCTGCTCAATCCATTCGTGCGGCTCGAAGGCGCAGGGCTCGTGAACATCGGCGCGCAGACGATCGATATGCGCCTTGCGCCGCGGGCGGTGCGCTCGGCGCAAGGCCAAGGCGGCGATGCAAGCATTGCAGGCTTGGGCATCCCCTTCCGCGTGACAGGACCGTGGTCGCGCGTGAGCTTCCGGCCGGCGATCGAAGAGATAGTGCAAAACCAGCTGCGCGATATTCTGAATCGGCGCGGCGAGGGCGAGAGCGCCAATCCGCTCGGCGCGCTGGGGGAAGCGCTGTTTGGGCGGGCGCCAGCGCAGCCTGCCGAGACGCCAGCGGAAAGACCCGCGCCGAGCGATGGCGCCGAAGCGCCAGCGCCTGCACCGGAGGAACAGAAGCAGCAGGAGCGTCCACGCAATCCTCTGGCGGACATTTTCCGGCGCGCGATGGAAGGCGACAATGACGAGGAGCCAGCGCCGGCGCCAAGTCCGTGAGCATGGCCGTATGATCGCGGAACGAGCGCCGTTGCCGCGTTGTCAAAGAGCAATCTCGTCTCCCCGGTGGGCAGCCTTCAGGGCTTCGCCGCTTCGGCTCGCCAAGGAGGCGGGGCGCGTCGGACGCGCCGAGTTAGTCTCTAGTTTGCGCACTGCATCGCTGCAGCACGCGCGCGTCGAACGCGCCCCGTATTTCGGCCGTTCTTCCCGGATTGGCGAACCAGGAGTTT
>Ga0196964_10000725_pt1 | contig 18437 bp, 37 predicted proteins | sample S1_10metaG_FD_148615 | JGI IMG/M metagenome (GOLD analysis project Ga0196964, IMG submission 148615) | Soil microbial communities from Anza Borrego desert, Southern California, United States - S1_10 | ecosystem: Environmental > Terrestrial > Soil > Desert | place: USA: California | collected... | reverse complement strand
CGTCCTGAGCGCCCATGGGGCAAGTCTCGATATCGTCCAGAATGGAAAGATTTGGGAATAGCCATGTTGTTCATCCGCTGGGCGGCCATTTGTTTTCTTGCGGTCACGGCAGCCACACTGTGGTTGCTGGCCATGACCAATGAGGTTTTCGGCCCCTTCACGCCGATGTCGGTGCGCTTTTTCATCACCGGCACTGCCTTGGCGGCCACCCTCCTGGTCATTGGTGTCGCCTATGTTCTTATCCCGTCAAACAGGGAGGACCAATCATGATTCGGGTAGCCCTCGGCACCATCGTCGTCGGCCTTTTGGCCTATGCTTTTTACGAGCTTGCCAAGTGGGCCAGAGTCCACCGCAAGGAGCAGGAAATCCAAGAGGAAGAGATCGAGGCCGAGGTCATCGACCGGGAGGCCTATCTGGCGGCCCTGAGAAAGGCCAATCGCCAACGTCGATTGGAACTCGGCTTACCGCCCGATGACGACGATATCATTGTAGACATGCCCAAACAACCGGAGACCAAGACCCATGCCCACTAAAGCCATTGTGGCCGGTATCGGCGCCCTCGCCCTCTTGATCCTGGGGTATATGATCATGGGCATCAACACCAACGGCTACAGAACCGTGGTCCAGCGTCCCTCGGGCTACACCTTCGTCAAGTTCGCTCCGGGCCCCTATTTGCACTGGTTCGGATCGGCGGAATCCTATCCCGATATCATCACCTTCGACTTCGACAAAAGTCAGGACGGCGGCGATGTCCGTTCCATCGAGCAGCAGGGGATCGCGGTGCGCTATCAGGATGGCGGCACAGGCGTCATCTACGGCCAGGGGCGCTATAACCTGCCCAACGACGAGCCGACGATGGTTTCCCTGCACCGGGCGTTCCGCTCGGCCACTGGGCTCGGCCACAAACTGATCAAGCCGACGGCGGAAGAACGCATCAACCTCACCGCCGGTCTGATGACCTCGGAAGAGGCCTACACCACCAAGCGCGGGGTGTTCACCGAGTGGGCAAGAGACCAGATTCAGAAGGGCAAATACAAGACAACCTTACAGAAGATGCAGGCCAAGGAAGAGGGGACGCAGGAGACCGTCTACCGTGACTTTCCGGTGATCGAATACGGCAAGGATGGTCAGCCTATTTACCTCGATAACGACTTCACCATTTATGGCATTACCCTCTCGGGCTTCCAGATCGTCGATTGGAACTTCGAGGACAAGACCCTGGAGCAGATCGCCGCCAAGCGCGGAGCGACCATGGCCATCATCACCGCCAAGGCCAACGCCGAAAGGGCGAAGCAGGACGCGGAGACGGCCAAGCAGGAAGGCATCGCCAAGGTCGCCGTCGCCCAGTATGAAAAAGAGGTCGAGAAGAAAAAGGCCGAGGTGGACGCCGAAAAGGACAAAGCCGTCGCCGTCACCAAGGCCGAGCAGTTGAAGGTGGTGGCCGAAACCAACGCCAAGCAGCGAGTTGCCGTGGCCGAGCAGGACAAGCTAGAGAAAGAGCAGAACAAGCTGGCCATGGCCGAATACAAACAGGCCGAAACCCTCAGGGGTGAAGGCGACGCCTCCTATAAGAAAGCCGTGATCGAGGCCGATGGCGCCCTTGCGCAAAAGCTGCAAACCTACGAGAATGTCATGGCCATTTTCGCTAAGGAGTTCGGCCGTCAAAAGTGGGTGCCGGAAATCGTCTTCGGCGCCAATGCAACACCCGGGGGCAGCGGCAATCAAGCGGCCGATTTAATCAACCTGCTCAATGCCAAAACCGCCAAGGACCTGTCCCTCGACTTAGGGGTCGCCGGTCCCCGCAACACGGCGCAAAAGTAGGAGTCCACCGCATGTCCGCCGCTAAGAAAACAGAGGTCACTGAAATCCACCCGCCTGTCACTCATTCGGGTGAGGGCGCCGACATCATGTCGATGATCCAAATCGCCATGGCCCGGCCGGATTTCCCCGTGGCCACCATCGAGCGCATGTTCGACCTTTACCAGAAGGCCGAGGCCGAGAAGGCGCGCAAGGCGTACTATGCTGCCCTTGCCGTCATGCAGCCGAAGCTGCCGGTGATCGAAAAGAAAGGCATCATCAAAACCAACGAGAAGGACGCCAACGGCAACAAGACCGGCCGCCAAAAGGACCAGAGCCGCTATGCGCTTTGGGAAGACATCATGGAGGGCGTCCTGCCGGTCCTCTCCGAGCACGGGTTCTCGATTTTCTTCATCAACGAGCAGCCGACTCCGGATCGCATCATCACCACCGCCAAACTCGCCCATAAGGATGGGCATTTCGAGACAAGCTCGATTTCCCTGCCCATCGACACCTCGGGATCGAAGAACAACGTGCAGGGCTGGGGAAGCTCCGCCCAGTACGGTAAGCGCTATTCGGCTTCGGCGCTACTCAACCTCGTGGCCAGAGGCGAGGACGATGACGGACAGGCAGCAGGTATTGTGGCCGAAACCTTGACCGAAGACCAGATCAAGACTATCCGCGTCCTCCTGGCCGAAACCAAGACCAAGGAAGAGGCCTTCCTGCGCTACATCACCAAGACGGACACGCTGGAAGACGTGCCCGCGGGGGCCTTCGAATCCCTGAAAGGGTTCCTCGACACCAAAAAAGAGAAGATTAAGCAGGGGGCGCCGGTCTAATGCGGGTCATTGAATGCGAACAAAACACGGAATCTTGGCATAAGGCTAGATGCGGACGCTGCACGGGCTCACGTATTGCCGACGTGATGGCCAAGAGCAAAAGCAAGGACAAGAACGGCAACCTCCTCCCCAGCGCCATGCGCGCCACCTATATGGGGGAGCTTATCGCCGAACGCCTTTCGGGCTTTCAGCCGATGGACGGCTACAAGTCTCCGGCCATGAAGTGGGGTTCCGACAACGAGGACGCCGCCTGTTCGCTGTACGCCTTCATGTATGACGCCGAGCCGATCAAGGTGGGCTTTGTGCTCCACCCGGAACTCGATTGGGCCGGGGCCAGCCCTGACCGGCTTGTGGGCGACAAGGGTTGCCTGCAAGTGAAGTGCCCCAACAGTTCCACCCACGCCGATTCTCTGCTCGGCGCCCCGGTTGACAGCAAATATATGAAGCAGATGCAATTCGAAATGCTCTGCGCTGAGCGGGAATTTTGTGACTTTGTTTCGTATGATCCTAGGTATCCTGCGGAAATGCAACTTTGGGTCAAGCGGGTCATGCGCGACGAGGCCATGATCAAGGAAATCGAGCGCGAGGTGCGCCTTTTCCTGGAGGAGTTGGATGAAAGGCTAGCCTCTCTTCGCAAGCTTTATCCTGGTGTTCAGGAGGCAGCATGAAAGACGGCGGTCCAGCCTTCCCGGTCGATGTCAACGACAACGGTGGCGGCTACACCAACGAAGGCATGTCACTACGCGATTGGCTTGCTGGGCAGGCGCTCACCGGCATGTGCCAGGGGTGTGGCTGGCAGGGCGGCGACTTCGAGAGTATGACGCGACACGCCTATGCAGCAGCCGACGCCATGCTGAAGGCTCGCGGCCTCCCGTCATGAGCATCAGCGCCCGCGCCATCGCAGGATCACAACCGGCTCCCACCCGGAAGCCGAGGCCGAAAGAGATATGCCCCACCTGCAAACAGGTTGTGCCCCACCCGCGGAACTACGAGCGGCATAAAGCTTTGTTCGGCATGCTCAAACCAGCATTCTACTATTGGCCTGATCCTGATGTGGAACCCTTCAGGCCCAACGATGCGGAGCACCTGCGCGCTTGGCTCCTGGTCAAGGCCGGATGGCGGGAGAGCGAAGACCTGAAGATATCGGGGACCTCTTCCAAGTACGCAACCATCATGGCCATGGCCTTTCTCAACCGCAAGCGGGAAAAGACGGCTGTGCATTTCGAGGAGTTAAAGGACGGCATCCGGGTGTACTGGCCCAAGTCGGTCGCCTATAATAAGTGCTCGGAGGACCAATTTAAAAAAGTGCTCACCTCTGTCACCGAGATCGTCGAAGACATTATCGGCGTCTCGGTCAAGGAGATGCGGGAGAACTACAAACGGGATGTGGCGGAGGATCACGATGTGTGACTGTCACGGGTGCAACCGGACCCAGGTTATCGAGCGCGACAACAGCTTCGCCGTCAAAGCCGTGGCCGTGGCGGAGCGTGCCTATATCGCCCTCCTGCGCACCGGACCTTACCACAGAACCCGGTTGCAGGAGGAGCTTTGCCTGCTCCGAGACTTCATTGCCGACAGCCGTCCTGATTTAGGGGCGGAGGGGGTGCAGGATTTGTATGAGGCGAAAGCGGCAGGGCGGGCTTGATGGCGCAGTTCATCAAGCCGCCGGGGTACGGGGAGCCCAATTTGCGGCCCAGCCGCAGCGAGCGCGAATCCGCCAAACGCAACCGCAAGTCCGGGGCGCAAAAACGGGAGGGGAACTGTGACCTCCACCGCGCCAACATCAAGCATCTGCCCTGCGTCGTCTGCTGGAAAGCCCCTCCCAATGACGGACATCACCTGAAGAGCGGCAGCGCCCGCCACTCCCGGGGCATGGGCATGCGGGCTGTGGATAAGTTCCTGGTGCCGTTGTGCAGGCGTCATCATGACGACCTGGAGAGCTACGGGTCAACCCGGGAAATGGAGTGGTTCTTGGCCCATCAAGTGGAGGACCCCGAGGGGCTGGCGTTTGCCCTCTATGAGGCGCCGTTGGACGTGAGGATCAGAACCGCTATCGTTGCCGCCCATCGTGGATTGAAGGTGAAGATATGAGTAGGGTAGCCTCTACCGCAGTCGAATCCATACGCGCAGCAGCAGAGGCCATAGCTGACGCCGCCCCAGAAAGTGAATTTTCCTGGCTCGGGCCGAAGCTGGCCGCCCGTGTTCAGATAGCTTCCATCTACGCGGACTTAGCTGCGGTGGCCCCAACGGTCCCTTGGCCTCTTGCGTCTAACCCAAGCCCCGAATACGTGGCGGGACTTTTGGACGGAGAAGGCCATTTCGGGATAAACAAGCACATACGCCGCAGAAATGGTCGTCCTCAATACCTAAGCCGCGTTCAGATAGGAAACACAGAGCCCTCTCTGTGCGATCCGCTTTTGGTGTTTGGAGGAAAGAATGCGCTTTCCCGGGCAGGAAGGTGGATGCCTAACGCCCGGGCGTGCTACAAGTGGACGGTCCACAACCGGCAAGCGCAAACATTCATTCTGGCTGTCTTGCCATACATGCGTCACCCAGCCAAGGTTCATGCAGCTAAGGTCGTCTTGATGATGGAGTTCCTTCGCCGAGGGCGACATCAGGGCCAGGGGTACGTCATTGACGAGGACCGCATTCCTGTGCAGGAAGCGTTGTACCAAAAAATCATGCGCCTAAACGCCCGCGGCGTGCGTGTTGAGCGCGACGAGCCAGAGCCACTTTTCCGGTCAGCGGCCGAAGCTTTAGCGTCTGTCACGCAGCACGTTTTTGCTTTATCCAAAAGAGGTGGTCTTGATGTCGTGGGCGCGATGATGGAGAGGCTTGATGTCCCTACGCACCATTGATCTTGTAGCCAAATTCCACGAGGCCTTCGATGTGCCCACTCGTGGCACGCCAGCTATTCCTTCAGACGCACGCTGCGCACTGCGCCTCAAGTTGCTCCAGGAGGAACTGGACGAACTGAGCGATGCGATCCGGCGCCTGGACCTTGTCGATTGTCTCGACGCCCTCACGGACCTACAAGTGGTCCTCGATGGCACCTATCTGGAGTTCGGCATGCAAGGCGTAAAGGACGCCGCTTTCCTAGAGGTGCATCGCTCTAACATGAGCAAGCTCGGAGCCGACGGCAGGCCTGTGGTTCGCGATGACGGAAAAGTCATGAAGGGACCGGCCTACTCACCGCCGTTTCTTCGGCCCATTATCGCGCAGGCGCAAACCTGATGGCCACGCTCCCCGACATGATTGCCTATATGCAAATCCGCGTGGAGAACCACGCCAGCGTCAAAATATCAGACGTGGCCAAGGAGATGGACTGCGCCATCCTCAAGACCTTGCAATGGATGCAGCGCCACGAGGCCGATATCCGCATCATCGCCAAGGTGAAGAAAGAGACCGATAGCAGGTTAGTTGATCCCGACCAATCAGGAGAGCCCTATGGAGACGACCGAGACCCCGAATGAGGAGCCGGAGCAGCCCTTAACCATACCCGAAGCGCGGGACGTGGCCTTTGGGGCGCTGCACGACGTTCTGGAGCACCTTTACCCCGACGAGGTGGAAAGCGTGGCCGGGAATTCCGCTTGGGCGGCCTATTGGCTGCTGCACGCCCTCACCTTGGCGGCGGCGGAAGGGGAAAAAGAAACTGAATAGAAATTTCCACAACCTTAACGCTTGACCCGTTAACCGTGTGCCTCTACAATCTACCCCGTTGCGTATAGTGGAGTCGAATTATGGAACTCTTGTATTTCGATTCGGTTGGACTGAGCATTTTCCAAACGCCAACCGGGGATATCTACCTCCACCACGTCTTGCAGAATATCCTCATTGGGCCATTGCCCAATCCAGACGATGCTTTCGGCATCGCCGAGGCCAATGGCTGGCGACACTAACCCCTTTCTCCCACCGCAGATTCCAGCCCCACCAGGGGGCGTGCTCCACCGATGTCCCACGCACGGGCCTACCCAAGCATCGGTGTTGAGCACATTAGGGTGAGATTGGGATCGGCGGCAAGCGGGGGCGGGCCAGGAGAGCTACCAGCGGTGGAGCAGTCTCCTGGCCCGCAGTTTTCCACAGCGGATGGCACCTGAAGGCCTTTTACGCACGACCATACCGGCAAACTCAGGCTGCCGGAGGTCCTAACCCACGAACATGACAGCGGTTCCCGGTCGGCGCAAAAATAATTTGGGTGAATCGTCGCTACGGCACTTGACGTACCTACGTCACTGGCCGTATATTCCTCCTCACAAGACAAGAGGAGAGAGCAGATGCCGCTTTTCAAAGTCTACGACGGCACCTCGTTCATTGGCTGGTATCGCGCTAAGACGGCAAAGATCGCGATGGCCCGCGCGCAGCAGGACGAGGCCGCACTGTCGGCGGGCTTCCGCAAGAGCCGCCCGGTGCTCGTGTTTAAGAGCCTCCGCGCCGAACTGGTTGCGGAGTGACCCGAGGGGCCTAACCAGCCCCTCTCCTTTCCCCAAACCTTACGGAGAGAGCAGATGAACAAGCCCAACATCCTTGACCAGTTCGATAAGGCGCTAGGCGAGTTGGCCGGGCTTGTTCCCGCCGACCAGAAAAAGTACGCCATTGACTACGTCGTCGTTCTCCAGGCCTGCATGAACGCCATGCGCGAGCAGCGCGACGCCCTGCGGCAGGTGGAAAGCGCGCTAACCTACGCCAATACCCGCATCAAGGCCATCGAAGATCGCAACGCCGTTGTAGAAATCGAAGGCGTCTAACCCTTTAACCCTAAGAGAGAGCAGCTATGAAACCTCACCCGAAGTGGATGCAGAGGGTCCTGGAGCGCCCCTACAGCGTGAAGACGCCAGCGGGTGACCACCTGTACTTCAGCCGCAAAGAGGAGGCGCTAGCGGTCTCCAGGTCCTGCCGCTGGCTGTATTCGGTATTTAACATTCAGGCGCGGGCTTGGGTGCCTCTCGGCATCGTTGATTGAGGACTCGCAACCGTTGGAGAAGGTCATCGCTATGGATAAGCAAGGGCCAGGAGTGTTGGTCAACGACCCAGAGGCGGCTCGCGCGGCGGGGTGGCGCCGCTGGCCATTGCCATCCTATAGATCACTCTACGTCGTCGAGGTTCGCGTGCGCCGCTCAAATATGCCCGCCGAGATGTTCAAAGGAGATGGTGTGCGGCTCAGCGGTCACGCCTTGCAATTGGCGACGGCGGACAAGGCGCTGCATCGGGCCTTTTCTGATTACGGTCGGAGGCTGAAGCGAACCGTCTACCCGGATACTGTAGAGGTCGGGGACGAATTTGATCCGGTCTTTTGTGGGTGTTCGTTTATGAGCAACGAGATGGCGGTGTACTCAATGTGGTATCCGGGAGAGTTTTCTCCAACGTCGGATTGGATCGACATAGCGCTCATCTCCCGCGACGGCGGGTCGGGTGACCGAGCCAGCGCTTCAACCTGCAATCCGGTAGCTTGAGCCAAATCTTAAGACTATTCGGCTACCCCCTTTACGGGAATGAAGGAAGGAAGAATGAAAGACCTTGCCAAGTCCCTGCGCCTCTGGAGAGACAGCCTGGGCAAAACCCAACAGGAAGCGGCCGACTTCCTGTTTGTCCCCGTTCGAACCTACCAAGAATGGGAACAAGGACGAAGGGCCCCCAAGCAGGCTGGGCCGTTGCGAAAAGTCATCGAACTGAGTAAGAGGACCGCATGACCCGTTCTGACCCCTACCAAATGCGCGCCAGAGAACTCTGCAAGGCCGCGGGCCTCGATCCTGACGCTCGGGTCGGTGAAGGCCGCGGCATGCCCCAATGGTGCGCCTTCAAGCAGGCCGCCCAGGATGAACAGTACGGCCCCCAGCTTCTGGCCCGCAAGGAGCCGGAGCGCTTTTCCATGCTCATCGAAGCCGACAACGACGCGGAGTACGCCAACGTCCAGAAGGTCAAGCAGACCTTCGCCGAACTGATGCTCACCCCCAACATCAAGGCGGGGGCGGTGATGCCCGACGCCTGCCCGGCGGGCCCCCTGGGAGCCATTCCCGTGGGCGGCGTGGTGTCCTCCACCGACATCCATCCGGGCTTCCACTCGGCCGACATCTGCTGCTCGATGGCCATCTCCATCCTCGACAACGTCGATCCCAAGCTGATCCTCGACGCGGGCATGGCCGTATCCCATTTCGGCGCTGGAGGCCGCGAGCCCCACACCGACATGGTGATGAGCGCTGCCCTGGCCACGGCCATGGACGCCAACCCGTTCCTGTCGTCCACCCTTAAAACGGCGCAGCAGCACTTCGGCACCCAGGGCGACGGCAACCACTTTTTCTACGTCGGTCACCTGAAGTCCACCGGGCAGGTGGCGCTGGTCACCCACCACGGGTCCAGGGCGCCGGGAGCCTCCCTCTATAAGATCGGCATGGAGGCGGCAGAGCGCTATCGCAAGAAGATCGCCCCCGACACCCTGCCGCAGAACGCCTGGATTCCCTCGGGCACCATCGACGGGGAGAACTATTGGGCGGCACTGCAACTCATCCGCCAGTGGACGAAAGAGAACCACTTTACCATCCACGACGCGGTCGCAAAATATGTTGGGGTGAAAGTGCGCGGCCGGTTTTGGAACGAGCACAACTTTGTCTTTCAGAAAGCGGACGGTCTGTTCTATCACGGCAAGGGGGCAACCCCAGCCTGGAAAGGCTTTGCGGCGGACGCGACCGACCTCACCATCATCCCCCTCAACATGGCGCAGCCCATCCTGATCGTCAAAGGCAAGGACAACCCGGAGGCTTTAGGGTTCTCTCCGCATGGGGCGGGCCGCAACCTCTCGCGCACCGGACACTTCAAGTCCCTGGGCGAGCACGACCCGGCCGAGGTGTTGTCACGTGAAACACAGGGCCTCGACGTGCGGTTCTTTGCCGGGAAACCCGACCTCTCCGAGCTTCCCAGCGCCTATAAGAACGCCCAGTCGGTGCGGGCGCAGATCGACAAGTTCGGGTTGGCTGAATTGGTCGATGAGGTGATCCCCTATGGCACGATCATGGCGGGGGATATCCAAAGCGAATGGCGCGAGCGCCGGGCGGCAAAGAAAGCCCTTGCCAAGAATACCGCGCCGGAGTAATAGCCTCCCCATGACGCTGATCCGCACCATTTCCGAGCGCGCTATTGAGGTGGCAGCCATTGCCGCCTGCGCCGGAGTGTGCGTCGATAATACCGAAAACGGTAGCGCGTAACCATCCCTCTCCCTTGAAGGACCCGAGCCAACAAAGCTCCCCTTCATGTGAGGAGGGGGAGTAAGACTGTTCTCCGATAGCTCAATTGGCGGAGCGTCCGGCTGTTAACCGGAAGGCTGTAGGTTCGACCCCTACTCGGAGAGCCATGGGGATGTAGCTCAATGGGAGAGCACCCGGTTTGCACCCGGTAGATTTCGTCGGTTCGAGCCCGAACTTCTCCACTACTGTCCGGTAGCTCAATGGTAGAGCTTTCGACCGATAATCGAACGATGGTGGTTCAACTCCACCCCGGACGACCATATAATGCTCCGTGCGCCAGCTAGGGAAGGCATCTGTTTTACACGCAGACAATGCGGGGTTCGAATCCTCGACGGAGTACCACCATGGTCATCGATATCGGTATCTTGCTCGCTGTGCTCTACGCTTTGGTAGCAATCATAACCATAGTCGTAACGCTGCGGCGCGACATGAAGAAATGAGGCGCTGGTGAAATGGGAACACTGCTGACTGCAAATCAGCCACTGATCCGGTTCGATTCCGGAGCGCTTCTCCACTGCGCGGATGTGGTATATGGGCTGCACGCCAGAGCGCCACTCTGGAGAATCCGGTTCGAATCCGGGCATCCGCACCAACGCAGGCTTAGTTCAGGGGTAGAACGTCACGCTTCCAACGTGAATGTCAGCGGTTCAAGTCCGCTAGCCTGCTCCACGGTTTCATAGTTCAGGGGTAAGAACGCTGCCCTGTCACGGCAGAAACGTCGGTTCGAATCCGACTGGAACCGCCATTTACCCCGCCATAGTTTAGTGGCAGAATAACATGCTTTCACCATGTTGGCGCGGATTCGATTTCCGCTGGCGGGACCATGAAACACAACGATTTCAAGATCGGTCTAGAGTTCACGACCGGCAGTGGCCTGTGGCGCTGCACGGACGTTGGAACACGCACCATCTGCGCCATCAAGATCGACGAGCACCCAGGCGACCCGTCCTGGTTCAATGGGCCACCCTACGCGGTGGCGGAGCACGTCTTTGACGAATATGGCTTCGGCGGCTGCACGCCTACTTGACAGTTCTTCGTGAGTCTGCGAAAAACCTCCCCATGGAAAACAGGTCCAGACATATACGTCATATGCGACCGCGACCCTGGCGGCGATTTACTCGCTAAGCCCCTCGCCCGCGCACCCTTGCGCGTTTTCCTAATCCTCACGCCAAAGTAGCTCAGTTGGTAAGAGCGCCCGGTTGAAGCCCGGGAGGTCGCGGCTCGACACCCGCCTTTGGCACCAGGACCCGTAGCTCAGATGGAACTAGAGCGCTGCTCTACGAAAGCGGAGGTCGCAGGTTCAAGTCCTGCCGGGTTCTCCATTTATATCGGTGTGGTGAAGTGGTATCACGGCGATCTCCAAAATCGCAGTCGTCAGTTCGATTCTGACCACCCTTGCCAGTTTCGGGAAATAGCTCAGTCTGGCCAGAGCACTCCGTTTGGGGCGGAGGGGCCGCAGGTTCGAATCCTGCTTTCCCGACCAACTTTGCTGATGGAGTGTGATGGCTGCACGGCGGGTTGTGATCCCGCAAGATATGGTTCAAATCCATGCGTCAGTACGGTCTCGTGGCCCAATGGACTAAGGCACCGCTCTCCGAAGGCGGGGAATGAAGGTTCGAATCCTTCCGAGACCTCCACTTTAATGCTCCGTGGCGCAGTGGTAGCGCAGGCCGCTCATAACGGTCGGGTCACAGGTTCGATTCCTGTCGGAGCTACCAATTTTTAGCGCTCCTAGCTCAATTGGAAGAGCACCGATGTTCTAGGTCGAGGGTTCCCGGTTCGAGCCCGGGGGAGCGCGCCATAGATGCGGGCGATCAGGGTAGCTGACGTGCGAACTATCATAGCCGCACTCTTCACAGCACCAGCAGAAGAGCAGGCCTTTGTCGGTTCCGGGTTGGGGGTAAATGCCCAGCCTTAAGGTCACCCAATTTGAGACGACTTTTCCCTCTTCGTTGAGGGTGGTCTTGCATTTTTCTGATAGACGGCGAGGCATCCTCCCAGTATAGCACCGTCCATGGTTTCGCACCACACCACAACCCGAACGACCACCACCCGCACAGCGCAGAAACGCTGAGTGCGGGCGCTCCCTATGGGCGCCATCCCAAACTAAAGGGTGGATAGCTCAGTCAGGTCAGAGCGGCGGTCTTTTAAATCGTGGTCGTGAGTTCAAATCTCACTCCACCCTCCACGCATCCGGGTCCGTAGCACAATTGGCAGTTGCGCCCGACTCTTAATCGGGAGGTTGCAGGATCGTTGCCTGCCGGACTCACCAACGCCCTCGTAGCATAACGGTAGTGCGCTGCCGTGGTAAGGCAGATGACGCGGTTCAACTCCGCGCTTGGGCACCACTTCGCTGGCTTAGCTTAATGGGCAAAGCACCCGTTTCGTACTCGGGAGCCGGGCGTTCGAACCGTCCAGCCAGCACCACGCCCTCGTAGCTCAGTGGTAGAGCGCCGCCTTTGTAACGCGGAAGTCCCGGGTTCAATTCCTCGGCGGGGGCACCACTTATTTCGAATAGACGCACACACCGCAGCCTGTGCACTCTTTCCACTGAGACGGCCAGGAGCCGTGAACTTGCCAAGTATGCTCGCCCGACGCCACCTTTGACTTGGGGCACTTCTCCGCCTCGATAGCGGCGGCCTGCTCCCTGTAGTACCCGGTAGATAAGACGCTGCCCATTTTGCTGATCCTCTCTTGACGCTCATTGATTCTTCACGTACAGCATATCCCATGGATCGACAGCTATCATCTAGCTCGCAAAGTTTGCGCTCGCTTTATTTAAGCTGAGCGCCTGACGCCTGCGCGCGTCCACGATCCACCCAATCCCTACACGGCCAACTGGCGAAAACAGGCAGACGCGCTGGTCTCAGAAACCAGTCCGAAAGGGTCCCGGTTCGAGTCCGGGGTTGGCTACCAACTAAAGGTTCTTGACACGAACATAGCAAGAACAAGTATAATGGAGGCGTCTGCTGAAGATGCTTGGCAACTGGTCTCGAAAACCAGAGGGACCGAAAGGTCAGGGGTTGGAATCCTCACGCCTCCGCCACCTATTAGGGCAGTTGGCCGAGTGGTAAGGCACCAGCATGCTAAGCTGGCGAAACCGAAAGGTTGCGGGAGTTCGAACCTCTCACTGCCCGCCAAATTTTATGGGGTGAAGAATGCTAAAGGATACAGATGCGGCATGGCTCGCTGGGTACATTGACGGTGACGGCACGATTGGCCTTTATCGAAAGACGAGAACTGGAAACCGGCAGGCCGCGCTTTGCATAGATTCTGCCGATCTGGAATTGCTGAATAACGTTATCCGGTTGGTCGGGGGGTCGCTTGTAAAGAAGAAAAAGTACGCGGCACACCACCGACAATCGTGGACGTGGAGGATGTACGGCTCTCAAAACATCCGAGGGGTGCTCGCCCAGGTACTTCCCCACCTGCGCTGCGCTTTTAAGAAAGAGCGCGCTCGGATGTTGGTGGAGGAGTGGACATCCACCAGGAACGGTGTCTACGGAAGAGATGACGCAGTGCTAAAGAGAGATTTCGAAGAGCGGTTTTTGGCGTTAGGGGAAGGCAGAGGGAAGCGAGCTTCCTTGAAGGGGGTACACCAAACCATAGAACACATGACATCACACCCACGCCCTCCTGCCTACTTGGGCAAACAAATGCAAGCGTGACCCGAGCGGCAAAGGGTGGGGCCTGTAAAGCCCCTGCTTATAGCTTCGCAGGTTCGAGTCCTGCCGCTTGCACCATTCTCTCGTCGTCTAATTGGTAGGACGCCATCTTCTGGGGTTGGATATTGGGGTTCGAGTCCCTGCGAGAGAACCAAACATCCCCTTTCGTCTAATGGTCGGATACCGCACTTTGACTGCGTAGATCGTGGTTCGAATCCACGAAGGGGAACCATGGCCGCCTATCCCAACTGGCAGAGGAATGGGTGTTAAACTCCCACAAGTCTCGGTTCGAATCCGAGGGCGGTCACCACTTTTCCACACCCCTCCTAGCCTTTTCGTGCGTCCTCTGATAGGATGTTCCGTGGAGTGATGGAGGGTAGCATGACATTCAAACCCAACGGGGTCTATATCCTGGAGGACGGCGAGATCATTGAGCTTCTGGGGGAGGCATGACGGGAACCAATGGGGCCTCGCCCCTCAACCTTGTCCACCGTCTGTGGCAGGAAGCCAACGCCATCTTCGCCAAGCAGGTACAGAGCAAGGTGAACATCACCGAGCGGCGCTTGGCCATCCTCCTGGCCCTCAAGGAGGCTGATTCCATTTCCCAGCGGGAGTTGTGCCGCCGCACCGGCATCGACCGCTCCACCATTTCCACGGTCCTGCGCTGCCTGGACCATGCCGGGTTGATCTCCCGCGCTCGGCGCCAGGGCGATGCGCGGTCCTATATGCTGTCCTTGACCCCTGCCGGAGAGGCCCTGGTCAGAAAGGCCCGGCCTCTGGCCGAGGCCGCCAACGCGGAGATTTCCGAGCTTCTTCCCCCTAAGGCATGGAAGGACGTAGCGGAGTTGTTGGACAGATATGAGTTTTGACGCCGCCCCAACACGGTCGGGATCGGCTATCGAAATAAGATTTGGTTCACGCAGACGGATTGAATTGTGCAGGCGTCGAGAAAGTCACCTGACCGAATGGAGCAAGGGCGATGAAGTTGATCGACGCCGCCAAACAAGAGGAGCGGATCAGAAAGCTTGGTCTTTGGCGCCCATGGTTCGCTTGGCGTCCTGTCTACGACTACGACACCGGAGACCTTGTTTGGTGGGAGCCGATGGAGCGCATGACCGAGTTCGTCACGGGCTACGACGGCACGTATGCGTTTCAGCGCTACAGACGCCCGGGTGACCGAACCAACGCTGCAACGGGCAGTCCGGTCGCTTGAACCAAATCTTACTCGGCTAAATCGCTTCGCGATGAAGGAATAGAGAAAATGACGATAGATGCATTCTGCCAATACGTGGCGCGTCAACTGTCGATGCGAACCGCCACAGAGGCGACGCGAGCCATGAGCGACATCGAAGCACTGCTCAGCGATACGGAAGCACTGGTCTGCAAATCTGGGAGTGTCGTGGACAACCGTCCGCGGGATTTGAAGCGTGGTGCGGTAGTCCCGCGTTCCGAAGTCTCACCCTAGGGTGAGGGTCCCTGTCTTTCCGATGTCGTCGCGTTTTACGCGGGGGCGCTTGAGGCGAGATGGGGGCTAGGGCGCGGGGCGACCAGATCACGAAAAGAAACGGGCGCCTACTAACAGCGCCCGCCGTTCTCCTTCGGGAGAACTCCCTTCGTGGCCGAAACGGCGAACACGAATTGCGTCGAGTGTAGCAGATGATTTGCTTTCTAGCACGCGCAGCGTAGGCGACACGCCCGTGGCGTGAGCCGTTAATATCTAAAGAATTGGGTGGGGAATGACAGACGTAGAGGAACTGGTGAAGCGGCTGCGGGACATTGCCAGCAGCTTCCAGCCAACGTTCGAGGGTTCAATCCACGCGCAGAGGCGCGATACCGTAACCGAAGCCGCCGACGCCCTCTCCTCCCTCCAGGAAGCTAACATGCTGCGCGGAGGCATCGCCAAGCCGTCGCTGCGATCCATGCTGCACGCCTATGGTAACGGCCTACTGGAAGCGTTCGACCGTACTGTGGAGATTGCGGCGCGCAACGAGGCATCCCCTGATGTAGACCGCGCCCGCGAAGCTCTCTCCTCAACCCCGCACCCCTCGCCCGTTACCGCCGACGACGTGCTTGAAATCTACGAGCAGACAGGCGGCGTCACGCCAGCGCTACGCAAGGCGCACGATGACTACGTGAAAAATACCACCCCACACCCCTCGGGCCTGACGCAGAGCGGTGGGGAGGGATGGCGCTCTGTTGTCCAAGCCTACATCGACGAGGAGGAAAAGCAGATCGCCAAGTTCTGGGGCGAGCGCAAGTTCGACCTCCACGAGATACACCGCCAGCGATCAATAGCGGCAGGGGATATTTTCGAGCGGCTACGCAAGCTCCCCTCCTCTCCCGGCGCCTCGCCTATCGATAAGGGGGAGGCATGAACGTACAGGATACCCTTCGCAAGATTATTGTGCGGGCGCAGTGGGCGCTCGGCAGCGACCATAGATCGGAAATCAACGCCATCTTCGGCGAAATCGAAGGCATGGCGCGCGAGGCGAAAGCCCCACCCACCCCAGCAGCTTCGCATGGAGGGAAAGAGGGTGAGCGGATCACTGAAACAATCACCTTCCATTTCGACAACCCGGAGCAGCAGCGTCGCTTCCATGAGCGGCTGAATTCCCCCTCCCCTCTCCCCTGCGGGGAGGAAGAACTGGCGAGCGCACTCGCGCTTGCTATGCCAGACGACACTTATGAACCTGACATGGTAAATCTCGCCCGTGCCGTTCTCTCCCACCTCAACAAGACAGGGGTTGACGCCGCCGGTCCCCGGGACACGTCGGCTATCGGCTGCGCCGATTGTCCGAAGTGCGATAACCGCGGCTGGGTGTGGGCACATGAACTCGACACGCCACCCGATTACGGCGACCCCAGCCGTAGCCCCATGTCTGATGACACCAAGTATCAATGCGACCACGAAAGTCACGCGCAAGAGCGCGGGAGGCGGCCGTGAGGCGTATTCGCCAGCGCTCCAAGCGACAGAAGATCATCGCCATGCTGGCTTGCGGGTGCAGCCGCGGCGAGATCATGAACACGCTCGGCGTCTCCCCCGAGTTTGTCCGCAAGACGATCTTCGACGTTCGGGCGGTATGCGCTGAGTCAAAGCGCAACGCATCGGCGACTGCCGATAGCCGCCCTCTTGCGGCGTCAACTCCTGAAGGGGGTGAGTGATGAAATCGACCGAAGCGCTCATTCCGGCATTCTGGTCCGGTGTGCTCGCCTGCCTTGCAATGGTGACGCTGCTGCATGCCGGCGGCAGCCTCTATTTCCCGCCGATGGGCTGCGTCGCGCTCGTCGGCTCGCCTGTGATGTTCTGGGCGGCACGACGCTGCTTGCTGGGCGCGGCGTCACCTCCTGAATCTCCCGGCGTCAACGCGCAAGAGGGTGAGTGATGCAGAGGGGTGGAACATTATTTGGCGGCCTCTGCTTCGGTAATTGCGAAGGTGAAGGCTTGATCCCGGTCGGGACGAACGACAAGCGCGAGATATATCGAAAGCTCGCCGAGAAAGCGGAAGCTAAGAGCCCCAGCGAGGACGGCTGGCACATGGTGAAGTGCCCCGACTGCAAGCCTTCGATCTCCAAGGAGGATGCGTGAGAGAGGTTCTGGGTTCGGCTGGACGCGGATACGGGCGCTGCGAGGTCATTCTTGTGGCCAATACGGAGTCCGGGGAAAGGATCGGCGCCACGTCCGTCTCCCTGGAGAGCCGCATCGCCACCCGTAAGACCGTGGTCCCCGTATGGCTCGACGCAGCGGAGTTGGACAGGATGATCGCCCTCCTCGAAACCGCTAAACGCCGGTTGCAGGCGGAGAACAACTCAAGTTGTAGGACGTAGAAAACTAGTCTGATAATGTTTATTATGGAAAATCAACAGGTTAGACGCCTTTGTTTACGGTTCACTTGAGGATGCAACCCAGATGACCGATGCCGATGTCCGCTCCAACTGGCTCATCGAGCTAGCAACGTTTAGCGAGGCCGACCTGCTGGAGCAGGTGCGCTCCCTGCTGGCCTATAAGCAGGAGTGCGAAGACCCGCTCTGGAAAGAATTGACCCAGCGGCAGATCGACTGCGCCTGCGCCATTGCCATCCTGCGGTTCCCGAACATTTCCTTGGACGAGGTGCTTCATGAGCAAGCTTGACGACGCCGCCTCGCTCATCGTCCTCCAACCCCGAACCGAGACCCACTACGTGGACCGCACCGTCACCGTCAACCGGGCCCCAACGGACGAGAGCGTGAAGCTCCTCAAGGAGATGGAAAAGGCGGCGCAAGATAAGGTTATCGAGTCGGTCAAGGTTGGCGATACGCATTTTGAGTGCGTCGTCCATGTTTGGCGAGAGATGGAATCCGACGATCAGGTGTACCGGGCGATCTTTTCCTTGAACGGCAAGAAGCTCACCGCCGAGCATCGCATCTGGCGCGGGGACGTAGCCAAGAACCGCTGGGCTGGAATCGACGGCCTCCGGAACGACATGGCCAAGGTGATCGCCGGGGAAGTCTTGGTAGGGGCCCTTCAATCCTTGGCCCGGGAGGGCGGCATTTGATCCGCTACGGTGAGCCTCCCTACCTCGAATGCTCCTCCAAGGGGGATAAGCGCTTCAGCGCTTTCTGGGCGCGCATTGGCGGACGCGGCAATATGAGTATCGAGCAGATTTATCAAGCCGCCAAGATACTTGAGGACGGCAGCACGGGGCACCCGATCTTTCGCGCCAAGGGAAAGACTGCCAAAAACGCGGCGGAATGCGCCCGTCTCTATTCGGCGCTGTGGAACGAATATATGGCCGAACATCCAGAACTGCTTGAGGTGTTGCGGGCCGCTTCGGGGGTGTCCGACATCTTCGGGCTGCCGGGTCGCTGCTGCCAAGCGACCGAGCTTTGGCGCATTCGAAATAACCGTTGACCCGCACTGCACA
>Ga0196964_10000724_pt1 | contig 18446 bp, 13 predicted proteins | sample S1_10metaG_FD_148615 | JGI IMG/M metagenome (GOLD analysis project Ga0196964, IMG submission 148615) | Soil microbial communities from Anza Borrego desert, Southern California, United States - S1_10 | ecosystem: Environmental > Terrestrial > Soil > Desert | place: USA: California | collected... | reverse complement strand
GAAGCCGCCTTCGTCGCCGAGATGACGAAATTCACGCCCGGGGACCCGCGGGACGAGGCCGCCCGGTTCGGCCCGCTGGTCAGCGTAGCCGCGCGCGACGAGCTGCATCGCCAGGTGCGGGAGAGCCTGGCCGGGGGCGCCCGGCTGCTGCTCGGCGGCGAGGTCCCCGACCGCTCCGGCGCCTGGTATCCGGCCACCGTGCTGACCGACGTGCGCCCCGGCCAGCCGGCCCACGACGCCGAACTGTTCGGGCCGGTGGCGGCGATCATCGCCGCCGAGGACGAGGCCGACGCCATTCGCATCGCCAACGCCAGCGAGTACGGCCTGGGCTCCGGCGTGCTGACCTCGGACCTCGCGCGCGGCGAGCGCATCGCCGCCGAGCACCTGGAGGCCGGCCTGGCCTTCGTGAACCGCAACGTGGCCTCGGACCCGCGCCTGCCCTTCGGCGGCGTCAAGCACTCGGGCCACGGCCGCGAGTGCGGCCGCTACGGCATCCTCGAGTTCGTGAATATCAAGACCGTGGTCGTGGCCGGGGCGCCCGGCGCCGCCCGCGCCGCCGATTAGCCGATACCGCCAGGCTAGAAACCATCCGCCGCAGCCTCTAGGTGTGCGCCATGCGCACCGAGACGCCCCGCCCGATCAAGCTGGCCGACTACCGGCCGCCGGCCTTCCTCATCGACACGGTCGAGCTGACCTTCCGGCTGGAGCCAAACGCCACGCGGGTGGTCTCGAAGCTCGCCATCCGCCGCAACGGCCAGCACGCGGAGTCCCTGTTCCTCAACGGCGAGCGGCTGAAGCCGGTCAGCTTCGCCATTGACGGCCAGCCCTTCACCGACGGCGGCTACGTCATCACCGAGGAGGGCATGACGCTCACCGACCTGCCCGACGCCTTCGTGCTCGAGACCGAGGTCGAGATCGATCCGGAGGGCAACAAGGCCCTGGAAGGCCTCTACATGTCCGGCGGCCGCTTCTGCACCCAGTGCGAGGCCGAGGGCTTCCGCAAGATCACCTGGTTCATGGACCGGCCCGACGTGCTGTCGCGCTACACCGTGCGCATCGAGGCGGACAAGGCGGCCTATCCGCGGCTGCTGGCCAACGGCAACCGCGTGGAGGCCGGAGACCTCGACGGCGGCCGCCACTACGCGGTCTGGAACGACCCCTTCCCCAAGCCCTGCTACCTGTTCGCCCTCGTTGCCGGCGAACTCGACGAGCTGAAGGACAGCTTCGTCACCATGAGCGGCCGCCGGATCGACCTGTCGATCTTCGTCGACACCGGCATGGCCCCGCGCGCCGCCTACGCCATGGACGCCCTGAAGCGGGCGATGAAGTGGGACGAGGAGGCCTACGGCCGCGAGTACGACCTCGACCTGTTCATGATCGTCGCCGTGCGCGACTTCAATTTCGGGGCGATGGAGAACAAGGGGCTGAACATCTTCAACTCCTCGCTGCTGCTAGCCGATCCGGCCACCGCCACCGACTTCGACTACGAGCGCATCGAGAGCGTCATCGCCCACGAGTACTTCCACAACTGGACCGGCAACCGCATCACCTGCCGCGACTGGTTCCAGCTGTGCCTGAAAGAGGGCCTGACGGTCTTCCGCGACCAGGGCTTCTCGGCCGACCAGCGCGACGCGGCGGTGCAGCGGATCAAGGACGTGCGCGCGCTCCGGGCGCGTCAGTTCCCCGAGGACCAGGGCCCGCTGGCCCACCCGGTGCGACCGGACAAGTACCTGAAGATCGACAACTTCTACACCGCGACCATCTACGAGAAGGGCTCGGAGCTGATCCGCATGCTGCGCGTGCTGGTCGGCGAGCGCGATTTCCGCCGCGGCATGGACCTCTATTTCGAGCGTTGGGACGGCCACGCCACCACGGTGGAGGCCTTCGTCGCGTGCTTCGCCGAGGTGTCGGGCCGGGACCTGTCCGGCTTCTTCGTCTGGTACCACCAGGCCGGCACGCCGGAGGTGCGCATCGAGTGCGACTACGACGAGCGCTCCAGGATGCTCGATCTGCGCTTCGCCCAGACCACCCGCCCGACGCCTGGCCAGGACCGCAAGGAATGCGTGCCCGTACCGGTGCGCATCGGCCTGCTGGACGAGGACGGGCGGGTGCAGAGCTTCCGCGAGGCCGGCTCGGACCGCACCGTCGAGGAGGTCATGATCGTGGTCGACCAGGCCGAGATGCGGGTGCGCCTGACCGACGTCGAGCGCCCGCCGGTGCTCTCGGCCCTGCGCGGGTTCTCGGCTCCGATCATCCTCAACACCGATGCGCCCGAGAGCCACCGCTTCGTGCGCCTGGCCGCCGACCCCGACCTCTTCAACCGGTGGGAGGCGGGTCAGAACCTGGCCCGCGACCTGATCCTCGAGCGCGCCTCCGGCTCGCCCGACGAGGAGGGGGAGAAGCGGTTCGCAGCCGCGCTGGGCCGGGCGCTGGCCGACCAGTCGGCCGAGCCCGCCTTCAAGGCGCTGCTGCTGCAGCCGCCTTCCGAACAGGACCTGGCCATGGTCATGGTCCCGGCCGACCCGGCGGCCCTGCACGACGCACGCGAATCCCTGCGCCGCACCGTCGCCCGCACCCTGAAGACCGACCTCGGGCGGCTGCACCGCGAGCTGGCCGAAAAGGGCGCGTTCTCGCCCGACGCCGCTAGCGCCGGCCGCCGCGCCCTGCGCAACGCGGCGCTCGACGTGCTCGCAGCCGACCCCTCCCCCGACGCGGCCGCCCTGGCCGGCGAACACTTCCACTCGGCCGGCAACATGACCGACGCCATGGGCGGCCTCAACGCCCTGATGCTGCTCGGCGGCGAGGCCTGGGAACAGGCGCTGGCGGCCTTCTACGAGCGCTGGAAGGACGAGCCCCTGGTCATCGACAAGTGGTTCGCCGTCCAGGCCCGCTCGGCGTCGGAGGACGTGCTGGGGCGGGTGCTGGCGCTCACCGCCCACCCCGCCTTCGACCCCAGGAACCCCAACCGCCTGCGCGCCCTGGTGCAGAGCTTCAGCCAGGCCAACCCGTTCCGTTTCCACCAGCCGGACGGCTCGGGCTACCGTTTCCTGGCCGACCAGATCCTGGCCGTGGACGCCTTCAACCCGATGACCGCCGCGCGCCTGCTGGAGCCGCTCGGCGGCTGGCGACGCTACACGCCCGAGCTGGGGGCGCTGATGCGCACCGAGCTGGAGCGCATCAAAGCCCACGAGGGCCTCAGCAAGAACGTGCTGGAGCTGGCCACCAAGGCGCTGGAGACCTAGGCGCGCATTTCCCCACCTTGGTGAGAGGGTGTCGCCGCGCCCCGCGCCCATATCGGCGCATCGACAGAGGCGCGAAGCAGCTTACCCTCCCTCGACGTCGTACGAATCGTAGCGAGGGGTTTCGGGGTTGGCTTCCGGCCGCGACGTCAGCGAAGCGGCGCGCACCGTCGAGGACGACGTCGCCCGCCGCCTGGGGGACGTGGTCCCCGGCTGGATGCGCATCACCGTGCTCGTCGCCGCCCTGGCGCTGGCCGCCTACACCGCCCTGTTCGTCACCCGCCTCGACGTCGACCCTCGCCGGGTCGGCGGCGAACTTGACCCGGCCCTGATCGCCCGCGCCCAGCTGATCGCCGACCGCGCCGGGGCCGAGCACGCCGGGGCCAACGCGGCCGTGAAGGCCGCCGCCGTCCTGCTCGCCGAGCAGCCCAACCGGCCGCTGGACGCCGCCGAGACCGCCCTGGCGGCCTCGCCGGCGCTGGAGGGCGCCGCGGCCATGAACGCGCGCGGGCCGCTGGCCGTGGCCGGCGGCAAGGCCATCCGCTGGCCCGACAACCTCCCGGCCGGCCGGCCGCACGCCTCGGCGGACTCCCCCTACGCCTTCGTCACCGCCGGCGAGGGCCAGCGCCGGGTCACCGGCGCCCTGCGCTTCACGCGCGCGGTGGGGACCGACGCCGGCGGCTGGGCCGCCATCGTGCGCGGCGACGGCCTGGTGCTGGCGGCCAGCGACCCGTCGGTCGTCGGCACGCGGCTGGCCGTGCGCGGCCCGGCGCTGAGGCGGGCGGCGGGGGACCACGACCGCATCGACCTCGAGGCCCAGGAGGGCGCGCGCCTGGTCGCCGCCGCCGCGCCCGTGGAGGGCGGGCTCTTCGCCCTCGCCGCCGACCCGGCCCCGGGGGCCGCCAGCGGGGCGGCGCAGATCCTGTCCAGCATCCTGCTGCTGGCCGGGCCGCTGGCCATCGGCGCCACCCTGACCATCCTGCTGTGGCTGCAGGCCCGCCGCGCGGCGCGGGCGCGCAGCGACTTCGCCGACACCGAGAAGCGCTTCCGCACGGCGGTGGAGGCGGCCCGCTGCGGCGTCTGGGAATGGGACCTCCGGGAGGACCAGGTCTTCGTCTCCGACGTCATGGCCGCCATGCTGGGCTGGCCGGAGGGCGGCATCGTCTCCGGCGACGCGGTGCTGGCGCGGGTGGCCGAGGCCGACCGCAACCGGGTGCTGACGGCGTTGAAGAGCGCGGCGCTCTACGGCGCCTTCGACGTCTCCTTCCGTTCGCCGCACGAGGACGGGCGGGTGAGCTGGATCGACGCCCGCGGCCAGTCGATCGGGACGCGCGACACCGAAGGCTTCGACCGCATCGTCGGCGTGGCGCTCGACGTCACCGAGGAGCGCTCGGCCCAGGCCCGCGCCCAGGCGGCCGAGAACCGCCTGCGCGACGCCATCGAGAGCGTGTCGGAGGCCTTCGTTCTGTGGGATCGGCGCGGCCGCCTGAGGCTGTCCAACCAGAACTTCCGCGACTGGTTCTCCATCGATCCGCGGGTGATCAAGCCCGGCGCTCCCAAGGCCGTGATCGGCCGCATCGCCAAGCTGGCCATCCGCCGCGAGACGCCGGCGCCCGACGCCCAGCCCGGCGTAATCGAATGCGAGCTGAACGACGGCCGCTGGGTGCAGATCTCCGAGCGCCGCACGGCCGACGGCGGGGCGGTGATGACCGCCGCCGACGTCACCACCATCAAGACCCAGGAGGCGGCGCGGCGGCGGAACGAAGAGCAGCTGCAGGCCATGGTCACCCGCCTGGAGCAGAGCCAGGGCGAGCTCGCCCTGCTGGCCCGCAAGTACGAGGCCGCCAAGGTCCGCGCCGAGGCCGCCAACCGGGCCAAGAGCGAGTTCCTCGCCAACATGAGCCACGAGTTGCGCACGCCGCTGAACGCCATCAACGGCTTCTCGGAGATCATGACCGCGGAGATGTTCGGGCCGCTCGGCGACCGCCGCTACAAGGAGTACGCTCAGGACATCCTGAACTCCGGCCAGCACCTCCTGGCGCTGATCAACGACATCCTCGACATGGCCAAGATCGAGGCCGGCAAGATGACCATGAGCTTCGAGCCCATCTCGCTCGAGGAGGCGGTCGAGGACGCCGCGCGGCTGATGCGCAACCGCGCCGAACAGGCCGACCTGCGGCTGTCGGTGGAGATGTCGCCCCTGCCCGACGTCGAGGCCGACTACCGGGCGATCAAGCAGGTGCTGCTGAACCTGCTGTCCAACGCCGTGAAGTTCACCCCGCGCGGGGGCTCGGTGACGGTGTCCTCGGAAAGGCTGGGCGACGAGGTGCGGCTGATCGTGCGCGACACCGGCATCGGCATCGCCACCGAGGACATCGCGCGGCTGGCGACGCCGTTCGAGCAGATCGAAAGCCAGCACTCCAAGACCCAGCAGGGCACGGGCCTGGGCCTGGCGCTCACCAAGTCCCTGATCCAGATGCACGGCGGGCGGCTCGAGTTCGCCAGCGAACCCGGCCGCGGCACCACCGTCAGCGTCTACCTGCCGATCCGCCAGGACGTCGACGACGCGCCGGGCGAGCACCGGGCGGCCTAGCGACCCCGGCTCAGTCCGCCTTGGGCGGGGCTGCTTCCGCCGGCGGCTCGCCGTCGCGGAAGCGCACCTTGTGCCGGCCGCGGGGAGGACGCACCAGGGACGGCGCCAGCGTCTTGCGCGCCTCCGCGTCCAGCCCCTCGAAGGCCTCGGCCATGCCGGTCTCGAGCTTGGCCCGCCCGCGCAGCTCGGCGGCGCGGGCCCGATCCAGCGCCTTCAGCACCGCGGCCTTGTCGTAGCGGTCCGCCCCCGCCAGCTCGACGGCCCGCCGGCGCGCCTCGCGCGCGTCGCGGAAATCCCGGCGCGCCGAGACCGCGGCGGAGCGCAGGCCTTCGCGGAGCCGCTGCTGCTCGGCCTCGGGCAGTTCGCGGGCGGCGACGAACAGGGGCATGCGGTCGACGCGGTCCCGGATGGCGCGCTGGCCGACCAGGAAGCCGGCGGCGACAGCCCCCAGCAGGAACAGGTTCAGCGCCACCGAGACGGCGAACGCGATCTTCATGGCCTTGCTCATCCGAGGATCTCCGTCACGTCCGCCGGCGTCTCGTAGGCCTGGGCGATGAGCGTGTCGGGGCTCTCGGCCGAGAGCGACTCCACGGCGACCACGCCGGTCAGGACGCCGACGGCGCAGGCGGCGGCGAGGCCGGCGCCGGCGGCCCAGCCGGGCACGCCCGTCCAGCCGAACAGCGAGCGCCGCTCGGGCCGCGGCGGCGGGGCGGCGGCCAGAATCGCCGCGCGCAGGGCCTGGCTGGGCTGGGCGGCAGGCGATGCGTCCAAGGCGGCGTCGATCATCCGCGCCTCGAACAGCAGGCGTTCGGCGCGCGGCCGGTCGGCGGCCATGAAGGCGAGCGCGGCCTCACGCTCGCCCTCGGGCCAGCGGTCCGGCGCGGCCCCATAGGCCGAGATCAGCTGCGCGAAGCGTTCTGCGTCCATGGTCGTTCTCACCCTCCCCTGCGCGGTCGCCCGGACCCGGGCGGCGCCAGTTCCGCCAACGCCGTCCGCAAGGCCCTGCGCCCCCGCGAGAGGAGACTCTCGAGAGCTTCAACGGAGACGCCCATCAAATCCGCCGCGTCGATGTTGGAAAGTTCCTGGTAGTGACAAAGCACGATCGCCTCGCGCTGGCGTTCGGGCAGGGCCTGCAAGGCGCGGTCCACCTGGGCGCCGAGCTCCGCCGCTTCCAGCCCGCGGTCGGGCTGCGGACCGGGGTCGGGACGGTCGGGCGGCTCGGCCATGGGCACTTCGCTGCGCTTGCGCAGCCGGTCGTAGCAGAGGTTCAGCGTCACCCGGTGCAGCCAGGTGTCGAAGCGCGCCGCCCCGGGCTTCCACTGCGGCGCCTGTTTCCAGGCGCGCAGGAAGGCCTCCTGGGCCACGTCCTCGGCCTCCGCCGGGTCCCCCAGCATGCGGCGCGCGAGACCCAGCAGACGCGGCAGCTTGCGCGCCACCAGCGCCTGCACGGCGGCGGGATCGCCGCGGCCGACGCGGCGGATCAGATCCTCGTCCGGGTCCGGTCCGCCCGTCAAAGCCTCGTACGGCTGCTACTTCTTGCCGGCCGCAGCCTTGCGGGCGGCGGCGGCGGCCTGGGCGGCGGCCTGCCGCTCCTGCGGGGTGACGAAGCCGTCCTTGTTGGCGTCGAGGCGCCCGAAGCCGGCGTTGGAGAAGGCGTCCCACTCGGCCTGGGTGACGGTGCCGTCGTTGTTGGTGTCCATCGCGCCCTGGGTCGTCAGCGGCCGCACGCCCTTGCTGGCGGCGGTGCTGAACTCGGCCTTGCTGATCGAGCCGTTCTTGTCGGTGTCCAGAACGCCGAACTGGCGCTCGATCTGGGCCCTGCGCGCGTTGTCGATGGCGGACTGGCGCTCGGCCAGGGTGATCTTGCCGTCCTTGTTGGCGTCGAGGCCGGTGAAGGCGCGGCGCTCGATGGCCTGGGCCTCGGCGCGGCTGACGCGGCCGTCGCCGTCGGCGTCGGCGGGGTGCTTCTGGGGACCCTTGGCCGGCTGGGCCAGCGCCGTGGCGCCCGCGGCCGCCATGAGGATGGCGAGGCCGGCTCCGAAAATGGTGCCTTTGTCGATGGTCATAGTTGCGTCTCTCCCGACCGTCCGGCCGTCAAGGTGGCAGTTTCAACTCTACTAAGGCGAAAATCCGTCGTTATGCGAGCGCCTTTTCAAAGGCCTGGCGAGCGCGGGCGCGGATGTGTTGCAACTCCGCCTTGAGGCGGTCGAAGGTTTCCGCGCCACCGGCCTTGGCCAACATGGCCTTGAACGCCTCCGGCTCGGCCTCGGGATCGGACCGTTCGTCCAGGGCCGCCTTGAGGAACTGCGAGAGCGCCTGGTGGATCCGCCAGCTTTCCGCCAGGGCCGCCAGGGCGTCCGGGTCGCCGAGGCCGGCCTCGGTCAGGGCGGCGAAGGCGTCGAGCGTGCCCGGCGTGAGCGGTCCCCCCTCGGCGGCGTTGACGATCTGCAGGTGCTGGGCGGCGAACTCGGCGTCGACCAGGCCGCCGGGGACGAGCTTCAGGTCCCAGAAGCCGGCCGCCGCCCGCTCGCGCTCCATCAGGGCCCGCATGTCGCGCACGTCTCTGGCGACGGCGGCGCGGTCGCGGGACCGGCGCAGCGCCGCCTCCACCGCGCCCGAGACCTTGGCTGCGAAGGCCGCGTCGCTGGCCCAGACCACGCGGGCGCGGGCCAGGGCCAGGAACTCCCAGGTGTCCGCCTCGGCGGCGTAGTAACCCTCGAAGCCGCCGAGGCTGACGGCCACCGGCCCCTTGGCCCCCGAGGGCCTCAGCTGCATGTCGATATCGAACAGGGTTCCCTCGGCGGTGGGGGCCGAGAGCGCCGCGATCAGCCGCTGGGTGAAGCGCGAGAAGAAGGTCTCCGGCGCCCAGTGCTTAACCGAGGAGTGGAGGCCGGGCTCGGCCTCGTAGAGGGTCATCAGGTCGAGGTCCGAGGTGGCGGTCATCTCGCGCGAGCCGAGCTTGCCCAGGGCCAGGACCGCGACGCGCCCCTCCAGCGACCCGCCCAGCCGCTCGGTCTCGGCGAGGGACACCGGCGCAAGGCCCTGGACGCAGGCTTCCGCCAGGTCGGAGAAGCCCAGGCCCGCGGCGTCCGGATCGGCCGAACCCGAGAGGATCTGCACCCCGACGCGGAAGGCCTGCTCGCGCCAGATGCGGCGCACCGCATCCATGGCCGGCTCGAAGCCGCCGGCGCGGGCGGCCTCGGCGACGATCTCGCCGCAGACGCCGCTGTCCTCCGAGAGCGGCCGGAAGAAGCGGGAGTCGAGCATGGCGTCCAGCGCCGCCGGCCGCCGCGACAGTACGCCGGCCAGGCGGGGCGCGAGCGCCAGCACCCGCACCACCAGCTCGAACAGCTTGGGCTGGGCGAGGAACAGCGACTGCACCTGCACCCCCGCGCCCAGGCCCGCGAAGAACACCGAGAAGCGGGTGAAGGCCTCGTCCGGGACGCCGGTGGCGGCGGCGACCTCCAGCAGGCGCGGGCCCAGTCGCGTGAACAGCTCCCGTCCCCGCTCGGTGCGGGTGGCGGGGATGCGGCCGTGGTGCCAGGCGCGGATGGTGCGCGACACCTGGGCCGGATCGGAGAAGCCCATGCGGGTGAGCGTCTGCAGCGTTTCCGGATCGTCCTCGACGCCGGTGAAGACCAGGCTGCCGAAGGACGAGGACAGCGCCTCCTCGCCGGCGAACAGCTCGCCGTAGCGGCGGTTGACCGTCTTCAGCAGCGCGCCGACGCGGGCGTCGAACCGGCCGAGGTCGCCCTGTCCCCAGAGGGCGGCGACGCGGGCGCGGGCGGCGGCCTCCTCGGGCAGGGTGTGGGTCTGCTCGTCATCGAGCATCTGGATGCGGTGCTCGAGCGCCCGCAGGGCCTCGTAGGCGGCCTTCAGGTCCGCGGCGGCGTCGGGGGCCACGTGGCGGGCCGCCACCAGGGCGTCCAGGGCCTCCAGCGTGCGGGGCGAGCGCAGGGAGGGGTCGCGGCCACCCAGGATCAGCTGCTGGGTCTGGGCGAAGAACTCCACCTCGCGGATGCCGCCGGCGCCCAGCTTCAGGTTGGCGCCGGCCGCCTCCAGCCGCTCGTCGGCCTTGAAGACGTGGATCTGGCGCTTGATGGAGTGGATGTCGGCCACCGCCGCGTAGTCGAGGCTGCGCCGCCAGATGTACGGCCTGAGCTCGTCGAGGAAGGCGCGCGCCCGGTCGAGGTCGCCGACCGCCGGACGCGCCTTGATGAAGGCGGCGCGTTCCCAGTTCTGCCCCACCGTCTCGTAGTAGATCAGCGCCGCCGGGGCGGGCATCACCGGCGGGGTGGAGGACGGGTCGGGCCTGAGCCTCAGGTCGAGACGAAAGACGTAACCCTCGGCCGTGCGCTCGGCGATCAGGTTGGTGAGGGTCTGGGCCAGGCGGTTGACGAAGCCCTGGGCCTCGACCCCCTCGGCCAGCGGCAGGGCGGCGGGCTCGTAGAACAGCGACAGGTCGATGTCGCTGGAATAGTTCAGCTCGAAGGCCCCGTACTTGCCCATGGCCAGGCCGAAGAAGCCCGGGATCGGACCGGCGGCGCCGTCCTCCGCCGCCAGCAGCCTGCCCTTGCGGCGCTCGGTCCCCGCCGCGTGGACCAGGGCGGCGCGGGCGGCCGCGTCGGCGAAGTCGGTGAGGGCCCCGGTGACCCGGTCGAGGTCCCAGGCCCCGCCCAGGTCCGCCAGCGCGGTCAGCAGGTGCAGCTCGGCCTTGAGCAGCCGCAGGCGGCGCTTGAAGTCGTCCGCCGGTTCGTCGGGCTCCGGCGCCTCGGTCCGCGCGAGGATGTCGGCCAGCCGCGCGTCGGGCGCCGCCTCCAGGGTGAGGCGCAGCCGCTCGGGCCAGCGCCGCGCCAGGTTCGCCAGATAGGTCGAGGCCCCGAACACCGGCGCCAGCGCCGGCCAGGCGCCGTCCAGCAAGCCTCGCCAGCCGGCCTCGTCCGCCGCCTCGTCGAGGGTTTCGCGCAACCGCCCGACCGCCGCCGCGTCGGCCACAGGCCCGCAGGGCTTGATCAGTTCGGCAAGCAGCGCCTCGGCCACACTCAATCCCACAATCCGTCATCATCGGGCGATAGGGAGCCCGGCCCCGAGCCGGGCGACCGAAGACCCAAGGACCCAGCAGCTCCAGGCGTAGCGAGGGCCGCGTCGACGGAGCGCCTGCTGGGTCCTCGGATCAGCGCTGCGCGCTCTCCGAGGATGACGGGGGTTTAGAGGTGGTCGGGGGGCGTGTCACGCCGCCGGGAACACCAGGGCGGCCCTCAGGCCGGGGCCGGTGTCGCCGACGACGCCGGGGCCTTCGTCGAGTTCGAGACGGCCGCCGTGGGCGCGGGCGACGGCGGCGACCAGGGACAGGCCCAGGCCCGAGCCCGGCTCGGTTCGGCTGTTCTCCAGGCGCACGAAGCGCTGGACGACGCGTTCGCGATCCTCCTCGGGAACGCCGGGCCCTGTATCGGTGACCGAGAACTCGACTTCGCCGGAGGCCTTGCGACGGGCGCGCAGCATCACCGCGCCGCCGCTTGGCGTGTACTTCAGGGCGTTGTCGATGAGGTTGGCCAGGGCCTGGGCCATGAACTCGCGCGAGCCCATCACCGGCAGGCCCTTCTGGATCTCGGCGGAGAAATCGATGCCGTGCTCCTCGGCCGAGTACTGGTAGAGCTCGGCCAGGTCGCGGGCCAGCTCGGCGGCGTCGAACACCTGGCGGTTGGGCGCCTCGCCGGCGGCCTCCAGGCGGGCGATGGCCAGCACGGTGTTGAAGGTCTTGAGCAGGCCGTCGGCCTCGCCGAGCGCCGTCTCCAGCGCGGCGACCGCGTCGGCCTTGCCGGCCTCGGCGTCGATCAGGGCGACCTCCAGCTTGGCGCGCATGCGGGTGAGCGGCGAGCGCAGGTCGTGGGCGACGGCGTCGCCAGCGTGGCGGATGGCGGCGACCGAGGCTTCCAGCCGGTCGAGCATGCCGTTGAGATTGATGGCCAGCTCGTCGAACTCGTCCTTGGCCCCGCGCACAGGGGCGCGGGCGTGGAGGTCGCCGTCGCGCACGGCGGCCACGGCGCGGTTGAGGTCGCCCATGGCCCGCTCGACACCGCGGCTGATCAGCAGCCCGCCGGCCAGGCCGAGCAGCACGACGAGGGCCCCGGCCCCCCACAGCGCCTGGGTGATGCGTCCGAGGTGGGCGGCGGAGTCGCCGATGTCGAGGCCGACGAAGATTCGCCCGCCGCCGGCCAGAGGCTTTTCCACCCCGCGCGCCGGCCGGCGCTCCACGCGGCCCTGCTCGTCGGTCTGGGAAAGCCGGAAGTCCTCCCAGGTCTCGCGGCCGGTGAAGCCGGTGATCGGGCTCTCGGAGATGTTGCCGGTGACCGGGTTGCCGTCCCTGTCGGACATCAGGAACAGGAACGGCCCGCCGCGCAGGGTGCGCTCGACCAGGGCCGCGTTGAGGCCGTCGCTGCCCTGGGCGCGGTAGATGGATTCCAGCGCCGCCACCTCGCGGCGCACCTCGTTCTCGGCCCGCTCACGCGCCTCCGAGGCGGTGGCGACGTAGATGTAGGCCAGCAGGGCGCTGGCCGAGAGGGCGAACAGCGCCAGGAACAGCAGCGTCAGCCGGAACGGGGTGCGGCGGAACAGCGACGGCAGGCGCATGCGGCCTCATTCGCCTCCGGTGCAGAGGATCGGCTTCACCCTTCCAGCCGGTAGCCGGCGCCGCGCACGGTCTGCAGCATCGGTTTGTCGAAGCCCTTGTCGATCTTCGAGCGCAGGCGGCTGATGTGCACGTCGATGACGTTGGTCTGGGGGTCGAAGTGGTACTCCCACACCTTCTCCAGCAGCATGGTGCGGGTCACCGACTGGCCGGCGTGGCGCATCAGGAACTCCAGCAGCTGGAACTCCCGCGGCTGCAGGTCGATCTCGGTCCCGGCGCGATGCACGGTGCGGCCGATCAGGTCCATTTCCAGGTCGCCGACCTTGAGCACGGTCTGCACCGAGCCGGTCTCGCGGCGGCGCGCCAGGGCCTCGACCCGGGCGATCAGCTCGGCGAAGGCGTAGGGTTTCACGAGGTAGTCGTCGCCGCCCGCCTTCAGGCCCGTGACCCGGTCCTCGACCTCGCCGAGCGCCGACAGGAACAGCACCGGCGTCTGGTCGCCCTCGCGGCGCAGGGTCTCGACCATCGAGACCCCGTCCAGCCGCGGCATCATGCGGTCGACCACATAGACGTCGTAGTCGCCCTTCTGCGCGGCGATCAGGCCCTCGGCGCCGTCGGCCGCATGCACCGGATCGTGTCCGGCCTCGGTGAGGCCGCGGATCATGGCCGTGGCCGCCTCTTGGTCGTCCTCGACGATCAGAACACGCATGTCAGGCCCCGTCGGTTCCAGCGAAGCAGCAGGTTAGAGCGCTCTCATGGCGCCTGCCAGTGGGCGGCTCAACTTAAGGAATGTCCATTAAGTTCGGGACAGAAACCGACGCGAGGAAAGGGCGGCGGAAGCCTCGCCTCCGCCGCCCGATTCCGCACCTCGCGGTCCGCCGCCTACTTCTTCTTGATCAGCGGCGGTCCGGCGTCGGGCTTGGACGGCTGCGCCGTCGAGCCGGGCCGGTTGACCGGCGGCGTCGGCGCGGCCTGCGGCGGCGTCTGCTGCAGGGGCACCACCGCCGGCGCATTGCGACCGTCGCGGGTGATCAGCAGCAGCACGGTCTCCCGGCCGGCCGACCGCAGGCGGTTGGTCACCCCCTGGGCCTCGGCGACGCTGCCCACGGCCTGGTTGTCGGCGCGGATGATCACGTCCCCGGGCCGGAAGCCCTCGCGTTGGGCGGCCGAACCGCGGGCGACGTCGGTGATCACCACGCCGTTGACCGTGGCCGGGATGCCGAAGCGCTGGCGCGCGGCGGCGTCCAGTTGTCCGATGACCAGGCCGCCGACGAAGGGCGTGCCGCCGCTCAGCGCCTGGGGCGCGCCCGAGCCCGAGCCGTCGTCGGTCCCGCCGCCGGCGCGGGCGGCGAGCTCGCGCTCGGTGGGCCGCGTGCCGGAGCGCACCTGCAGGGTCTGCAGGCGGCCGTTGCGCAGCACGTCGAGACGGATGGTCTGACCGGCGGAGACCATGGCGACGCGGCGGGTCAGGTCGGTGTTGTCCTTCACCGTCTGGCCGTTCATGCGCACGATGATGTCGCCGACCTCGACGCCGCCCTGGGCGGCCGGGCCGCCGGCGACGATCTCGGTCACGTAGGCGCCGTTGCGGTCGGCCAGGTTGAGGCTCTTCTGGATGTCTTCGGTGATGGCTCCGATGGTCACGCCGAGGTAGCCGCGCGAAACCCGGCCGCTGGAGATCAGCTGCTTGGTCACCCGGTCGGCGATCTCGGCCGGAATGGCGAAGCCGATGCCCGCCGACACGCCCGTCGGGGTGTAGATGGCCGAGTTCACCCCGATGACGCGGCCGTAGATGTCGAAGGTCGGGCCGCCGGAGTTGCCCCGGTTGATCGGGGCGTCGATCTGGATGAAGTCGACGTACTGGTCGTTCAGGTTGCGGCCGTAGGCCGAGACGATGCCCGCGGTGGCGGTGCCGCCCAGCCCGAACGGGTTGCCCACGGCGATGACCCAGTCGCCGACGCGCGGCGTGGCCGAATTCTCGAACTCGACATAGGGCACGCGGCCGGCGTCGATCTTCAGCACCGCCAGGTCGGTGGCCTCGTCGCGGCCCACCACGCGGGCCTTGAACTCCCGCTCGTCCTTGAGGGTGACGGTGATCTCCGTGGCGCCTTCGACCACGTGGTTGTTGGTGACGATGTAGCCGTCGGCCGAGATGAAGAAGCCGGAGCCGGCGCCGATCTGCGGGTCGAGCTCGGGATTGCCCGGCTGACCGCCGGGACCGTCCGGAGCGCCCTGTCCCTCCGGGGCCTGCCCGTCGGGGTCCTGGCCCTCGGGGCGGATGTCGAAGGGGAAGTTCTCGAAGCCGGGGATGCGGCGCAGGGCGTTGGCGTCGATCGCCGTGCGCGTCTCGATCGAGACCACCGCGGGGGACACCCGGTCGATGATGTCGGCGAACGACATGGGCGCGCCGGGCGGCGGCGCGAAGACGACCGGGCCCTGGGCCCGCACCACCTGGGCCGGCGGGCTCTCCTGGGCGTTGGCGCCGGGCCAGCTCAGGCCTGCCCCGGCCAGGGCCGCCCCGGCGACACCGGCGCCGGCGATGGCGCCCACGATGAAATTCTTGTTCTTCAGCATGCTGTTCGTCGCACCCGTGGTTCCCAGCCCCGCCCGTCCTCGTCAGGAGAACGCACGTCTGGAGATATAGTGGCTTTGCGCGCAAGCGCACGCCGTTCAACTTACCCTTCGGTCATCCTGCGCGTCTTCGCGTGGCGATGTCGGGGCGAAAGCGTGACCGTCCTTTTCGGTCTGCGTCAACGCGGCAAGCTGGGCTTCCTCCGCTTCGGACAGGGGCTCGGGCGCCATTTGGGCCAGCGTGCGTCCCGCCCGCCACAGCAGCCAGCCGCCGCCGACCGCCAGCAGCAGGGCCGGAGTCAGCCACAGGGCGAGGTTGGCGGCCGAGAACGGCGGCTTCAGCAGCACGAACTCGCCGTAGCGGTCGACGAGGTAGGCGCGCACCTCCGCGTCGCTGCGGCCCGCGGCGACCTGGGCGCGGACGACGCGCCGCATGTCGGCGGCCAGGTCGGCTTCGGAGTCGTCGATCGATTCGTTCTGGCAGACGACGCACCGGATCTCCTCGAACAGGGCGCGGGCCCGGGCCTCCTGGGCCGCATCCGGCAGCCGCTCCGATGGATCGGAGGCGGCGGCGACGCAGGCCAGCGACAGGAGCGCCAACAGGAGCCGTCTCACGGCTGTCCCTCCGCCCTGCGGCCGGCCGCCAGCCTCAGGCGCCGGTCGCCGAGGGAGACCAGGCCGCCCAGCGCCATGATCGCCGGCCCCAGGAAGATCAGCCGCGCCCACGGGTTCCAGTAGGCGCGCACGAGGTAGCCGGGGTCGCCGTCGGCGGTGCGCCGGCGTTCGCCCATGACCACGTAGAGGTCGCTCAGGCCCTGGAAGCACAGTCCGACTTCGGTGGTGGTCTGGCCGCCGACGGGGAAGAAGCGCCGCTCGGGCGTGACGGTGCAGACCTCGCGATTGGCCTTCTCGGCCGTGACCACCCCCCGCTCGGCGAGGAAGTTCGGCCCTTCGCGCACCCGCGCCTGCTGCAGGGTGACCCGGTACTGGCCGATCGCCAGGCTCTCGCCGGGCGCCAGCACCCTGGCCTCCTCCAGCTTCCAGCCGGTCTCGACGCAGGCGCCCAGCACGAAGAGGCCGAGGCCGAGATGGCCCAGCGTCATCCCCCAGGCCCCGCGCGGCAGGCCCTTCAAACGCCGCCAGCTCTCGGCGGCCGAGGCGCGAAACAGCCTGGTCCGCTCGACGACCTCGGCCGCGGCGCCGGCGATCAGCCAGACGCCCAGCCCGACCCCGACCGCCCCGAACGCCTTCCTCCAGTCGCTGAGCGCCAGGGCGGCGAGCGCCGCGACGAGGGCCAGCCCGGCGGCCGCGCCCAGCCGCTGCACGGCGCCCGGCAGGTCGCCGCGCTTCCAGGCCAGCAGCGGGCCCGCCGGCAGCACCAGCATGGCCGCGGCCATCAGGGGCGCGAAGGTCAGGTTGAAGTAGGCCGGGCCGACCGATGCGGTCCTGCCCAGGGCTTCGGTGACCAGGGGCCAGAGCGTGCCCAGCAGCACGGTGGCGGCGGCCACGGCCAGGAACAGGTTGTTCAGCACGAGCGCGCCCTCGCGGCTGACGGGTGCGAACAGGCCGCCGGGCGCGAGCTTCGGCGCCCGCCAGGCGAACAGCGCGAAGCCCAGCCCCGCAGTCAGGCCGAGGATGGCCAGCAGCAGGACGCCGCGGTCGGGATCGACGGCGAAGGCGTGCACCGAGGTCAGCACCCCGGAGCGGACGAGGAAGGCCCCCAGCATCGAGAAGCTGAAGGTCATCAGCGCCAGGAACACGGTCCAACCCGGCAGCGCCCCGCGCTTCTCGGTGACGATGGCCGAGTGCAGCAGCGCCGTGGCGGCGATCCACGGCATGAAGGAGGCGTTCTCGACCGGGTCCCAGGCCCACCAGCCGCCCCAGCCGAGTTCGTAGTAGGACCAGAAGGCGCCGATCGTGATGCCGACCGTGAGCAGGCTCCAGGCCGCCAGGGTCCAGGGCCTGACGTAGCGGGCCCAGGCGGCGTCGACGCGGCCCTCGATGAGGGCGGCCAGGGCCAGGGAGAAGACCACCGAGACGCCGACGTAGCCGGCGTAGAGCACCGGCGGGTGCGCGGCGAGCGCCGGGTCCTGCAGCAGCGGGTTCAGCGAGCGGCCCTCGACCGGCGCCGGGTCGAGCCGCAGGAACGGGTTGGACGTGAAGACGGCGAAGGCCAGGAACAGCACGCCGAGCCCGCCCTGGACGGCCACCGCCGAGGCCTTGAGCCGCGCCGGCAGGCCGCGCCCGGTCATCGCCACCGCGGCCCCGAAGCCGGTCAGCGCCAGGCACCACAGCAGCAGCGACCCCTCGTGGCTGCCCCACACGCCGGCGACCTTGTAGAGCAGCGGCTTGGCGGTGTGGGAGTTGGCCGCCACGTTGGAGACCGAGAAATCGGAGCCGACGAAGGCCGCCGTCAGCGCCAGGAAGGCGCCGGCCACGGCCACGAAGGCGCCCAGCGCCGCCCCTTCGCCCGCCCGCGCCAGCATCGGCGAGTGCAGCCCGCGGCCCGCGGCTGAGAGGCCAAGCTGGGCCAGGGACAGGGCGAACGCCAGGGCGAGCGCGAAGGCGCCGAGCTCGGCCGTCATGGAGCCGGGTTTCTGGGCGCGCCGTCGCCGCGCCACTCGCCCTTGGCCTTCAGCGCGTCGGCGACCTCGCGCGGCATGTAGTTCTCGTCGTGTCTGGCCAGCACCCGGCGGGCCTGGAAGGTCCCCGCGGCGTCGAAGGCGCCCTCGGCGATCACGCCCTGGCCCTCGCGGAAAAGGTCCGGGAGGTCGCCGCGGAAGCGCACCGGAAAGGCGGCCTTCATGTCGGTGACCCGGAAGCTCACGTCGCCGTTCGCCAGCTTGCGCACGCTGCCCGTCTCCACCAGGCCGCCGAGGCGGATGGTGCGGCCCGCCGCCGGCCGCTGGGCCTGGGCCTCCGACGGTCCGTAGAAGAACACCACCGCGTCGCGCATGCCCCACAGCGACAGGCCGACGGCCGCGGCCAGGATCGGCGCCGCGACGGCCACGGCGAGGAGCCGGCGGCGGGCCTTGCGGGAGACGGGGAGCAGGTTCATGGCGCGCGGAAAATAGCGATCCGGCGGCGCCAGGCCAGAGCCGCGGCGACGAAGGACCGCGTCATTTCGCAGCTTCCTCGATCAGGGCCAGCTCCGCCGGGCGGTCGCGGAAGCGGCTGCGGGCCCTGCCCAGGGCGTCGGCGCGGGCGGCGGCGTCGCCCAGCACGCCGTAGGCGCGGACCAGACGCGCCCAGCCCTCGGCGTCATCGGGCGAGGCTTCGAGGCGGGCGGCAAGGCCCTCGACCATGCCGCGGATGGCGGCCCGGCGACGGTCGGCCGGCAGGGCTGCGATGGCTTCGGCCGCCGATCCGGAGCCGGCTTCGGCGCGGCGGATCTCGGTCTCGGTGGCGCCCCGGCGAG
>Ga0196964_10000723_pt1 | contig 18475 bp, 21 predicted proteins | sample S1_10metaG_FD_148615 | JGI IMG/M metagenome (GOLD analysis project Ga0196964, IMG submission 148615) | Soil microbial communities from Anza Borrego desert, Southern California, United States - S1_10 | ecosystem: Environmental > Terrestrial > Soil > Desert | place: USA: California | collected... | reverse complement strand
GTCACGGTGCCGACCTTCGGGTTCGGCATCAGGCCGCGCGGGCCCAGCACCTTACCGCGGCGACCCACCAGACCCATCATGTCGGGGGTGGCGATAACGCGGTCGAACTCCATGAAGCCGCCGTTGATACGCTCGAACAGATCGTCGGCGCCAACGATGTCGGCGCCGGCGGCGCGGGCCTCGTCGGCCTTGGCGTCCTTGGCGAAGACGGCGACGCGCACGTCACGGCCGGTGCCCGACGGCAGGTTCACCACGCCGCGGACCTGCTGGTCGGCGTGACGGGGATCGACCCCCAGGTTGACGGCGATCTCGATCGATTCGTCGAACTTGGCCTTGGCGTTCTCCTTCACCAGGCGGACGGCTTCGTTGAAAGGCAGCAGGGCGGCGCGGTCGCCGGTCCAGGCCTGAATGCGCTTGGGTTGCTTGGCCATCTATCAGCCCTCCACCACTTCGATGCCCATGGCGCGGGCGGAGCCTTCGATGATGCGCGAGGCGGCGTCGAGGTCGTTCGCGTTCAGGTCCTTCATCTTCTTCTCGGCGATCTCGCGCAGCTGGGTCTGGGTGATGCGGCCGGCGGTCTCGCGACCGACCAGCTTGGCGCCGGACTTGATGCCGGCGGCCTGCTTCAGGAAGAAGGTGGCGGGCGGGGTCTTGGTGACGAAGGTGAAGCTCTTGTCCTGATAGACCGTGATCACGGTCGGCAGGGGCGTGCCCTTGGCTTCCTTCTCGGTGCGGGCGTTGAACTCCTTGCAGAAGCCCATGATGTTGACGCCGCGCTGACCCAGCGCCGGGCCGATGGGCGGCGAAGGCGTGGCGGAGCCGGCCGGCACCTGCAGCTTGATATAGCCGAGAATCTTCTTGGCCATCTGTCTCTCCTAATCGAATAGCCCGGCGCATGGCCGGGCCGGTGAGCCGTGGTGCGGCATGGCGGCCTCCCACGGATTTGGCTTCCGCCGAGACGGAAGAGGCGGGCGTATAGCGGAGGGGGTCCGGCTTGTCACCTCCCCCTTCGCGCAGGCGGACGGAGAGGTGAAGGTTACCCGGCCGTCTTCTCCACCTGGCCGTATTCCAGATCGACCGGGGTCGCGCGGCCGAAGATGGAGACGGCCACGCGCAGGCGGGCGTTGTCCTCGTCCACGCTCTCGACCGAGCCGTCGAAGCTGGCGAACGGGCCGTCGATGACCTTGACCTTCTCGCCGATGTCGAAGCGGATGGTGGGCTTGGGACGCTCCACGCCCTCCTCCACCTGGCCCATGATCTGGCGGACCTCGGCTTCCTTCACCGGCAGGGGCTTGGTGCCGCCCGCGGCGCCCAGGAAGCCCGTGACCTTCGGCGTGTTCTTGACCAGGTGATAGGCCTGGTCGGTCATCTCCATCTTCACCAGCACATAGCCGGGGAAGAACTTGCGCTCGGCGTTGACCTTGCGGCCGCGGCGGATCTCGACGACGTCCTCGGTCGGCACCAGGATTTCGGAGAAGTTCTCCTCCAGCCCCTGCTGCCTGGCCTGATCGCGCAACTGCTCGGCGACCTTCTTCTCGAAGTTCGAGTAGGCGTGGACGATGTACCACTTGTGGCGCGGATTGGCGGCCGCGGGCGCTGCATCGGTCATGTGCGCGTCTCCTCTTTTTCTTGTCGTCAGGCGCCGAGCGAGATGACGCGCTGGAAGCCGAAGCCCAGAGCGAAATCCACGGCCCAGAAGAAGACGGCGGCGATCAGCACCATCAGGAAGACCATCACCGAGGTGATCCAGGTCTCCTTGCGGCTGGGCCACACGATCTTGCGGCCCTCGGCGCGCACCTGATCGAGGAACTGGGCCGGCGAGACCTTGGGCCGGGCCGGAGCGTCGGCCGCGACGGCGCCGCCCCCGGCCGGGCCGGTCTGGTTTCCACTGGTGCGGCGGTCGCCGGGAGTCCTGGCCTTGGCCATTCAACGTCTCTTCAAGTTCGGTTCCTGTCTCCTCCAGATGGGGAGACCCAAACGGCGGCGACAGGGGGAAAGGATGGCAGGAGTTGGGGGACTCGAACCCACGACCCCCGGTTTTGGAGACCGGTGCTCTACCAGCTGAGCTAAACTCCTAGACAACCGAGGGCGAACGCCAGCGGATGCGCCAGACCGGGGGCTATGCCTCAGCGTCGCGCGGGATTCAAGTTTCGCGTGGCTCGCGTCTGATTTTTGCAGGCGTCACCCTTCGGCGTGCGCGGCGACGGCCTCGACCTCGGCGTCCTTGCCGATGATCTCGCTGAACATCAGCTTGTCGATGCGGCGATCGTCCATGTCGATGACCTCGACCTCGAAACGGCCCAGCTGCAGCCGCTCGCCCTCGTCGGGCACGCGCGACAGCTGGTGAAGAATCAGGCCGGCCACGGTGTGGAAGCTCTCGTGCTCGCCGAAATCCTCGCCCAGGGTGTCGCCGAGCTCGTCGAGATCGGTGGAGCCGTCCACCAGCCAGGCGCCGTCCTCCCTTTGGCGGATCATCACGTCGCCGTCGTCGTGCCCCTCGTCGAAGTCGCCCGCGATCATCTCGAGCAGATCGGTGGCGGTGACCACGCCCTCGAAGGCGCCGAACTCGTCGACCACGAAGGCCATGTGGACCTTGGACCCCTTCATGATCTCCAGGGCCTTCAGCACGCTTGTGGACTGAGGGATGAAGGCGGGCTCCGCCACCAGCCGCTCGATGTTGAACTCGCCGTTGTCGAGCAGAGAGTCGAGTAGGTCCTTCTTGTGGACCACGCCCAAGGGGTTATCGACGTCGTTCTCGCGCGCCACCACGATGCGGGAATAGGGGCAGGTGCGGACCTCCTCCTTCAGCTGCGCCTCGGTGTCGTCCAGGGCCACCCAGAACACTTCGTGGCGGGGCGTCATGGCCACGCGGATGGGCCTGTCCCCGAGGCGCATGATCTCCTCGATCATGACCTGCTCCTCCGGCTCGATCAGGCCGGCGGAGGTGCCTTCGGCGAGAATGGTCTCCACCTCCTCCTGGGTGACGTCGGTGCCGTCGCGGTCCTTGACGCCCATGACCTTGAGGATGGCCGAGGTCGACGCCGTCAGCAGCAGGACGAACGGGCTGAGCACCACGGCCAGGGTGGAGATCGGGCCCGCCGTCTTGGCCGCGATGGCCTCGGGGAAGATCAGGGCCAGCCGCTTCGGCACCAGCTCGCCGATGATCACGGAGACATAGGTGATGAAGATGACCACCACGGCGGTGGAGATCAGATGCGAATAGGGGGCGAGAGGCGGTATCCCCTCCGCGATCAGCCGATTCAACTCTCCGCCGATGTTCGCCTGGCCATAGGCGCCCGCGAGAATGCCGATCAGGGTGATGCCCACCTGCACGGCGGACAGGAAGTGCGTCGGCTCATCGGCCAGACGCAGCGCGGCGCGCGCGCCCCGGTCGCCCTTTTCGGCGCGGCTCTGCAGCTTGGATTTGCGGGAGGACACGACCGCCAGCTCGGTCATGGCGAAGAGGCCGTTGAGCACCACGAGCAGCAGTACGACGGCGATGGCGATGGATAGCATCTAGGTGGGGGACGGGCCCGAGTGCGCGGCGCGACATCCGGCGTCCGCGAGATCCACCCTACAGGATGCCGGGTCCGCGCGCCACGCCCCTGATCGGCTCAATCGTAGACGACGGTGGCCTGTCCGGAAACCAGGCCGGCCGGCGGGCAGTCTGTCGTGGCGCAGGCGGCCGCGCCCAGCAGGGTGCCGATGAACAGGCCGATGCGGAGCGCGCGGCGCATGGTTGCCAAACCCTTAACGTTCAGGTGGCGAACGTAGGGCCGAGGCTCAGGTTCCGGCAACCGCCCTCCCCTCGCGCGGGAGGAAGAGGGGTTAAGCTCAGCGGGCTTCCTGAAGCGCAGCATGAACTGGCTCGTCTTGCCCCGAATGGCGCCGTCGAAGACGTTGGCCGTCAGCGGATCGGTCGTGTTGGCGAGCATGTCGCTCTCGCCGTCCAGAACGAATCCGGCGGCCGTGACCTCCTGCTTGACGATGGCCGGATCGATGCGATGCAGGCTGTCGGCGACGGCGAGGCCCGAGCCGGGCGCGCCGTGATGATCAATGACGACATAGAGCCCGCCGGGCTTCAGCGCCTGGAAGACGGCGGCGTTGACCTTGGCGGCCGTGTCCTGGGCGAACGGCCGCAGATGGAGGTCGTGGTAGTTCTGGGCGGTGAAGACCAGATCGAGCTGGCCGGTCCCGAACTCGGGCGCGCCGATGGGCGAGCGGATGGCTGAGACGTTTTCGCGCTCCTCGTCGACCTTCGTCAGGTTCTCGCCATAGGAGGCTTGGAAGCGAATGAACTCGGCCGGCTGCCAGGCGATCACCCGCCCCTCCGGCCCCACCGCTTCCGACAGAAGGCGGGTGAAATAGCCGCCCCCGATGATCATGTCGCCGACCGCCTGGCCCGGCCGGATCCGGGCGAAGGCCAGGGTCTCGGCCGCCTTGCGCGCGGCGTCACGGTCGCGATCCGCCTGCGGGCGGGACGGCGCGGCCAGAGCCGCCTGGATCGCGGGCGCGTCCGCCGACACCGGCGCGGACCCGCCGAAGGGAAGCATAGAACAGCCGGCGAGGGTCGCGGCTGCGGTGAAGGCGAGAGCCAGGCGCATGGTCTTCATTTCCGTGACTTAGGCGGGTTTGCGGAACTTGTAGACGAACTGGGTCGTGCGCCCCCGGATCTTGGGGTCGAAGACGTTGAGGCTGAGATCGTCCTCCGGATTCACCAGGACCCTGGTCTCCTCGACGAACTGGAAGCCAGCAGCCTCCACCTCCCGGCGCAGGAAGTCCCCCTCGATGCGGTGCAGCGACTGCACCTGCGTGTTCCCCGTGGCGGCCGCGCCCTGGTGGTCGATGATGACATAGAGGCCGCCCGGCTTGAGCGCCTGGAACACGGCGGCGTTCATGCGGCCGACATCCGTGTTGAAGGTGGCCATGTGGAAGTCGTGATATTCCTGGGCGGTTAGGACCACGTCCAGCGGCTCAGGGAAGCTCATGGCGTCCAGTGCGCCGGACAGGGGCCGGACGTTCGGGTATTCGGCCGCCAGCTTCTCCGCCAGGGGGACCTCGCGCTCCACGGTTCGGGTCGGCACGAAGGCGTAGACGCGGCCCGTCTCCCCCACCACCGGCGCGAACAGGCGGGTGAAGTATCCCTCCTCCGGACGGATGTCGGCGATGCGGTCGCCTGGCTCCAGCCCGATGAAGGCCAGCATGTCGTAGGGCTTGCGCAACGGATCGCGGGCGACCTCGTCAGCCGGGCGACGGGGATCGCCCACGGCCGTCCAATACAGACCTTCGCAGCAGGCCGGATTGGCCGCCGCCGTCTCGACGACGGTCCGCTCCTCGCCGTCCGTGGCGATGATGACGCAGCCGGACAGCGCCACGGCGCAGGCGGAAACGAACAGGGCTTTCAGCACGTGAACTCCTCGAACAGCGGGCGGCGAAGCTAGGCTCCGAACGGCGCCGCTTGGCAAGGGGTCACGACAGCGGCGTCCACTCCTCGCCATCCGCAAGCGGCGCGAACAGGGCGTCCAACGCGGCGTCGGTGACGCCCGCCAGATCCGCTGGGCGCCAGTGAGGCTGGTTGTCCTTGTCCACAATCACCGAGCGGACGCCTTCCTGGAAGTCGTGGGTGCGGACCACGCGCCCGCCCAGCCGGTATTCCATCGCCATGTTCTCGGCGAAGGAGCCCAGCTCCGCGCCCTTCCGCAGTTGGCGCAGCGTCACCTTCAGCGACTGGGGCGACTTGGCCTTCAGCGTCGCCAACTGCGCCAGCGCCCATTCCGAGCCATCGGTCTGGAGCGCCTCGAAGATGGCCTCGACCGTGTCGTGCGCGAACAGGCGGTCGATCGACTCGAGGTGGGGCTGGATCGGCGGCGGACCCGGGTCGGCCTGCAGCCCGTCGGCGACATCAGCCGGGTGGGCCGGATCGGCCGCCAGGATGGCGCGGAACGCCTCCAGGGCGTCGGTCGGCAGATAGTGGCTGTGGATGTCGAGGAAGACGGTGTCCGCCGCCTTCAGCCGCGCGCCGGTCAGCGCCAGCCACACCCCGACCTGCCCGTGCAGGCGCGGCAGGAACCACCCGCCGCCGACGTCGGGGAACAGGCCGATGCCCGTCTCGGGCATGGCGTAGGTGGTGCGTTCGGTGGCGATCCGGACCTCCGCCGGCTCGGAGATGCCGACGCCCCCGCCCATCACCACGCCGTCCACCAAAGCCGTCACCGGCTTGGGGTATTCGAAAAGCAGATGGTTCAATCGATATTCGGAATGGAAAAAGGCCTTGGCCTCCGACGCATCGCCCTTGCCGCTCTCGGCGATCATGCGGATGTCGCCGCCGGCGCAAAAACCGCGCTCGCCCGCGTGGTCGATCAGCACCGACCTGACCTGTTCGTCGTCTCGCCAGGCCAGAAGGGCCTCCGTCATGACCCGGCACATGTCGAGGTTCAGCGCGTGGAGCGCCTTGGGCCGGTTCAGGGTGATGCGGCCGACGCCGCTCTCGACGCGCGCCAGGACTTCGGATTCGGTGGTCATGGCGTGGCTCTAGAGCGCGCCCCCCGACCGGTCCAGCCTCAGTCGGCCCGCGTCACCGCCATGTCGTAGGGGATGAACAGCGACAGATCCAAGGGCCCGGACTGCCGCCAGGTGACGCGGTTCGACAGGCCCTCGATCCGCACGCCATAACCCTCGCCGAAGGCGGCCGCGGCGGTGCGGGCGTCGTCCGCGATAAGCTTGAGAATGGCTGGCCGATACTGGGGCGGGTCGACGATCGACAGCTCCCAGTCGCCGGTGATGTCCGCCAGGGAGCGGCCGACCTCGCGCACGCCTTCCACGAAGCTCTCGATGCGCGCCGAGGCACCGTCCAGCGTGTCGCCCGGGCGGATCGGCGTCTTGACCACCAGACTGGCGACGCTGGTGTCGGTGCGCGTCCCGTCGACCCCGAGCGTCAGGGTCGAGACCATCTCCTCCGTCAGCGGGACCAGCACGCCGTCGTCCTCGATCGACAGGTCGATGTCCGATCGGCCCGCCGCCGCCCTGGCCATGGCTCGCAGCGTCTGGGTGATCTCGTCGCGTCGCGCGCCCGCTTCGCGCGTATCGTTCACGACGCTGACATCGACGATCAGATTGTCGGCGCGTCGGACCAGTTGGACCACTGGGATGTCGTCCGGGTCCCAGTCCATCATGCGCGAGCCGGTGACGACGATCTCCTCGACCGCCCCCTCCTGAGCCGCGGCAGGCGCGGCGAGCAGGCAGGCGACGAGCCCGGCCAGGGCGGCGATGCGGTTCATGCGGTTATCCTCCCGACTGGGACGTTGCCACCGGGAGACGCGTGGCGCCAGACGCCTCTACTGCCGCATCATCTCGCGGGCTGTGATCACGCGCATGATCTCGTTGGTGCCTTCCAAGATGCGGTGGACCCGCAGGTCGCGGACGATGCGCTCCAGCGGATAGTCCTTAAGATAGCCGTAGCCGCCGTGCAGCTGCAGCGCCTCATCGGCGATCTGGAAGCAGGCGTCGGTGGCGAGGCGCTTGGCCATGGCGCACCACTTGGTCTTTTCAGGGTGACCGGTGTCGATAGCCCAGGCGCCGCGCAGGACCATCAGACGCGCCGCCTCCAGCTGGGTCGCCATGTCGGCCAGCTTGAACTGGGTATTCTGGAACTCGTTCAGCGCCTTGCCGAACTGTTTTCGCGTGGCGACGTAGCTCTGGGCCGTCTCCAACGCCAGCCGCGCGCCCCCCAGCGAGCAGGCGGCGATGTTCAGCCGGCCGCCGTCGAGCCCCATCATGGCGTAGCGGAACCCGTCGCCCTCCTTGCCCAGCAGGTTAGCCACCGGAATGCGGCAGTCGTCGAAGGAGACGATGGCGGTGGGCTGGCTGTTCCACCCCATCTTCTTCTCCTGAGCGCCGAAGCTGAGCCCCGGCGTGCCCAGGTCGACGACGAAGGCGCTGATCCCCCTGGGTCCCGGCTCCCCCGTGCGGGCCATCACGACGTAGACGTCGGACGTTCCCGCGCCCGAGATGAAGGCCTTCGACCCGTTCAGGACCCATGCGTCACCGTCCCGCGTCGCCGTAGTGCGCATGGCCGCCGCGTCCGAACCGGAGCCGGGCTCGGTAAGGCAATAGCTGGCGATCTTCTCCATCGTCGTCAGCGCCGGCACATAACGGGCGCGGAGGTCGTCGGAGCCGAAGCTGTCGATCATCCAGGTCGCCATGTTGTGAATGGAGATGAAGGCCGCCGTCGACACGTCGCCGCGCGCCAGCTCCTCGAAGATCACGGCCGCCTCGACGCGACCCAGCGCCATGCCGCCGTGCTCCTCGCCGGCGTAGATGCCGCAAAAGCCCATCGCGGCCGCCGCCTTCATCGTGGCGACGGGGAAATGCTTGGCCTCGTCCCATTCGGCCGAGTGCGGCGCCAGCTCCGCTTCGGCGAAGGCCCGGGCCGCGTCCTGGATGGCGCGCTGATCGTCGTTGAGGGCGAAGTCCATGGGGTCTCCAGCGCGGCTTTGCGCCGCCGTCGCGATTGGTCTAGGTCGCGTGGCTTCTAGCGGACGGCGCCGCCGGCCGTCGAGACGAGCCGGACCCGCATGACCCCGCCCTTTCCGCCCGCGCCCTTTCCCCTCGCCCGGCCGCGTCGGCTGAGGTCCGCGCCCTGGGTGCGCCGGCTGGTGGCCGAGCACGTCGTGACGCCCGCGGACCTGGTCTGGCCCCTGATCGTGCACGATGGCGACGAGCATCGCGTCGCCGTGCCGTCGATGCCCGGCGTCTTCCGCCTCAGCCCCAAGGCCGCGGCGGAGGCCGCCAAGGAAGCACGGGAGCTGGGCATCCCGGCCGTGGCGCTGTTTCCCTTCATCGGCCGGACCGAGAAGGACGGCGTCGGCACGGGCGCGACCGACCCCGACGGCCTGATCCCCGAGTGCATCCGGGCCATCAAGGACGCGGCGCCTGAGGTGGGCGTCATGACCGACGTGGCGCTCGACTGCTACACCGACCACGGCCACGACGGGGTGCTGGAGAACGGCCGCATCGTCAACGACGCCACCCTGGAGCGCCTGGCCGAGCAGGCCTTCATCCACGCCCACGCCGGCGCCGACGTCGTCGGGCCGTCCGACATGATGGACGGCAGGGTGCAGGCGGTGCGGGAGGCCCTGGAGGCCAACGGCTTCCACGACGTCATGATCCTGTCCTACGCCGCCAAATACGCCTCCGCTTTCTACGGCCCGTATCGCGACGCCGTGGGCTCGGCCAAGGCGCTGACGGGCGACAAGAAGACCTACCAGATGGACCCCGCCAACACCGATGAGGCCCTGCGCGAGGTGGCCATGGACCTGGCGGAGGGCGCGGACGCGGTGATGGTCAAGCCCGGGCTGGCCTATCTCGACATCGTGCGGCGAGTGTCGGACACCTTCCGCGTGCCGACCTTCGCCTATCAGGTGTCCGGCGAGTACGCGATGATGAAGGCCGCCGCCGCTAATGGGTGGCTGGACGAGGATCGCGCCATCCTCGAGACCCTCACCGCCTTCAAGCGGGCGGGCTGCGCGGGCGTCCTGACCTATTTCGCGCCGCAGGCGGCGCGGCTTGTCGGGGCGTGACGCGGCGGACCGTCGTACCGCTGTCACCCTGCGCCGCCACGCTGCGGCGGATACGAGGAGGAAGCCATGAAGATCGTCCCGAGCCTCAGCTTCAAGGGCCAGTGCCGCGAAGCCTTCGAGTTCTACGCCCAGGTGCTGGGCGGCGAGATCACCGCCGCCATGTCCTATGGCGACGGACCGCCGGACATGCCGGTGGGGCCTGAGTACAAGGACTGGCTGATGCACTGCTGGATGCAGGTCGGCGACCAGGCGATCATGGGCGCGGACATGATGCCGGAATGGGCGCCGAACATCGACAAGCCCAAGAACGGCTTCGACGTGACCCTGCACACGGACGACGTGGACGAGGCGCGTCGCTGGTTCGACGCCCTGGCCGAGGGCGGCCGAGTGGTCATGCCGTTCGAGAAGACCTTCTGGTCGCCCGGCTACGGCTCGATCGTCGATCGGTTCGGCGTTCCGTGGATGGTGAACACCAACGGCGATCCGAACGCCTGACTGCGGCCAAGCTCCGCCTTGACACTGAACTGACGCCGTTCGACAGAGCCGCCGTTAACCTTGGCGGGAGGCAGGCGTGCTGTGGTGGTCCAGGAAAAAGGCGAAGCCCTCGTCGTTTGTGACGGAGACTCCTGCAGCTGAGCCCCCGTCCGCACCGGCCCCTGCTCCCGCCGCTGAGCCTGAGCCCGAGATCGCTTCACCAGCCGTGGCCGCCGTGGCGCTCACGCCCGACCAGGCGCTGGCGGAGCTGAAGTCCGGCAATCAGGCCTTCCTGCGCGGCGAGAACAACCTCGGCCACGTCAAGGCGGCGGACCTCGACGAGCTCCAGGGCGGTCAGAACCCGATCGCAACGATCGTGGGCTGCGCCGACAGCCGCACGCCGCCGACCATCCTGTTCAACCAGGGCTTCGGCCGGCTGTTCAGCATCCGCGTGGCGGGCAATACCGTGGATCGACGGGGTCTGGCCTCCATCGTCTATGCCGTGAAGCATCTGAACTGTCCGCTGGTGGTGGTGATGGGCCACACCGGCTGCGGCGCGGTGGCGGCGGCGGGCGCGGTGGTGGACGGCGCCAGCCTCGATCCGTCGCTGGAAGAGATGCTGACCCCCATCATCCCGGCCGTGCTGGCGGCCCGCCGCTCAGGCACCGAGGATCACGCCGTGGCGGCGGTCGAGGAGAACGCCCGCTGGGTCGCGGCCAAGCTCCACACGGCCGACACCGCCCTGTCCGAGGCCGTGGACGCCGGCAAGCTGAAGATCGTGGCCGCCGTGAAGCGGATGGAGACCGGCGAGGTCAGCTTCCTGGATGCCTAGCCTCAGCCCTGGTCCCTCAGCTCGACGGTCGACACCGGGTCCAGGCCTCGCTCGATGCGGATCAGATCCATGACGTGCACCATCTGCCGCGCCCGCCACAGGGCGGCGAGGTAGATGAGGGTCACCAGCACCAGGCCGCCCACCAGCTGCAGCGTGACCTCGCCCTGGACCGCCAGGTAGCGCCGGAACTCGTCGGGGAAGATCTCCCCCGCCGAGACGAACAGGGTCACCGGCACGGTGACGTAGAACAGCACGAGCATCTGAAAGCCTAACTCCTGCCGGCGCTGGTTCAGGGCAGCCAGCGCCGACAGGGCGTTGAACACCTCAGGCGGCGTGTCACTCAGCAGGGCGAAGGCCTTATTCGTGCTGGGATTTCGGCGGAACGGCCCGACCACGTCGTTGCCGAACCAGCCCCAAGCGCCCGGCGTCGCGAAGGTGGAGAGCACGATGGTCCAGGTGGAGAACAGCCGCTTGTAGGATCGCCAAAGGGGCCACATCACCTCCCCTATCGGCGGCGATCCCGCAGCCGCGCCGCCAGGCTGGACGTGTCCCATCGCGATCCCCCCAGGGCCTGAACCTCGGAGTAGAACTGATCGACCAGCGCGGTCATGGCAAGATGGCTGCCGTTGGCGCGCCCCTCCTCCAGCACCAGGCCCAGGTCCTTGCGCATCCAGTCCACGGCGAAGCCGAAGTCGAAGCGGCCCTCGGCCATGGTGCTCCAGCGGTTGTCCATCTGCCAGGACTGGGCCGCGCCCTTGCTGACGGCCTGGTAAACGGCGTCTGTGTCCAGCCCGGCGTTCTGGGCGAAGGCCACCGCCTCGGCGAGCCCCTGAACCACGCCGGCGATGCAGATCTGATTGACCATCTTGGTCAGCTGCCCCGCCCCAGCCGGGCCCATGTGCTGGACGGCCTTGGAATAGCAGCGCAGCGCCGGCTCGACGCGCGCGAGGGCCTCGGGGTCTCCGCCCGCCATGACGCTCAGCTGGCCGTTCTCCGCGCCCGCCTGGCCGCCGGACACGGGCGCGTCGAGGAAGAAGCGGCCCTGCGATAGGGCCAGCACGGCCATCTCGCGCGCCACGCGCGCCGAGGTGGTGGTGTGATCCACGATCACCGCGCCCCCGGACAAGCGCGGCAGGGCCTTGGCCGCCACCTCGCGGACGTCCTCGTCATTGCCGACGCACAGGATGAAGAGTTCGGCCCCCTCCGCAGCGGCCTCGACGGTCGCGGCGAAGCGGCCGCCGCTCGTCTCGGCCCACGCCCGCGCCTTCTCCGGAGAGCGGTTGAAGCCGGCGAGCTCGTGCCCGCCCCTGACCAGATGGCCGGCCATGGGCGCGCCCATGACCCCCAGGCCCGCGAAGCCGATCCTCATGCCCCTGTCTCCCCATAGCCGCCGCGCCAGAAGGTGAGCGCGGCGCCGTCCTGGACCTCGAAGGCTTCGACCCGGCCGACGATGATCATGTGATCGCCCATGTCGATCCGCGCATGCGCCGCGCAGTTGAAGCGAGCCAGGGTCCCCGGCAGGACCGGCGCCCCGCCCTCGCGGACGTACTCCCCCTCGTCGAGTTCGCACGGCCCTTTCGCGAACCGGCGCGACATGGCGTCGAACCCGGCGGGCAGCACATGGATGTTGAACCGCTCGGCCTCCGCGAAGGTCAGCCGGCGCGCGGAGCGCTCGTCCAGGCACCACAGCACCAGGCGAGGCTCCAGCGAGACGGAGGTGAAGGAGTTGACCGTGATGCCGAGCGGCCCCTGCTCGCTGTCGGCGGTCACCACGCAGACGCCTGTCGGAAAGGCGCCGAGCGCCCGGCGATAGGCTTGGCTGGACTGCGCCAGCGCGTCGGGCAGAGGCTCGAGGGTCACAGGGCGCGACCTAGGGTGCGGGAAGCCCTCTGACAAGCGCTGTCCCGTGCGCCGGAACGGTGAAGGGCAACACGACCTTAACCTTGATGGGAAAGGCTGCCGCAGCGCAGCAAGAGGTCCGCCCGGAATGTCCATGAGCGATCGCCCGGTCCTCATCAAGAAGGTGAAGAAGGTGGCCGGCCACGGCCATCACGGCGGCGCGTGGAAGGTGGCCTATGCGGACTTCGTAACCGCAATGATGGCCTTCTTCCTCTTGATGTGGCTGATCAACACGACGGATCCCGAGCAGAAGCGCGGCATTGCCGAATATTTCGCGCCGGCCAGCGTGTCGCAGACGACCTCGGGCTCCGGCGGCATCCTGGGCGGCACGGCCCTGGGCCAGGACGGCTCGAAGAGCGCGGGGGCCAACTCCGTCATCACCCAGCTCGCGCCGGAAGCGCCGGACAACGCGCCCCCCGAAGCGGGCCAGAACTCGAACCTCGCCGCCGCCTCCGAGGAGGAACTGCGCGAGGAGATCGCCAAGCGCGAGGCCGCCGAGTTCGCCTCCGCCGCCGAATCGCTGCGCCAGGCCATGCAGTCCATGCCGGAGCTGGCCGAGCTGTCGAAACAGCTGATCATCGATCAGACGCCTGAGGGCCTGCGCATCCAGCTGGTGGACCAGGAGGGGCGCTCGATGTTCGACGCCAACGCCACACGCCCGAACGCCCGCGCCCAGCTGCTGCTGCGCGCCGTGGCCAAGGTGATCGTCCAGCTGCCGAACCGCATATCCATCACCGGCCACACCTCGGCCCAGCCCGGCTCGAGCCGGGCCAGCGGCGCGAACGACTGGACCCTATCCGCCGAGCGGGCCAACGGCTCTCGTCTGGTGCTGCAGGGCGCCGGGGTCGATCCGGATCGGGTCTATTCGGTCGCCGGCAAGGCGGGGTCCGATCCCCTCTATCCCGACGACCCGTCGCTGGCCGGCAATCGCCGCATCGCGATCGTGCTGCTGCGCGAGGCGCCGGTGCTGCCGAGGGATACGAGCTTGTGACCCCGCGCCGGCCCGTGACCGTCTTCGGCCGGGGCGCGAACGCCCTTGCCGCCGGCCGTGAGCCGTCGCCAACTCGGATCCATGAGTCCCGCGCCTCGAAATCGTCGCCCTTTCAGCCCGAGATGAGGTCGTGACCCGGCACGTTCCTCATCGGCAGCTGCGTTTCTACCTGACGGCGGCCACGCCCTGCCCCTATCTGCCGGGCCGGCACGAGCGGAAGGTTTTCGCCAACCTGCCCTTCTCGGACGGGGTCTGGGTCAACGACGAGCTGACTCAGGCCGGCTTTCGCCGCAGCCAGAACATCGCCTATCGGCCCGCCTGCGACGGCTGCGACGCCTGCGTGTCGGTGCGCATTCCGGTCGGCCGGTTCGCCCTGACCCGCAACAAGCGCCGCGTGCTCGCCCGCAACGGCGACCTGACGGCCTGCGTGGTCGAGGCCGAGGCCACCATGGAGCAGTTCGACCTGCTCCGCCGCTATCTGCTGGCCCGCCACCCCAAGGGCGGCATGAGCGAGATGGGCTGGTACGACTATGTCGCCATGGTCGAGGACACGGCCGTCCGCACCCATGTGATCGAGTACCGGCTGCCCTCCGCCGACGGAGGACCGGGCGACCTGGCGGGGGTGGTGCTGGCCGACGTCCTCTCCGACGGCCTGTCCATGGTCTATTCCTTTTTCGACCCCGACCTGGAGAGGCGAAGCCTCGGCGTGTTCGCCATCCTCGACCATCTGCGTCAGACGGAGACCCTGGGGCTGCCCTACCTCTACCTCGGCTACTGGGTGAAGGGGTCGGACAAGATGGACTACAAGGCGCGCTTCCGCCCCATGGAGCAGCTGACCAAACGCGGTTGGGAGCCGCTGGCCTGAGCCGATGATCAGCGCCCTCGCCTTCTTCGCCGCCATGTCCCTCAGGTCTCAGGCGGCGCCGGTCACCGCGGATCAGGTCACCTATGGGCAGCTGACGCGATGCGCCGCCGTGTTCCAGCTGTCGACCGCCCTCGCCGATCCCGCCGACCCCATACGCGAGAGCGGCGTCTCCGCGACCGCCGCCTATCTCGCCCTGGCCGGCCTCCATGGTGAGGGACTGGGCCGGGACGCGGCGCGGGTCGAGCGCGATGTCGCCGACGAGTTCGAGGAGCTCGTGGAGCTGCGCGCCATGGCTGAGCCCCGCCTGTTCGAGCGCAGCCTCCAGACGGACCAGCAGGTCTGCGTGATCGTCAGCCAGCGAATCCTGCGTGAATCGAAGGGCTCTGCGGACTAGCGGAACTTCCGCATGCCCCTGGGCCCCTGCCGCCCGGCGCCGGCGCGCTTGCCCAGCCAGTCCTTCCAGTCCGGCCAGTTGCGGCGACGGCCGCCGCCATCGGTCCAGTCCGGCCCCGGCTCGGCGCTGAACACCGCCACATCGGCCAGGCCGCCCTGTTTGAAGCTTTGCAGCTTCACGCCCTTGCCGCGGCCCATCTCCGGCAGTTCCGCCAGCGGGAAGATCAGCGCCTTGATGTTCTCGCCGATGGTGGCGACGTGATCGCCTGAGCCCACCCGCAGCATGGCCAGCATGTCGCCGTTCAGCACCTGTTTCCCGCCCCGCTTCTGGGCCAGCGTCTCGTCCTCGGGCGCGATGAAGCCATAGCCCGCCTTGGAAGCGATCAGCAGCTTGCCGCCGGGGTGATGGGCCAGGACGCCGACGATCTCCGCCTTCTCGTCCAGGTCGATCATGAGTCGCAGCGGCTCGCCGTGGCCGCGTCCAGAGGCCAGCCGGTCCGCGGGCACGGTGAAGACCCGACCGTCTGAGGCGCCGATCAGCAGTTTGTCGGTCGTGTAGGCCGGCACGAGGAAAGCCAGGGAGTCGCCCTCCTTGAACTTCAGCTCGGACGGGTCCTCCACCTTGCCCTTGGCGGCGCGGATCCAGCCGCGTTCGGACAGGATGACGGTGATCGCCTCGCGCGGGATGAAGGCCTCAACCGGCGCGAAGCTCGAGGCGTCCACCGGCTCTGAGATGGTGGTTCGACGGGGCGACAGCAGGGCCTTGCGCACGTCCTGAAGGCCGAGGGCGATCAGCCTGGCCTGCTTCGGGGGGGAGGCGATCATCGCCGACAGGCCCGCAAGCTCCTCGCGCAGTTCGTTGAATTCCTTCTCGATCGTCATCTCCTCCAGCCGCGCCAGCTGGCGCAGCCGGGTGTCGAGGACGAAGTCGGCCTGAAGTTCCGAGAGGCCGAAGCGGGCGATCAGCACGGCCTTGGGCTGCTCCTCCTCCCGGACGATGCGGATCACCTCGTCCAGATTGAGGAAGACGATGCGCAGCCCTTCCAGCAGGTGCAGCCGCTTCTCGACGCGCTCGATCCGCCACCTGGCGCGCCGGATCAGCACCTCGCGGCGGTGATCCAGGAAGGCCTGGAGGCAGGCCTTCAGCCCCATGACGCGCGGCGTGCCGGTCGCGTCCAGCACATTCATGTTGATCGGGAACCGAACCTCCAGGTCGGAGAGCTTGAACAGGCTCTCCATCAGCACCTCGGGCTCCACCGTGCGGCTGCGCGGCTCCAGCACCAGGCGGATGTCCTCGGCGGATTCGTCGCGCAGGTCGGCCAGCAGGGGCGCCTTCTTCAGCTCGATGAGGGCGGCCAGGTCCTCGACCAGCTTGGTCTTGCCGACGCCGTAGGGGATCTCCGTCACCACCACGCGCCAGACGCCTCGGCCCAAATCCTCCGTCTCCCAGCGGGCGCGCAGACGCACCCCGCCCCGCCCGGTCTCATAGGCGTCCAGAATGGAGGCGTGCCCCTCGACCGCAACGCCACCGGTCGGGAAGTCCGGACCTGGGACGATGGTCGCCAGCTCCTCCGTGGTGATCTCCGGCCGCTCCAGCAGTTGGAGACAGGCGTCGATCAGCTCGCCCGCGTTGTGCGGCGGGATGGATGTGGCCATGCCGACGGCGATGCCCGACGAGCCGTTGGCCAGCAGGTTCGGGAAGCCCGCGGGGAGCACGACCGGCTCCTCGTCCTGATCGTCATAGGTGGGGCGGAAGTCGACGGCGTCCTGGTCGATGCCCTCCAGTAGAAGCATGGCAGCCGGCGTCAGCTTCGCCTCGGTGTAGCGCATGGCGGCGGGGTTATCGCCGTCGATGTTGCCGAAGTTGCCCTGGCCGTCGACCAGCGGATAGCGCTGCGAAAAGTCCTGGGCCAGCCGCACCAGGGCGTCGTAGATGGAGGCGTCACCGTGGGGGTGGAAGCCGCCCATCACCTCCCCGACGACCTTGGCGCACTTGCGCGCCGCCGCCTGCGGGTTCAGCCGCATCTGGTGCATGGCGTAGAGGATGCGCCGGTGCACGGGCTTGAACCCGTCTCGCACGTCCGGCAGCGCGCGGTTGGTGATGGTCGACAGCGCATAGGCGAGGTAGCGGCGGCTCAGCGCCTCGCTCATCGGCTCTTCGACGATGCGGCCGCCTTCCGGCGGCGGGGTGTGGATGGTCATGGGGCTTCGAATCGACGGGTTCGGCCGTGAAGTCTAGCGCGGCGCGCCGCACGGGGCCGCCCTGTCCACAGCCGCGGCTCGCCGATCGGGCTTGGCGTGGCGCCAGTCTCGTGTAACGTCGCTCCCTGGGAGGATCGCCGATGTTGCTGGAAGCCGCTGTCGCCGCCGCGCTCGCGCAGGGGGCCGATCTGAACTGTTCGAGCGCCCTGTCGGCCACCACCCGGTTCACCCGGTTGAGCCAGGAGGCGGTCGGGTCGCCGCCCAAGGTGGTCGAGCGCTACCAGGTTCCGCCGGGCGTGACCGCCTATGGCCGCCCGTTGACCGGCATGACGCTGGAGGGGGAGCGGGTCCGGGATCAGATGCTGACCCATCTGCGGCTCCACTACGCCGACAGCTTCGAGGTGGTGTCGGCCTCGGCCGCCCAGGCCGTGGGCGCGCCCTGCACCCCGATCCAGACCGCGCCGCGCTGCGAGCTGCCGAACACCCGCCATGTGCTCGCGGACTACAAGGTACATGTCGTGCGCCGCAGCACGGGCGGCGAGGTGATGTGCACCCAGGTTCCGCCCGAAGACGACGACTGGTGAGCGGAGGCGCGGGCTTGCCCGTCCCGCAGACAAGGCTTAGCTGCCCGCCATGACCTCCGACGACGTGCTCGACGAGTTCCGCGCGGCCGGCGCCCTGCGCGAAGGCCATTTCGTCCTCTCGTCCGGCCTGCACAGTCCGGTCTTCCTCCAGAAGAACCTGGTCTTCATGGACGCGAGCCGCTGCGAGCGGCTGTGCCGCGCCCTCGCCCATAAGATCACCGCCGCCGTCGGCCAGGTGGACGTGGCGATTTCGCCCGCCGTGGGCGGCATCATTCCCGGCTATGAGACCGCGCGGCATCTGGGCGTGCCCTCCCTCTACGTCGAGCGTGAGGGTGGCGCCTTCAAGCTCCGGCGCGGCTTCTCGGTGGAGCCCGGGCAGCGCGTGGTGATGGTCGAGGACATCGTCACCACGGGCCTCAGCTCGCGAGAGTGCATCCAGGCGATCCGGGACGCAGGCGGAGACGTGGTCGCGGCCGCCTGCATCGTCGACCGCTCCGGCGGCCGCGCCGACGTGGGCGTGCCGCTGATCGCGCTCGCGACGCTCGACGTACCCGCATATCCGGCCGATCAGCTGCCGCCGGACTTGGCCGCGCTACCGATCGAGGACCCCGGCAGCCGCCGGCTGGCGAAGGTCTGACCATGGGTCGCGAGCGCCGC
>Ga0196964_10000722_pt1 | contig 18482 bp, 19 predicted proteins | sample S1_10metaG_FD_148615 | JGI IMG/M metagenome (GOLD analysis project Ga0196964, IMG submission 148615) | Soil microbial communities from Anza Borrego desert, Southern California, United States - S1_10 | ecosystem: Environmental > Terrestrial > Soil > Desert | place: USA: California | collected... | reverse complement strand
TCAGGTGTTGCCACCTTTCTTAAAGGAAGCCTAGATGTAAGAGAAAACTCCCTTACTAAAGCAATAGACTTTTTTCATAAATGGTGGAAGCCTCTGGCAACTTCTGTAAATCCAGCCTTTCATATTCAAAATATTGGTGGAAATATAAACAATATGATTATTGGTGGAACATATTCACCAAAACGATTGGCACAAGCTGTTGCGGGAGGTTTTACAAAAGAAGAACAAGCGTTGGTTAAGGCAACAGGTATACTGGGTCGTGGGCAAATAGGAGCTGATATTACAGGTAGAGGAGCTGATGTCGCATCAGTGGTGGGAGACGTAAATGTTGGTAAGTATTTTAAAATTGGACAACCAATTGAGGACAATGCACGAACTGCCTTCTTTTTAGATCAAAGAGCAAAGTTTTTACGAAAAGGGTTAAGCGAGAAAGATGCAACAAAAAATGCTGTTAAAGCCGTTGACAAGTATCTTTTTGATTACCAAACAGGACTTACTGACTTTGAGAGAAATACAATGAAGCGACTGTTTCCATTTTATACGTGGGCAAGATTTAACCTACCCCTTCAGGTTGAGGCTATTTTAAATAAGCCCGGTTATGGAGCGTTTTTCGCAAAGCTTGAACAAGAATTGAATCCTGAAGGAAAACCTTTGGGTGACCGGGAAGGAATTACTTTTAATACTGGATTTAAAGATAGTCAAGACCGACAAATTAGAATAAAACCATCTTTTCCAATTCAAGATATCTTTGCTGCTCAAAACAGGCCACTTGAAATGCTATCTCCCGGCATAAAAGAAGCAATTCAACTTGGAGTTTATGGGACCACCACGCTTGCAGGTAGACCTGTTGCGCCACGCAATCTATATACAGGAGCCGAAAGGTTTGACACAGATCTACCATTATCTAGTCAGCTCAGAGAGCTGGGTAAACAAGAGTTTAGGGAGCTAGTTCGGCCAGCTCGTTCTGTTGAAAATATAGGTGATGACCCATCTCTTACTTCTACTGCAAGACAACTTATAACCGGTACATATTCTTATGATCCCGCTCAACAAGCGTTAAAACAGGTAAATAAAAAACAGGCAGTTAGTTCAGCCGTAAGAAGGCAGCTTGATAAGATTCAAAGATCAAGCATGAGTCCGGAACAGAAAAGACGGGAAAGAGAAAAATATCTACGAGCATTATAAACACAGCTATTGACAAATAAAGAATAATAGTTCTACTATGAATGTAACTCTACCTATGAGTATCCCAACAAGAAAGGAGGTGCAGACAAATGAATCCACAAGATGATGGTTTAGAACCACAGGGACAACCAGATGCTTCCAGTACTGATTACTCCGATGCAGGAGACCAGAGCAATGACGAAGCATCACAAGGAGATCCGGCTAACCAGAATGGGCAAGCTACCGATCAAGGGAATGCTGATTTAGCAAAGTATAAAGAGGAAGTCAGGCGACTGAATCGTGCTTTGATAGAGGCCCGTCGTGGAAATAGACAACCGTTACAAAACGGACAGCCCCAAGGTCAACAGCAGGGACAACCTACTTTTGACACACCTGAAGGGCAATATGCCATTTCCTTGCAGCTTGCAACTGCTGATCTTTCACGAAAATTGGAAGATATTTATGAACTTTACCCTGAAATTCCTGTTTCTGAAGTGGCCCGTATTCGTAAGAATCCATGGGCTTTTGCGTCACAAGACAGTTATATGTCCGGTGATGTACCAACGGCAATGCTTGAGATTGAAACAGCATTGTCCCAAAGAGCAGAGGAATTGGCAAAGTCTGGTAGCGGTGTGCAAACTGCACAACAGCAACAGGTTAGACCTGCTGCAATTAACCCAAATCAACCAACAGAACGAGCAGGAGATGCTGCTCCGGGTAGTGCCGAGGATGTTAATCCTTGGACAATGCCTATGAATGAGTTGGAAAAAAAGGCTAAGAAGCTACATGCACAAAACTTAGCGAAATCCTAGTGCTGAAAGGAGGTGAGAAGATATGGCAGATATGATTCGGGCTAATGCCCCGAACACTCTTGAAGTATATAACGTCAGGAAAACGCTTGAGTTTGCCAAGCCAAAATTGGTATTTCCCCAGTTTGGCGCTCCCGATTTAGTTATGCGGAGAAAAGGGCAGACCGCATCGTGGTTGAAGTTTTCTAAACTTGCAATCCCGGGTTCTGAGCTTGCAGATTCCCCAACATTTTCACCGGAAACAGTCACAGATGCTACTGTTACGGCAACCCTTCAGTTTTGGGGAAACGGTGTGCGTTTACTAGAAGCTCTCAAGGAAACTTCGTTCCTTGATCTTCCTGATGAGTACAAGAAGCTGTTAGGTCAAAACGCAGGAGAAACCATCAACCAGAAGGTCAGAAATGTTCTGACTGGAGGCACAAGTGCTAACTATGCAAATAGTAAAGCATCACGTGAAGCGGTGACTTCTACTGATACGATTGATCTTGACGATATCTTGGACACTGTTCAGAGCCTTGAGGTTCAGGACGCTCCCATGATTGGTGACAATTATGTGGCTATCATCAGTCCTTACGTTAAGACACGGTTGATGAAAGATACCGCTTTCCGAGAGGCAACCCGTTATCTTGCAAAAGATAATTCCATCTTTACAGGTGAGGTTGCTAATATTGATGGGGTTAGGTTCGTAAGAACTTCAACCGCTCCCTCTGTTAGTAATTCGGGTTCAAACTCTGATGTTGCAAACCTTGAGCAGACTATAATCCTCGGTGACGGGGCTTATGGTATAGCTAGGCTTATGCCGGGCGACTTTGATGTAGTTATCACACCTCCGGGTGGTCATGGTGACGAATTCAAGGTAAAGACTGCAATGACTTGGAAAGTTTACATGAGAGCTGTTATTTTACAGCAGCTTTTCATGAGGCGTTTGGAGTCAGCTCGCTAATCCAAGTAGCATGCGACTTGTAGTTACTCAGCATGCCGAGGCTGGCCTCTAGGCGAAAACTGGAGGCCAAATTTTTATGTTAGACCCTATTGAATTATTGGTAAAAGAAAATCAAAAATATCTTTCTGATAAAGGAAGAAATGCTGCAACTAATATTTTTGATCCTAAAAGACGGGCAATGGCTATGAAGTATTCACAAGCTATTTCAATTTTAGTAAAAGCACAGCTTGCAGAGATGAAAAAGGTTATGAAATCCTATGCTAAGTAATAAACCAATAAAACCATTAAAACAAGTACTCGGTAAGCGAGCCTATGTTTTTCCTAAAGAATATGCCAATGACTTTGATCCTGAAGGGAAAGTTCCCGGTGCAGGTATGGTTATTTCAATTGGTGAAAAAAACAGTTTTATTCCCTGCGGTGTTCCGGTTGAACTGACATATGAGGAATGGGCACTTCTTAAAAACATTGGCAGGATCGGACGTATTGTCGGTGTTCCTCTAAAAGATGAATCTGCCTAACTTCAAAGAAAACCTGAACTGGTCATCATGGTCAACTCCCTTCTCAGGCTATGGAATTGTAGGCATGGAATACGCAGCAGCCTTAAACCGCCTGACACAAGACAAGGTGTCGGTTCAGTGGCAGCGAGTTGGCAACAGGGATAGTCTTGAATACAAAACGCTTCTTCCTGAATGGAAGTATTTAATGGATCAAAAACCATTTGAAAAGGCACGAATTGGTGTTATTAAGTCAACGCCTGAATACTTTGGGCAGATTACCAATGACATTCGGATTGGCTACACAATGGTTGAAAATACACAGGTTGGTAAAAAGTGGATTGAAACCTGTAACTCAATGAACGCCATATTTGTCCCTTCACAGTTTTTAGTAGATGTATTCCGTGGGTCAGGACTGACAAAGCCAATCCACGTAGTCAGACAAGGCATAAACCCCAAGCTATACCCCTATGTTAAACGGGAACGGAAAGAGAAATTCATTTTTGGCATGTGTGGCTGGATGGATCAGCGGAAAAATTGGATAGAGACAGTTCAGGCGTTTACTTCTGAATTTGAATGGCATGAGCCTGTAGAGTTGTGGATTAAAAACACCAATAACACTTTTGGGTTTGAAGAAGCAGTAGATAGCCGGGTAAAAATCGTGGACCGCCTAGACGGTTTCTCAGGACTTTTAAATTATTATACGCAACTTGATTGCTTGGTCTATCCATCTCGTGCCGAGGGATCTGGTATGCCTCCCAAAGAGGCAATGGCAACAGGGCTTCCCGTTATTATTACCAATCATTCAGGACTTGCCGAAATTTCAAAACCTGAGTATAGTTATTTTTTAACCCCAGTTGCCGTTGATCTGGAGGATTACCGGGGCGAAAACCAGCCGGGCTATCAAGCAAGAATTGACGTACAGGAGCTAATGTATTACATGCGGTATGTTTATGAGAACTGGGATAAGGCAATGGAAAAAGGCTATGAAGCTTCAAAATGGATGCATAGAGAGTGGACATATAACCAGTGTGCGCAAGAAGTTCTTGACATTTTAATCAAAGAGTATCATTATAGTTGAGTATACCTTATTTGTTATTATATGAATGATTTTCTTTTTGTTAATAATTGGTTCTACGAAAAATACTTCCTTAAACTAGAACAAGGACACAGATATTGGACAATGTATACGGCTCTTTCTCTTTTCCTGCAAAGCAACGGATCGGTAATTGTTGAAACAGGATGCCTGAGAATGGACGGGGATTGGGGAGCAGGAATGAGTACGCTTGTTTTTAACGATATTCGGACCCGGTATAAAAAAGAGTTGTATTCAGTAGACATAAGTGGCAATAACCTTAAAATAGCTGAAAAAATAGTTCAACATGCTGCCTCAAATTTCCGACCCCCACACTTCGTAGAATCAGATTCTATTTTATTTCTTGGTACGTTTGATAAAAAAATTGACCTTCTTTATCTTGATTCTCTGGATTTTGACTTTAACAATCCTGCTTCTTCGCAAGAACATTGTCTTAAAGAACTTCAGGCAGCATATGACAAGCTCTCAGATACAGCCGTGGTGTTAATGGATGACAACAACCTTCCCGGTGGAGGCAAGCCTGCAAAAGCAAAGCTGTGGCTACAAGAGCAAGGATGGACTTGTGTTGCAGATCACCATCAGACACTTTGGATAAGATAATATGATCGCACAATTAACAGATAATTTATTTTTATCAGGTGAAAATGAAGCTCATAACGTGGATAAGTTAAAAGAGTTTGGAATAACAGCTATTGTAAATGTTGGCTATGAAGTAACAAGTCCAAATCATAAAGATTTTTTAATGATAAAAATTGGGCTAAAAGAATTTCAACCAAATCCTGAAATAGCAAAACATTTAATAATTATTACTCTTAGATCACTAATTCATAATGGACACAAAGTTTTAATTCATTGTCATGCTGGGGCACATAGAAGTCCGTTTATTGCCTTCTCCTATTTAGCAGATATACAATTAAAAACACTTGATGATGTATATCAAGAGTTTATGCCTAAAGTTCCGTGGGGCATTATTTATCCAAATGCCATAAACTTTATATGAAAATACTTTATCTTTCTTGCCATAGCATTTTAGAACACGATGAGGTCAAACTCTTAACTGAACTTGGCCATGACGTTTTTTCAATGGGCAGCTACATAAACCCGGCAACCCCTCATGATATAAAGCGTCCGGCAATTGAGGGTGGAACGTATCATGACCACTTAATTTCAGTTGCAAACCTGCATACAAAAGACAACCTTCATGCTGATCTGGTTGACTGGGCAGATGTTGTGATTAACATGCACGTTCCTGAATGGATTACAAACAACTGGCATTTATTAAAAGGTAAAAAAGTTATTTATCGCACTATTGGGCAATCAATTGCCTATCAGGAGCAAAAGCTTCGGGAAGTGCGAAAAGAGGGACTTCTTGTTGTTCGGTACTCTCCTCTTGAAAAGAATATTGATTGGAACATTGGACAAGATGCCTTGATTCGTTTTTACAAAGATCCTGATGAATTTAAAGACTGGAACGGCAAACAAGATCAAGTAATAACAATTGCGCAATCCATGAAGAGGCGGGATCAATTTTGCGGTTATTCTATATTTGAAGAGGCAACGCAGAATATGCCACGTAAAATTTATGGAGCAGACAATGCAGATTTGGGAGATTTATGGGGCGGTCAGCTTTCGTATGATGAGTTAAAACAAGTAATACGTGATAATCGGGTATTTTTATATACCGGAACACAACCTGCTTCCTATACACTTACCTTTATAGAAGCCCTTATGACCGGTATTCCTATTGTTTCAGTTGGTAAGAACCTTGGCAACAGTACCTTCAAGCATGAGCAGGATACGTTTGAAGTCCCTGAAATTATACACCATGACCGCAATGGGCTAGTGGCAGATGATGTTGGGGGATTGAAAAATTTAATTGAAGCGGTTAGAAATGATTGGGCATTAGCTGAGAGGTTGGGTCAGGCAGGGCGTGAAACTGCAATAGATTTGTTTGGAAAAGAAAAAATAAAACATCAATGGAAGGAATTTTTAAATGGGATCTAGAGTTGCAATTATTCCCTTTTTTAACTATGGGCAGGGAAATGAACAAGTGCTTTGGAAGTTTTTTCTTCTTCATTTAAAAAAGTGGATTAAATGGGTAGACCGGGTATACATAATTGACTCAGGATGTAACCTAGAGCTTCCGGAGGATTTCTTCCAAGCTGAAAAAATACAGATTGTTAAAAAGCCCCCGCAGTCTCATTGGCAAAATATGAATGAGGCAATCCGAAATACTGCCGAAAATCTTATTCTCTTATTGGATTCGGACATGGTTATTTACAATGACAAGGTTATTCACACAGGCTTTTGGAAGCTGGAGCAGGGATGGGATGTTGCTTCAATTCTTGATTCATCAGGTGGACAACCAATTAATCATCCAGCATTTACTGAGAATCAATTTCGCTTTGAGCGCAGAAGGCTTTGTCCGTATTTGTGTTTTATTAAAAGAAATGCACTCAGACCTGATTTTGATTTTACTCCACGAGGAGGAGAAAACTGGACAGATTCTATGGGAACGGTTACCGAGCAGTTGGTTGCAGATGGAAAGAAAATTTATGAATTACAAGATGATCGGGCCACTATTTCTCTGGAAGATGATGGTAGAATAACTTCGGTTCAGTGGCTTGATACTCCACCTAAAAAATGGGCTTTAGATGAACACCCGAATCTTGGCTATTACCATATTCGTAATTTTGGTGGGGGGCTTAAATTGTGGAAAGAAAAAGAATTTGGCTTAGTACCCGGAAGAGAGGCACGAAGATTACTTGCATGGGTATGGGTTCTTAAAGCAGGAATTGGTGAAGATATGAGAGATCAAACAATTGTTGATCCAATTCTTCCAAAAGAAAAATGGGTAAATTATTTCAAAAAATTTGCAGAATATCATTCATGGCTTAATCTAATATGACACGAGCTGCGCTCTTACCAACTCCGGGTGACCCGTTCTTGAATAAATTGTGGTTTCGGCTCTTTGAAACACGCTGGCAGGGAGAGGTAGATAGGTTATATGTGCTGGTAAACTCCAAGCTTGAACCAAAAGTAATTTCCTTTTTAGCCTCAATGTACCAGTCAAATCCCAAGGTAAAATTCATGTATGTTAATCATATGATGGAGCATGGCAAGGCTTTGACTGAGCTTATAAAAGAGTGTCAGGAAGATTTGGTTATGCTTGTTGAAGATGATGGGTTAATTTTTGAAACAGGTGCAGTTAAAGAACAATTTGACCGGATAGAATCAGGCCAGTTTGATGTAATTGGCGGACACCGGCAGTCAGCAACGCCGGGAATTGCTGAGGCAGTAAAATACAAATTTTATACCGAGAAAATGGAAAGCTTTTTGTGGCCGAATTTTCTTTTTACAAAACGTGAATATTTAATGAATACTGACTTGGACTTTGGCGCAAAGGGATTTAAGGCAGGGGAACACGTACCAATTCTTGATACGGTTTTTCCACAAGAACAGGCTATGGATACGTTTGGCTGGGCAACGATTCAGCTTTATGCTCAAAACCTTATGATTGATTATATTGAGCAACATCACGCTATGGCAGAGGATATTATGTTTTATGAACAAAAAGACCGGATGTGGAAAGGAAACTGTAAATGGGTACATTGGGGAAGTCTTTCTGGCATGATGACAAATTGGCTTCTGGATAAAAAGGGTAGACCGCTTGAACACAGGACCCACGTTGACTATGAAAAAGATCCATATGATATTCGCAATTCTGATCCTATGGAAATGGAGGGAGTGAAATCAGATTTTGAAAGCAGAGTTGCAAATACAATGTTAGCTTTTGAATTAACAGAAAAAGAGTGTGATGCGATTGACGACTTCCGGGAAGAATACAGGGGAGCATTAGAACGACTTATTCCTGCTTTTAAACTAAGAATGGACAAGATTATTTATAAACAAAAAATCTACAAAGAGTTAATGAAATTATGATAAATATAGACGTTGTTACAATTCACCCGCGCTCTCTTGATTATCCGCAGTTTCGGAGTCAGCTCCAATGGTTTTCCCCATATTTTCAACAAATAATCATTGTCTTTTCTGGCCGTGGAGAACAGGATTATTCACAATTTATCCGCAATAATATGGGAACAGTTCAGCTCAAAACCACCTTTATAGATGGTCGTGACCATAGAGGAGATGAGGACTGGCGGGACGTTGCAGTAAACGAGGCGCTCCCCCACGTAACAAGCGAGTGGGTACTTTTTTTAGAACAAGACTTTTTCTGGAAAGACAAAACATTTTGGGACAAGCTTTTAGAAAAAACAAAAGAATATGACGCAATTTCTTTTTGGGAAGCAGGTAGACTTCACCCGGCATTCCTTTTGGTTAAAACTGAATGGATTGCAAAAACAAACCGGTACTTTGGGACACAGCCTGAAATTCAACTTGATCACTTTGGTATGTTTTCCCGTGAATTAAAAAATAATGGAGCAAGAATAGGCGAGTTGCGTAGGATGGACCTACACCCTCAGAAAGACTTTTACCACATGCAGGGAATCACCCACAACTATAATCTTTTCCGGTCAGGGCAAACACAGTTTATTTTCAAGAGACATGAATTTTTAACTTACAACGATATATCCCGAAAGGTAAAAGAAACACAAGACCCAACGTATCTTGAGCTTTCCCGAAAAGTTAGTGACCTTGGGGGCTTCTATGAAAAGGTTGACTGGCTTGCTGATTTTTGGAAACATATGATATGAACATTTTCGTAGACTACCACCATGGAGATTTATTATATTCATTTCAACTACTTTTTGAAAAACGCTTAGGCCACAATCTTTTCAGGCCCATAGGCATGGACTGGTTCTATGCAGGATTATGGAATATTGGCGATCCTTATCCAAACCCTGAAGACACAGCCAAGCAATACTTGGGTATTGATGATCGGACGTGGGATGCGTATACTAACCTCAACGGAGATTATCACATACAAGATGGAATCTATCATGTCTATGATCCAGTACACGGGGGCCACCAAAAAGCCATCACACTTGAGGCTTTTAAAGAAATGGATATTGATATCATCATTTCCAGTTATCCTTTTGGTCATGATCAAACTTATCGCAGGCTTCGTGACGAATTAAAACCCTCAGCAAAACTGGTGTCCCACATGGGAAATATTTATCAGCATACAGAAATTGATAATATTCTTTGCTCAACAGCTCCCTTTCCAACTGAAAAAAATGTTGTCTTTTATCATCAGGAGTTTGACCTAAATATATATAAGCCAGTAAGATTGCAACCTATTTTTATCTCCAACTTTGTCAACGTACAGCCAAGAAAAGATCTTTTTGATGCCATAGCCCCACTTGTGCCAGAGTATCAATTCAAATCTTTTGGCGCAGGAAATAAAGATGGAACGATTACTCAGGCTGCCAACATTGCAACTCTTATGAATAGTAGCAAGTTTGGTTGGCACGTTAAGCCGGGCGGAGATGGCTTTGGACACGTGATTCACAATTGGTATGCTTGTGGAAAGCCTGTCATTACAAGTATTTCTGATTATCGGGATAAATTAGCAGGGCTTCTTTTAACAGATTCTATTACCTGTATTGATGTTGATGGAAAATCTCCTGAAGAGATAGCAGAAAGAATTAGGCATTTTTCTCAGCCGGAAGAGTATCAAGCCATGTGCTTGAATGCGAGATCAAGATTTGAAGATGTGGTCAATTACGAGAAAGAATCACATGACATAATGAGGTGGTTGCAACAACTCTCTTGACAACCTCTGCAAAAAGTGAAATAGTTGAGATATGGAGTACAAGGGTAGATTCCGCTTAACAGAAAATGTTACCTATGAGCTTCGTGACAAAGACGGCAATCTTAAACCTCTCTTCGTAGAAAATAAGTTCGGCACATTACTTCTTAAATTTTTCCGCAAAATTGTCAAACACCCAATTGATGAATACGGACAAATCAAAAAGGGCATGCACAATCACCTGGCAGCATTCGGCCTTCAAATCAAAGGTCTTACGGGAGATTTTGGTTACTCAAAAACTGTTTCAAATCTGGTAACTGATGCGGGGAAAGCAGCAGTAGCAGGATTGATAAATGGTGTCATTACCGATTACTTTGACTATATTGCGCTTGGAACCGGTACAACAGCAGCAGCAGCAGGAGATACTACGCTTCAAACCGAAACCTCTGCTTCAGGCTTAGCAAGAGCAGCTTCTACAAATTCACGTACCACAACTGATGTTTCAAATGATACAGCAAGACTTACCAAGACTTTTACCGCAGGAGCATCTGTTGCTATTACTGAAGCAGGAGTTTTCTCAGCTTCAAGTAGTGGTACACTTCTTTCACGACAAGTGTTTTCTGCTGTCAATGTCGTGTCAGGAGATACATTTACTCCGACATTTGATTACGATATTGACTAGTATGAAAAATGAAATACACAATAGACTTCTCTCAATATACTCGCAAAGAAGCTGAAAACATCCTCTTTTTTGATAAATACGAAAACATTTTCCTTTTCTTCTTAAATAATCGGTTTATTGGTAATTTCTTGTGGAAATTCTTTGGATTTGAAAAAGATCATTTAGGAAAAAAGATTGTTCGCTTTACGCCTTCAGCAGTTGCTTATCAGACTTCTCCAATCACTAAGGTATATCATTTTCGTAATCATCAGGCTCATGCTTTAAAGCTGCAATATATTATAAATTTTATTACGTTTCTTTCTTATCTTACTTCAATTCCTGCACTTCGGTATTTTGGAATTGATGCATTTGCAGGATTACTACCTGTTTTTGTAGGTACAATAACAACCTTTAATGTAAATGGTGATGGTAGTGGTCGTGTTCATGCTACTAATGCAACTTATTCAACAGCTCGTAATGCCACAACTGGAACTGCTAATAATGGAAACTCAACCAGACCTGTTAATTCATGGGATGGTTCACAATATTTTGTGGCACGTGCCTTTGAGCCATTTGATACTTCAAGTCTTGATGATGGAGCAACTATTCAAGATTCAGCAAATACTTTTCTTCGTTTAAAAGGATCAGGTGTGGCAGCAACAAATACTGATTCTGATTCCTTGTGTATTGTCGCTTCAACTCAAGCTTCAAATACCGCTTTGGTAAATGATGATTATGACAATATTGGTTCAACAAAATACAATGACACTGATTTATCACATGGCTCATGGAACTCAACAGCAGGAGCAAATAATGATATGACATTTAATGCAACAGGTGTTGCTGCGATTAGTAAAACAGGATACACACCACTTGCTCTGAGAACCACAAAAGAACTTGCTGGTACTACTCCAACTGGACACAATTATGTTGATGTGCAGGACAATAACACTATTTTGTCTGTTGAAACAGGAACAGCTTATACCGCAACATACAGTGAAACGATTACGATTTCTGAAACATTTAGAAAAGCTACAACAAAAACACTTGCTGAAACAATAACAGTTGTTGAAACATTAACAAAACAAATTGCCAGAACTTTTACAGCAGAAGCAATTACTGTTTCTGAAACTTTTACAAAAGCTACGGGAAAATCATTTACTGAAGCTATAACTATTGCAGAAACCCTTGGCAGGGCAATAGGAAAAAACATCTCTGAAACAATTACTGTTTCTGAAACATTCAGAAAAGCTATTTCCCGGTCATTTACCGAGACAATAACAATAGTTGACACGCTTGAAAAATTACTCCAGAATGTAAGAGCAGGGCTTCCAAAAACGATCAGGGGACTATTTGGAGCAAGCCCCGTAGGAGAAGCCAGAGACAAGGATAAACCAGAGGGAGTAGCAAGAGACAAGGATAAACCAACTTTAAGATAAATATGGCTGTCAGAATTGAAATAAGAAATCCAGATGACCTTGAATTAACCTATGATCAGATAGAGATTCAAAGGGCTACCTCCAATTCCGCTGCTGCTATGGCCAATATTAAGACTGATCTTGCTATTGACGAAACAACCGCAAACGATCTTTCAACCGGCTACACAGCTTATCTTGATGCTGATGGTACATCAGGAACGCATTATTACAGATTCAGATACAAAGCTTCAAGTTCCGGAGCGGTTTCTTCTTACTCTAATATTTTTCTTTCAGGCACAAGCGTTCTCCATACCCGTTTTCGTAGGAGAATGAGAGATACTAATTCTGCTAACTATTTTTTCACAGATGATGATGTGACAACATTTCTCTCCAATGCCATAAACAAGCTTTATCCGCATACCTACAATGAGGTAATTGACGAGTCATTAACAACCCTTGCTGATACCGAGAAATACACATACCCCCTTGGAGTGTTTCGGATTAATGAAATTGAATTTGTTGATTCATCGGGCCAAATCCTCGGTTCCCCCAAAGGGTTTAAAAAACGGGCAAGGCAAATTATCTTTAATACCACGCCTCCTGTTGGCTACACCATAAGACTCTATGCTGAAAAGCAGTTCCAAAAACTCGCTGAAGTACCCAGTCTGTTTGACGATTTAATTTTAGACCTAATGCAACTTGAGGCGCTGCAAACCATGGAAATGGACAGAAGCAAATACTATCGCTACACAACTGTTACCAACCCAGAGGGAGGCAACATGCCATCAATCGCAAGATCAATAGAGCGTCTTGAAATAACAACGCAAAAAAGACTGAATAGCTTGAGGCGCACAAGACGTGCCTCAGAGATTCATCTTGTTTAGAAAAGAGGTGATAAGTATGGCATTACGTTCACTAGGAAGTAGTTTATTAGCAAAAGCAAGGCCGGGTGGAATCTTGAGACAACAAGCTGAAACTCGTGCCACACAATATCTTCCGCCAACAAAGGCACAGCCGGGCAACATTTCCCGCATTGGAGCTGAAGAACCTATCTTGCGACAACCCTCACCGGGTAGTGAGAAGATTGTCGCAGCAAAGCCAACGATTGAGGGAACAACGGTTGAGTCAATACCGGGCATTCCTGAAGTTACGCCAGCCGTTCCTGAAGCAATATTGCCAGAAGGCGCACGAGAACAAGCCATGTTTCAGGCGCAGCGTGAACCAACCTTTATCTCGCGGCCATCATCAAGTGCAGGTGGCGGTGGAGGACAATCGTCACCACAACCAACAAGAATACAAGCGCAACCAGCTCCGACTAGATCAATACAAAATAAGCCAGCAAATCCTAATATTGGACTTAGAGTTATTACCGATACTAACAAGGGTCAGGGATTAAGCCTTGATCAGCAACAGGCTGGATTAAGAAGTCTTGGTTTAAATCAAACATCATTAAGTGAAAATAAGAAACCGGTTCAAGGAATTACCAAGGCAACCCCACAAGCTGCGCCAACAAAAAAGGTTGAAGGATTAATACCAACTATCCTTAGAAGTCTTGGAATAGGAGCGCCTAAACCCAAGTCTGTAAGGGTGTAGGTATTGCAATGGAGGTATTATTATGGCGCAAGGTGAGGTTTATGGTGCTTTTGAATTTAGCCCAAAGGGTTATACGAGAGGATCAGACGTTGGTAAAGGCCAAATCGGACTTCCTCATTTAACTCCTGCTTTTTTTTTGGAATTAAAACTAGTTAAAATCCACACGCATACTGGCGTTGATTCTCAAAAACTCCGAGCTGAAGCAACCCCCGAAATGGTACGAGGCTACAAAATCTCAGAGCGTGAAGAGCGTGGAGTTGCTACATGGTCTGGCGCATCGGCAGCAAACGGATCGGTTGTTCTTACTTTTGGTACGGCATTTCAAGAGGCTCCATCTGTTCTTGTTACGGCTGCTGATGCTTCAGGCAATATTGTTGTTGGAATTGGCTCAAAGTCAGCAACGGGTGTAACTATTTACTGGAAAGACCATACCGCTGCTAATCACACAACACTTGATTTAGAATATTTAATTAAAGGACGGTAATTATGCCTAAGTCATTTTGTCATAGTGCTGAGATGTATCGGGATCGTTTTGGAGTTTACTGTTGCAGCAGATGCAATGAACCTCAAGGTGCGTACTTGATTTTCCTTGAAAAAAGGAAGAAGATAAATAAAGAAGAGTATGGCAGCAATTGAATCAAAAGGTCACGTTTCAATAGACGGCTACATTTTTATGTTAGCCAAGCAACCTCGTGTTGAAAGACACGTCTATGGCCGGGAAGAGGCTCCAAGTTTTGTCAACAAATTTTCATCAGGTGATCCAAATTACCGGGATTCTACCTTTTATGCTCATTGGGTTCAGAACAACTGGCTTAATGGCTTTGATCAGGAAAAAGTAAATGACGGGGGAAAATATTACCGTTCCTCAGCAGTTGATCCAACGGATCAGGAAAAATTAAAACTTCAGAAAAAATTCTCAACTACCGGTAACTTAGCCAGCAGTATCAATGCAAAAGTGCTAGACGCATGGAGAGCAAGCGCCACCTCAGCTTTTGGTGATGGCTCAGACGGGGCCTTAACAATATCGGTCAATACCACAGACACGCCTATTGATGCAGCATGTACTGGTACGTCAGGATCAATTACGCTTTCTGCAACAAATGCCTCTTTCGCAGCAGGACAAGTGGTCCTTATTCATCAAACGCAGGGATCAGGGGCCGGAACATACCAAAAGAATAAAATCTCATCTTATTCAGCAGGAACAATAACTCTGGAAACACCACTTAATGCTACTTACGCCACGGGAGCGCAAGTAATTGTCATGAAGCAATATACAACAATTACCGTCAACACCGCTGTTACTTGGACCGCAAAAGCGTGGGACGGAACAGTTGGCGGAATCTTAGCTGTAATGGCAAACGGTGTCGTAACAGTAACGGGTACAATTTCTGCAAACGGAAAGGGTTATAGGGGAGGAGACGGGGCGGTTCATCCAACAACGGCAGGAAATCAAGGAGAGGGAACATCAGGTGCAGGATCACAATCTTCATCAGCCAACGGAAACGGAGGAGGAGGCGGTACAAGCAATAATGGTGGCGCTGGCGGAGGAAACGGAGCTGCTGGAACAAGTGGAAGCGTAGCTGCTGGCGGTGCTGCTGCTGGCGTTGCTGCTTTAACAACAATGGTTTTCGGTGGTGCTGGTGGAGGAGGAGGAAACTCTAACAATGGTGGTGATGACGCAGGTGACGGCGGTGCTGGCGGAGGTATTATATTTCTTTTTGTGAAAACCCCCACTGTTACGGGTGGTATTACCTCAACAGGTTCTAACGGCTCTAATGCCGCAACGGGACAAGCGTCCGGTGGAGGCGGAGGTGCTGGTGGCTCAATACTTATTAAGGGGTCAACAGTTGTTTTGGGAAGTACGCTTGTTACGGCAGCCGGGGGATCAGGAGGAAGCGGACTAGGTTCTGGTGTATCAGGAGCAGCAGGGGCGGTAGGAAGAATCCACGTGGATTACTCAACCTCAGTTTCAGGAACTACCACGCCAACGCTTGACTCAACACAAGATTCGTCATTAACCGACACCCCTGCCGGATCAAACTTCACCCTTATCTCTGCCGGATCAAATGGCAAAATTTATTCATGGGATGGAGCAGATACTTACACTGAACTATTTGACTGTAGGCGACTGAAATGGTTTGACACGATTGCCGGTGGTGACACTGACTATGTTATAGGAGATGATGCAGGAACCGAAAGGGCGCAAGCACAGGGCTTTCAACTAGATGCAGCAACAAAGGTTAAGGCAGTACAAGTCTATATTAAAAAGGCTGATGGTACTCCAAACAGTCTGGTAGTTAGAATTGAAACAAGTAGCAGCAACAATCCAACAGGCACACTGGCAGATGCAAACTTAACTAAAACAATTTTGGTAACAGATGTGGCCAGTTCTTTTGGCTGGATAACAGTTGAGTTTGACTCAGCATCATCCGTTGCGCTCTCTGCCTCAACCACTTATCATGTTGTTTTAAAAACCGCAGCAGCCGGTAATGACAATAATTATGAATGGAAGGCTGATGCTTCAAGCCCCTCCTTTACAAGTGGCGCACGATCTCACTCAGCAGATGGAGGAACAGTCTGGACCGCTGATACCGCAGCCGATTTTCTTTTCCGCATACTCGGTGAAACAACTGAGGTTAACTGCGATCTTGTAACATCAGTTACCGGAACAAAGAAAATGTATTTCGGTACAGGTACTCCAACTGGTACAACAAATGGCAACGCAAGGCTTTACTCATATGACGGAACAAGCTTTGCTCTTGTTAAAACCTTTAACACCTCAAACGAATTTGCTGTCATGTCTCTTTGCGAATTTGGCGCAACCACAAATACCGTTTACATAGGACTGGGTGGTGGGGCCAAGATCTATTCAACCACTGATTTTTCAACCTTTACTCTTAAAAAGACAATTACCTCCCCCGCTGCTGGCTATGTGTATTCTTTAAAAGAATATAACCAAAGGCTCTATGCAACGGGTGGGTTTCCGGAGCAGTTAAACAACAACAACTCACAATACTCAGGGTTTCTTTATTCATGGGATGAATTTACGTGGCAAAAAGTTGGGGAGTTTGAACACACTGTTATTGTTAGCCTTGAAGTCTATGACAACCTACTTTTCCTCGGTTCAATTAAGCGTGATTTTTACGTTTACAACACAGCCTCGGTTGATAAGCTGTTTGAACTGCCATATGACATGCAGATAACTGCTATGCGTAAATGGAACGATATGCTTGCCTTAGCGCTTGCGCCAACTCCCGGAACCGCAGCTAGTGGCCATGAAGGAATCTATCTGTTTGACAGAAACGGACTGCACAACGCTTTTAATGCCTCTTCCCGGTCTTGGTATTCTCTTTGCGTTTTCAACAATAACCTTATGGGAGGAAACGACAATGGTGACGTGTATCAAACCTCAGCTAATACTTATCAAGCATCAGGAACATTGCAATCATCATATTTTGAGGCATCACTTCCTTCAATTGACAAGTTGAACCGGTCACTGATTCTACAATACGAATCTCTTCCAACAGGCTGCTCTATTCTTGCTGAATATAAAACAGACGAATCAGACAGCTCGTGGACAACTATGGGAACAGCAAGTACCGTAGGATCAGTCCAAGCCGAATTTACTCTTGCTGTCAGTTTTTACGCTAAAAAGATTAGTATTCGGTTTACGCTTGCCACATCAACGCCTGCAAACACACCAACGCTGAAGCTGTGGGATTTGCGCTACGTGCTTGCCCCAGACTTTAAATACCTCTGGAAAATGAAACTGACATGTCCTGATAATATAGTCTGGCTTGATGGAACCGAACCTATTTCTACAACAACCGCAGCTATATCTAGCGGTCAAACCACACTTGCGCTAACTGATGGAACCGGTTTTCCAACAAAAGGCCGGGCAGTTGTTGTTGACGGCTCAACAGAAGATGAGTTTACTTGGACCGGCAGATCAAGCAATACCCTAACTGGAGTGTCAGGGCTAACAACGCACAGCTCAAGTGGCCTAACAGTTAAAATGACCGGGAAAATGATGCACAAACAAATCCTCACCCTCAAGCAAGCAAAGACCTTTTATACCTTTGTTGACTTTGATGAGCTTTCCTATACGGTTCTTTTTCATTCTTATCAAGCAGATGGCTTTGTGGTTAATCAAACAGACGGCTTGGAGAACGATGTGCCAATAACTTTATTAGAAGCTTGACAAACAAACTTGTTAGTGATCTACTAAGAGTATGGAAGAGTTAGCTAGGTTAGCTCCAGAGGTAGCCATAGTAGGCATTTTTGTTTGGTATCTTCAAAGCCGGGACAAACTCCTCTCAAGAGCAATAGAAAAACTAACCACAGCTATTAACGCTTTAGAAAAACGACTGGAAATAGTAGAAAACAAAAAATGACAACAGACGAATTTTTCAATACATATAATGGTAAGGCACTGGATTTTGACGGCTACTATGGTTATCAGTGCATGGATCTTTACCAGCAATACAATAAAGAGATTGTTGGTGCGCCCCATGTTCCTGCTGATCCGGCACATAAAATTTGGACAGAAGATAAATACCCCAAAAACTTCTATGAAAAAATTGCCAATACG
>Ga0196964_10000721_pt1 | contig 18486 bp, 16 predicted proteins | sample S1_10metaG_FD_148615 | JGI IMG/M metagenome (GOLD analysis project Ga0196964, IMG submission 148615) | Soil microbial communities from Anza Borrego desert, Southern California, United States - S1_10 | ecosystem: Environmental > Terrestrial > Soil > Desert | place: USA: California | collected... | reverse complement strand
GCCATTGATAATATTTGGATTCCAGCCCTGCTCGATAATCATGCCGCCGTTATCAAAAAATTTCTGAAAGGTGGAATAGAATTCTGTAATGGAATATAAGCTCTCCTGAGCTCCGTTTGAAGCTTCTGTTACACGGAAATGGTTTTTGTCCTTGTCATCAACAGACACCCTAAAAACTCCTTGTCCGCCATTACCCCTGTATTGCTTTATTATGCTGGTATTGTTTTGTCCACGCGGATGAAAGTTCTTTCTGAATTCTTCACCTGACCGATAGAGGCGGGTCTCTCCCCCAAATTCCTCATTTCTGGTTTCGTAAAGAATTCCTTTAGTTCCTAATTTAAGGATCGTATCAGGATGTGCTGAAACCAAAACTCCGGATGAAGCAACTTGTTTGAGTAAAGCATCTAACTGGCTTCGGTCATTTCCTTGTTCGATCGGGTTTACCCAAACCAGGATAGCCTGATATTTTTTCAATTCTGTTCTTAATGATTCCGCGACCGAACCATGATATAAAACGGAATCGACTTTAAAACCAGACGCAACCAATTCATTTCCCAGTGAACGGTATTTTTCCTCTGTTAAGGCATTTCTGCCTGAGTCTGGTTCGCCGTAAACTACAATTGCAATGGATTTCTCAACCATATGTATTTCGCTGTTTTGTAAGTTAAGTTAGATACTTACCTTTCGAAAAAATTTATTCACATATTAGGGTATTTATACTATGTATTGTTATTAGGACCAGAACGCAAGACCCTGTTAAGACCCTATTTTTATCAATTATAGGCCGTTCATTTGCCATATAGAGGCAAATCGAAGCCCCATGCGATACTTCATCTTTACTCTTTTACTGGCATTTATTGGATTTGGGTTTGCGTACAGCAAGAAAAAGCTGGCTGATCGCGCTGATCTTGCACATTCGGTCATGACTGAAACTGGAGCTTCAAATATCACTGAAATAGCAGACGACACGGTAAATAACCCACCGGTTATATTCGAGGAGGTGAGTGCAGCTGATTATGTTGGGTTTGCAAAAACGCTGATCGGAACTCCTTATATGTATGGTTCAGTTGATCCCTCAAGAGGTTTCGACTGTTCGGGTTTTATTAATTATGTCTCAAAACATTTTGGAATGAAAGTGCCCCGTTCGTCAGTGGACTTCACAAATTTTGGTACAACGGTAGACTCGACAGAAGCAAAACCTGGTGACCTGATCTTATTTACGGGTACTGATGCTTCCCGGAGAATAGTAGGACATATGGGGATCATCACGGAGAATAATGGGCAAGGCATTCAATTCATCCATTCTTCATCTGGTAAAGGGAGGGGAGTTATTATCTCGGAACTGGAGGGATATTATGAGACTAGATTCGTAAAGGTAATTCGGATTATTGCTTAAGATGTTAATCCCAGCCTGACTTCATCGTGTAGCGCACGTAAATTCATTAATCCGTTTATCCGTCTATGCGGTCCATCCGTACTAATTACGGGATTATTTTTTCACATAAGTTCTGGCGTATGCAATTTCACTTCTTGCTGAAGCCGGTTCTGTAATCTGTAACAACTCCGTGTAATATTTCATTGCTTTTATCTTATCACCCGTTTTTTCGGCTGCTAAACCTGCGCCAAATAAACCGTTGAACCTTTTTGGACGAAGCTGCAAACCAGATTCAAAAGATTGTAGAGCTTCTGCTGGTTTATTAGCCTGGAGAAACATTTCTCCCAGCAATTCGCGAGCGGGATAAACTTCACTGGGCGTCACCGGGTGTTTTTCCATTTTCTCTTCCATGTTTGCTGCTTCGCTCATTAATTGGATGCCTTTTTCTTGGTTATCGCTTTTGAATTCGATCCAGGCTTCACCTGCCTTGATCTGAACAGCCACCTCGGCGGTTTCCCTGAGTTTATCTTTTTTAGTCAATAAAAATTTGTGAGCGTTTTTTAAACTATCGAGTTCCGCTCTGGCTGCCGGGATCTGATTACTATTAACCAGGCCTAACAATCTTGCAAAATGAAATATGGATTTTTGCCAGGGAAATTGTTGCCATGGATAATTCACCGGATGTAGCTCCATACTTGCAGCTTCCTTCCACATTTTTCTTTCCAGGTAAAACCGCGCCGGCATAGCTGCAAACGAATAGGCCGTTTTAAAAGTGACAGGAAATACAGAATTGATTGTTCTTAAGTAATTCAATTGTTCCCCTGCCTTCCGATCATCCCCTTTTTGCAAGTATGCATAAATAAGATAATCCAGGCCATGCAATTCTTCGTCCCAATGTCCTTTTATACCGGCCTGTTCAGCGTAACATTTTGCGGAAGAAACAGAAGCCAGGTTTGATTGAATACCTTCATCCCAAAGACCCAGGCGGGTAAAAATATGCGATGGCATATGTTGGGCATGGGCAGAAGCGGGGGCTATTGAAGCATACTTTCGGGCAGCGGGTAAAGCCATTTCAGCCAATTCCGGGTAATCTGAATTATGGATGATGTAATGGGCAATTCCCGGGTGAAGCGGGTTTTTATTAAAAATTTTATTTAAAATTCCGAGTGCTTTTTTTTGCTTAGTATATGTTTTGTCAGTGGGATCAGCAGCGGCATTCAATGCCAGCGAATAAAATATAGCGGACTCTTGATCGCCAGGATGTTGTTGGTAAAGCCGTTCCATTGCTCTTTCAAAATTCAACACCCGGGTACGATGGTCCAATTGATCCGCATTATCAAAAAATTTCCCAATTGCATCAATATATTCCGATTCCCTCTTGGTTTTTTCTTTCAATGACCTGGCTATATCAACCGCCTGTTTCCCTTTTCTTATTTCTTCGGAGCTCGGAGGGGCCCATAGGGGATGGAAATTGCTCATGGCCACTCCCCAATATGCCATGGCGCAGTTCGGGCAGTTATCAATGACCTTTGCAAATTGTTTTTCCGATTCATCATATTCAAAAGAATGCAATAAGGCGACGCCCATATTGAAATCCACCTGCCATTTTTTTGGAATATTGGCGGTAAATGACACATCTCCAAATTCCCCACTATCAACAGGACTGCAACTGATAATCTCTCCTCTCTTTAAGCCTTCCAAAGCAGGCACTGCTTCTGATTTTATTTTGTCACTACAGCTAAAAGAAATCACTAAGAACGGCAAAAGCCAAATCACTTTGTAAGCTTTCTTAATCATGGTCTTGATCATAAGTTATGGTTGACTTTCTAAACTCTCAACTCTTATTTAATTGCTTCCGGTGCATGCTTGAATTTCTTATACTTTCCAGTGAGTTTTCCAAAGAAAATAGTGACAGGAAAGATGACTTTTTTAACAAAGGCCGGTATTTCCAACATGTCAAATTCCGATTTGTATTTGTTGAGCAGGTACGCTGCCTCAAAGCTTCCCGGGCGTTTACCCCCATTTTCTTTTGTAGAACGATATATCTCAGTTAGGAAATATTCAATGTTATGTACCGGTTTTACCCAACCCTTGCAAACCAGAGGTTCAGTTCCAGCATTCCAGAATTTATGTGCCTGTCCCTTGGGAAAAGTAACTGTGCTGCCAGCTTCATAGAAGGATGGCTCTTGTCCTAACACCTGTACCCCGATCTTTCCTTGGACTACGGTCAGGGTTTCTTCCTGTTTATAATGCACATGCATCGGCGGCCCAGAACCGGCCGATACCAGGTTTTCCACTTCCATAAATTCCCCATCCGGATCTTGCCGGATGCCGAGAAAAGTCAGCTTTTCACCGGCGCCGTTTTCGATGGTATGAGGATAGGTGTAAGCCATCTGTCGATTTTATTTACAAAATAAATTAAAAAAGTTGGGATCAGTTTGTGGTTAGAAGTTTGGATTTCGAGGGTTGAGCCAAAAAAAAATTGATTTTTTCAGGCAACTCCGATTCTTGATCGTTCGTTTCAGAGATAACCTCATCAAATACTGCCTTGTTGTTGTCTGTAGTAAAAAATTAACCAAGCCATTACGTCTCTCCAGCTAGGAATTCACTCACCTGTCTGCCGACAGGCAGGCTTTAAAAATTTGTATTATGAAAAAAAACGTCCTGAATGCAGCGGGGGTTAGCAACATTATTTTAGCCGGGATCATCATTTGCTTGGTATCGTATTTGGCAGGTTGTAAAAAAGGAGAGGGCAGTTTGCCGGGGGTTTCTGCCGAATCAACCGTGCCATTGAACAAAATAAAACAATTGGACCTGCAGCTGGTAGCAAGCAATTTTGTTTCGCCGATCGGTGTAGTACCTATTCCTGATAATACAGGGAGACTGGTTGTAATTGACCAGGTCGGTAAATTATATATAATCGATGCAGCCGGAACTACGCTGGCCACACCATTTCTTGATGTGACCAGCAGGATGGTCACGCTTAATCCCAATTTCGATGAACGGGGATTATTAGGAGTTGCTTTTCATCCCAATTATTCAACCAATGGCAGGTTGTTTGTTTATTACAATGCCCCGCCTCGAGCGGGTGGTCCAACGCCAACAACCACCTGGAACAATCTTGCACGGTTTTCTGAATTCAGGGTTTCAGCATCCAATCCAAATCTTGTTGATATGAGCTCGGAAAGAGTTTTTCTTGAAATAGACGATCCGCAATCCAACCATAATGGGGGAACGCTGATTTTTGGTACCGATGGATATTTATATATTTCCATTGGCGACGGCGGGCGTGCCAATGATACTGGGCCAGGTCATGTAGAAGACTGGTATCTTGTTAATGCCGGCGGTAATGGCCAGGATATCGAGCAGAACTTATGGGGCAGTATACTCCGTCTCGACATGGACAGTGGCCTACCCTACGGCATTCCAGCTGATAATCCGTTAGTCGGAAAACCTGGATTTGATGAGATCTATGCGTACGGTTTTAGAAACCCCTACAGGATGTCATTTGATATGCAGGGAGGAAATAAATTGTACGTGGGGGATGCCGGGCAGGTATTATATGAAGAAGTGAGCGTAGTGGTAAAAGGTGGCAATTACGGGTGGAATGTCAAAGAAGGCACACATTGTTTCAATGCAGCAAGTCCGTTGACAACATTCCCTGAGTGCCCGGGCGCTGACAATTTTGGCAATCCACTGATCGATCCCGTCATCGAAATGTTGAATGCTCAAAATCCTGCCCCCGGTGTGAAAACACTTACCGTCATCGGAGGTCATGTTTACCGCGGAAATATTCCGACGTTGAATGGAAAATATGTTTTTGGTAGTTTTTCGAGGAGTTTTGCAGCACCGCAGGGAGAGATCTTTGTTGCCCAACCCGCGGGTCCGGGCTTATGGCCTTTTTCTGAATTATCCTTTGCAAGTTATACCGATCATCTCGGGCAATTTGTTAAAGGGTTTGGACAGGATCTTGGCGGCGAGATCTACGTTGCTACTTCCACTTCGGTTGGTCCTTCAGGTACAAGCGGTAAAATATACAAGATCGTATTAGCTGAGTAAATGAATCCAGTTGCAGTTATAAAAGGTTGCTTTTTATATAACCCTTCTGAATTTTTCAGAAGGGTTTTTTTAAAGTAAGCGACGGCCTAAGCTTCATTTTTCGATTGTATGGGGATAATTACATCTTATCATACTACTTCAGGTAGTTTCAAACATAAATCTTTGATATTTATTTCTCGTCTATATAGAAGTTTAGTTTATTCCTGAGCCCGGTTACCTCGTGTTGCAGTTCTTCAATTCGATGAAGCAGGTTCATGATCACCTCAATGCCTTCGGGATTAATATCTAATTCATGAAAACGGAGGATCTGCTCAAGTTTTGATAGCTCATCCCCGTGTACACAAACGTTTTCATTCACCCGGATGGTTTCGATCAGTCCCTGTTCTTCTAATGAATGTATAAAAGAGATCTCCACCTGGTGGCTTGCGCAAAATTCGTCGAGTACGATCATATCCTTCTCCATTGTAATCTATATTTAAGCCTGAGTGATGAGCCACGAACCTGAGCAATTACATGACCATTCCTGGTCGAAGCTAAAAGCTCGCAGCTTTATTTCGATAAATCACGTAACTGTTTAAATAACTCCTTTTCCTTGTCACCTAATTGTGTCGGGATCCTCACCATGAATGTAATAACCAGGTCCCCATAAGCACCTTCCTTTTTATATACCGGCATTCCTTTCCCTTTTAATTTTATTTTAGTTCCATTTTGTGTTTCCGGTTTCACATTCAATTTCACTTTACCATCCATTGTATCTACAACAATTTCACCTCCGAGAACTGCGGTATACAGATCCAGGTAAACAATTGTATGCAGGTCATACCCATCTCGTTTGAAATTCGTGTTGTTGATGATATGGAATGTAATGTATAGATCACCATTTGGGCCACCATTTATTCCTTGTCCGCCATGACCCTTGATCCGGATCTTTTGTCCATTCTCTACCCCGGCCGGAATGGTGATGCGCAGGTTTTTGCCATTCACCGTTAATACCTGCTGCTGGGTTTTAAAAACATCCGTCAGATTCAATTGTAACTCGGCATGAAAATCTTCTCCACGAAACTTCGATTGCCGCTGACGAAATCGCCCGGCACCCCCATCACCAAAAAGTGAACTGAAAAAATCGGAGAAACCAGTTTCATCAAAATCCCCGGTGAAAGCTTCTGTCCGGAAACCTCCATGCCGCTGTTGTTCCTGTCTTGCTTTTTCAAATTGTTCGGCATGCTGCCAATCCTTCCCATACTGGTCATACTTCTTTCTTTTTTCCGGATCGCTCAATACTTCATTAGCCTCGTTGATCTGCTGGAATTTTTTGTGTGCCTCCTTGTCGTTGGGATTCAGATCGGGATGATGTTTCCGCGCGAGCTTGCGATAGGCTTTCTTAATATCTTCCTGCGAGGCCTTCTTTTCAAGACCCAGCACTTTGTAGTAATCGATGAACTCCATGTGTTTGTTTCTTAGAAAATGCTGGCTTGTTTAATAAAGTTACTGAAAATGAGTTGGGTTCCTGTTGGAGTCGTGAATCGTGAAACGTGAGACGTGAGGCGTGAGACGTGAGGCGTGAGACGTGAAGCGTATTTGCCAGCCGCAACACCGCAAATTTTACTTTTACTTTGGCCGTTCTGCCTTGTAAACATCCAATTGCCAGAAGCCCCTTGAACCTTTTCGTTCAATTGGTTTGTAAAGACCTGAACGGAGGTTATCAACCGTATTGACCAGGTCAGCGGTTAAGGGGATATTGACCGTGATGAGTTTTTCCAGGTGCTTAAACCTGGCTGTTGCAGCTCTTACTATCTTATCGGCGTCGGAAAAATTAACCACGACTGGAAAATACAATCGACCATTTTCTTTGAGGAATTGTTGTGATTGTTCTATAAGTGGAATTATTTTTTCAGTCCCATCCATTCCACCTGTAGGTACAGATGGTGGATACCAGCCCATTGAACGGCCCGGTTCTTCCGCCATTCCAGAGATATCTGAAACAATGAAATCAACTTTTATTCCGGGATGGTTTTCTTTTATCGGATCGAAAATGTTTCCCTGATACAACGTCACTTTGTTTGACAGCCCATATTTTTCAACATTTCTTTTTGCCAAAAGATATTGCGCCGTGACAGTTTCTACGCTGTACAGGTGAGAAATAGGTTGTGAAGCTATCAGTATGGTGAGCGGACCGACGCCTGCACCCAATTCAATACCGGTTTCTCCCGCATTTACACGCACTGCATCGGCAATAGCCTGCGTGGTTTGGTTTGGCCTGAACAACTCATGTGAGATGTACAGTTTCAATGGTGTATTCTCTATTTTCAAAAACCTGAATTCCTGTTCAGTTACATTTTCACTTGTAATATTCATAAATGGTTTCTTTTTTGATGGGAACTTTTTGTTGGTGGGTGTTTCTAAAGATAATCTATCAATCCGAATTTCTGTTGATATAACCAGGAAGATTTCGCGATATGTATTGAGACTCTCCCAAACGTTTGTTATTACTAAAGCCAGGAAGTAGCTTTACCAAGGCATGAGAAAAATAACTTCATTCGTACAATTGTTTGATATCCTCCCGGAAAATGAACGCATAATAACAGATGTGCTCAGGCAAATTGTAAATGATGAATTAGCTGGTTATTGCAGAGAAAAGCTGGCATTCGGGGTTCCCTATTTTTATGGAAAACGTGGCATTTGTATCATTTGGCCAGCTTCGGTGCCGCGTGGAGGATTCAAAGAAGGTGTGTTACTCGGTTTCTGGCAGGGAAATAAATTGAATGATGAAGAAAACTATCTTACACGCGGTACGAATAAAAAAGTATTCTATAAGGTGTTTAAGCAACCAGAAGAAATAGATGTGCCAGCGATAATTAAATTATTGAAAGAAGCTGTCCGAGTAGATATGAATTCCTGATTTAAAAGAAATAAACCACAGATATACACGGCGGGCGCGCTACACAGCAAGTTTACCAACTGCAATTAGCCGGGCCCGCAATGTACGCTGTGGTTTCATCTTTATCCTGGGTATAATGATTTGGATCAGCATCACTGGTAATTTTTACTTTCAACCTCTTCCAAAATTCTTCCTTTCGGATTACCGATCACATTCCCAGCCATGTTCCCCCAAATTCCCCGAAGGGCTTGGAGAAATCTTTCAGCCTTATCTTTTTCTTCAAACACCAGCTCCCCGATCACTAAATTCGGATCATCCATGCTGCGATAGATGGTATAACGGATCACGCCATTTTTCTGACGACCGGCCGGATCACTGTCAAAGATTTTTTTCCAGGCTTCGTAGTTGCTGACCGGGTGTTCGATCTGAAGGGTGAACATTTTAATTTTTTTTATTTGAAGTTACAAGATCAATGAATTGTCCTGGATATCGGAATTTTTATTATGCTGTGGTTATTTGCATTTGACCGATTTTAGTCCCCTGCGGGTTCATTAAAAGAAAGAATATTGCTGGGCTTTCTGAATGGCTCATTCTTCTCACGCTTAGACTGTTCGATCTTCGTCGAGGTCAGAGTTCAAGGCTCAGGGTGACATTCACATTAGTAACGATAATGCTCCGACTTAAACGGACCGTTCTTTTCTATGCCCAGGTACTTCGCCTGCTCTTCCGTCAACTCATCCAGCTCAACTCCAATCTTCTCTAAATGGAGACGAGCTACTTTTTCATCCAGGTGTTTCGGTAATACATAGACCTTGTGTTCATACTTGCTGTGATTATTCCAGAGTTCAATTTGAGCCAGGACCTGGTTGGAGAATGAATTACTCATCACGAAACTGGGATGGCCGGTGCCGCAACCTAGATTGACCAATCTTCCTTCGGCGAGAAGGATGATATCTTTTCCATCAATATTATATAGATCAACCTGTGGTTTGATGGTTTCTCTTGTATTGCCATAGTTATTGTTCAGCCAGGCCACATCAATTTCAATATCAAAGTGACCGATATTACAAACAACAGCCTTATCTTTCATTAAGCGGAAATGTTTTTCAGTGATCAGGTCGCGACAACCGCTGGCAGTGACAATGATATCAGCATCTTTGACCGCATCAATCATTTTTTTCACTGCAAATCCATCCATCGCAGCCTGCAATGCACAAATAGGATCAATTTCAGTGACGATCACGCGGCAACCCGCTCCGCGCAATGAAGCGGCAGAACCTTTGCCCACATCTCCGTAGCCACCTACAACAGCCACTTTGCCTGCAAGCATTAAATCAGTAGCACGGCGGATCGCGTCCACGAGGCTTTCCTTACAACCGTATTTATTATCGAATTTGCTTTTAGTGACTGAATCATTCACATTGATAGCCGGAACCGGCAGTGTGCCTTTTGCCATTCGTTCATAAAGACGGTGAACACCGGTTGTTGTTTCCTCACTCAATCCTTTTACATGCTGCACCAATTCGGGATATTTATCAAAGACCATATTGGTCAGGTCGCCTCCATCATCCAGGATCATATTCAGTGGACGATCGGCAGCGCCGAAAAATAGAGTTTGTTCAATGCACCAGTCAGCTTCTTCAATGGATTGTCCTTTCCAGGCAAATACCCCGATACCTGCCTTGGCAATGGCAGCTGCAGCATGATCCTGCGTGGAGAAGATGTTGCAGGAACTCCATTTTACTTCAGCGCCGAGTTCAACCAGCGTCTCGATTAGCACAGCTGTTTGTATGGTCATATGCAGGCAACCCGCTATGCGGGCTCCCTTCAAAGGTTTTTTTGAACCGTATTCTTTTCTTAAAGCCATCAGTCCTGGCATTTCCGCTTCCGCCAGACGGATTTCCTTGCGGCCCCATTCGGCCAGGCTGATATCTGCAACTTTGTAGGGAAGACTGAAATCAATTGATTTTGATAAAGTTGACATGTGCTGATTTTTATGAGCGGCAAAGGTAAGATTAATGCCTGAAACCGAAGGGGATTATAGCCCGGTTTCACGCAAATACAGCCAGTTTCGTAAGGACGTAAAGCCTGGTCACACTGCGGCTTAGCGCATCTTTGTGACTTCGCGTGAAATCAATTTAAGTAACTTGCTGTAATGTACGCTTACGATACGGTAACCGACGCCGTGAAGGGATTAAAAGAGAGGGGATTTACCGTTGACTTCAACCTGGATGAGACCTGTATCGTCTGCTATGAGGATAAATTCGATCCCGAGGATTTTGAGATCGTGGAAGTGTACCGGTTTGAAGGGGATAGCGACCCGGCTGATCAAGCTGTAGTGTATGGGATCCGCTCTTCAACCGGGTTGAAAGGCGTGCTGGTTAATGGGTATGGAATTTCTTCTGATCCGCTGACCGATGAAATGGCGAAAAAGTTAACTATTCATAAAAATTAAGGTTATGAGAGCGCTTACCAAACCCTTGTTATTTGTGTTTGCCTGTATTTTGTGTTTCGCTGTCAACGCACAAGATTCATTAAAACTCACCTGTCCGTTTATGAATGGCACGGGTCGTGAACCTAAAGAGGCATTCAGCTGGGACCCACCGGATAGAAAGGTCATAATGATTAGCCAGACTGATACCGTGGTCCGTAGTGCCTATGAAGGGAAAGTGAGCAATGTGAGCCAGACCGAAGATGGTTTGTACGAGGTGGTCATTTATTATAAAGATTTATATTTCTGGTATTACAATGTCACCAAACCGCTGGTGAGGAAGATGGAAGTTGTAAAAGCTGGACAGGCTATCGGCACATATTCAGCAGGCAATGAACTAGAATTTCGGGTTTTCCGCGATGAAGTAGCAATTGATTCGAGGAATTGGCTGGAATGTAAAATTATTAAGGATTAGTTCAGATAAGGACTGTCAAGGTGTTGGGGTCTTGTTTACGGTTTAGAATGAGAGTTTAGTATTCTATTGCACAAAAAAATCAGAAGGGCTGAGAACTGCGAAATAAGAGGACTGGATAAATATTTATTATTAAATAATAAATCTTCAATAAATTTTCTTCTCCATAATATAATCACTCATAAAATACCCCCCGCCTATATCAAGATCAATTTCTTTAATGATCTTAAATCCCAGCTTTTCATAAAAAAATCTCGCTTTATTATCTCTCTTCACCTGCAGCTGTAATGCTTTACCATCTTTACCTTTTATTTCATCCAGAATATGTTCCATTATGAACCGGCCGCTGCCTTTTCCCTGCTGGCTGGGAAGAACATAAAGTTTGTGTAGTTTGAATACACCATGCTCAATTTCGCTGTATGAAGAAAATCCAACAGGTTCCTCATCTTCGTAAATCAAATTGAACTGGCAACCTTCCTCGCTGATCTGTCTCCTGAGCGAGGATTCACTGTACATAAGGTCAAGCATGTAATCGATCTGTTCTGGCTTCAAAAGGCCTTGATAGGTCTGCGGCCAGATCCGGAATGTGAGATCACGGATTAATGGGATATCATCAACGGAAGCTCTTAGGATCTTAAACACGGGTCGTATTTACATTTTCATCCCGGAACATTTTTTTGGAAAGCACCAGCTGTTCCCTGATCAATCTCCGGCTCAGGAACAAGGCAATGACGAACGAGAGCACTGCGCCCAAAAACAATAATACTTCCGACGCATATTGACCCACGTATGACATTTGCTTGATAAAGAGCAGGAAATCAAATGTGCCATGGAAAAAGATCGCCGCCAGCAAACCTATACTCATGAGTTTCGCGCTGTTGGCAGGGTTCGATTTGGCCTTCCCTATAAAATAACCCATGACCACTCCAAATGTGGCATGGGCGGGTACGCTAAGGAACATTCGCATAAATGCAACGTTTACGCTTTGCGTATCGAATACAACGTATTTGATATTTTCCACGGTGGCGAATCCCATGCTCACCATTACGGAATACACGATTCCATCGAAAGGTTCGTCAAAACTCTTTTGGTTAAAAGCATATAAACGTACTCCAAGAAATTTTGCGAACTCCTCGCTAAAAGCCACAACGGCATAAGCGAATATTGCGACGCCAGCCAAACTACCATCTATGACGGTTGAAAAACTTCTTTCGAAAGCGATGGCTGGCAAGATGGCTAACCCGCCGAGAGCAAAACTGAACAGCAGATTTAAACGAGGTTCCTTATTATAAATGTCTTTATAAAAAAAACAAAGACAGATGGCGAGTCCCGGCGCCAATGCCAGGGCGAATAATTGCATATTGGTGGATTGTATCTCTAAGATAGATAATTATCTCTCTGATGTTGAGATTCAACTATTATTTAGTGAAGAACCAGGGGCCAATATCAAGGTGCTAAATAAATCTAAAAGCCTCAAATCAAGAAATTAACGGGTGTACAACGACACCTTTTTAATTTGGATCTTTTGATTTGAATATTGTTTGGTTTTTGGATCTTGGCTTCGCGGCCCTTAATTTTCTTTCTTTCCAAACAACCGCTTAAAGAATCCCTTCTTTTTTTGCGTATCCTGTTTCGGTGATCCAATGGGTTTCACTTCACCACCTTTTATAACGGGATTTTTGCGCAAGCTGTCTTTCTTCTTTTCCTCATCCTGTACCGGTCTGGATTCAGGCCCGATGTATTCGGGATTCATTTCATAATCCTCTTCGTTACCAACGCCCTGGTCTTCACCTTCTGCACCCGGGGGCGGCACATCATCGATCATGTCCATAATATCTGCGCTGTTGATCTCGAGTTCCAGTTCGGCAGGCTTCACAAATTCCGCATCTTTCTCAATGCCGAGCGTGTTATCGGCATAAACTTTTTTAAAGAAAGCTTCCCAGATCGGGCGGGCTGCGGAAGAACCAAATCCACCCGCGCCTTCATTCCGGATAAAACGGTCATCGCATCCTACCCAAACTCCGCCGAGTAGTTGGGGTACGAAACCAATGAACCAGGCATCCGAATTATCATTCGTGGTCCCGGTTTTACCTCCCATTTCAGCAGCTCCCAGGCGACCACGTAATCCCGCAGCCGTTCCTTTATCCACTGTACCCTGCATCATTTTGCACATATTGTATGCCGTTAGTTCGCTGATAGCTTCTTTCCGGTTTACACTATAATCAAACCTTTTGATCACATTTCCATTTCGGTCCTCGATTCGATTGATGAAATAAGGTTTTGTTGAAAAACCTCTTCCGGCGAAAATTGTATAGCCCCACATCATCTCAAATAATGAAAGATCGCAGGAACCCAGCGCTATGGAAGGAAAGGGATCCACCCTCGTGGGAATGTTCAATCTTCCCAGGAACTCAGCGAACTGTTGTGGACCTACCTGTTTCATGATATAGGCGGTTGCGCAATTCTTGGAATAAGCAAGTGCGTTGGCCATGCTCATTGTTCTACCGGTACAAGTGCGACCAGTCGCAGGCACTAACTGCCTATTCCCAAAATTCTGCTGTATATCTTCTACTTCTGTATCAGGATTAAAGCCTCGTTCTTCCATGGCCTGTGTGTACAGGAATGGTTTGATCGAAGAGCCCACCTGTCTTTTTGTGTTCAGGTTGACGTGATCATACTTATATGTTTTGAAATTTATACCACCTACCCAGGCTCTTACTTCCCCGGTCACCGGATCCATCACCATAAAGGCTGTTTGCACCATTTGCCGATGGTACTTGATAGAATCATAAGGCGTCATCACAGTATCTTTTTCTCTTTTCGCATTCCAGGCAAATACCTTCATCCGCGTTTTCTGGTGAAAGCTGGCCTTGATCTCTTTATCACTAAAACCATCTTCTTCCATATTTTTCCATCTTTCCGTTTGTTTCATCGCTGCCTCTAGTACATTCTCATGTCCTTTCCAAATAGAACCATTCTTTACCTTGGGTTGCGCCAGCAAATTCTTCTGTAATGTAGGCACGAACGACGCCACGGCTTCTTCAGCATATTCCTGCATGCGGGGATTGATAGTAGTATAAATCTTCAACCCGTCATCATAAATATCATATGAATCGCCGTTCGGTTTTTTTGTACCTTTTAATGCGTTGCGGATCTCGTCTTTTAATATTTCCCTGAAATACGGGGCATACCCTGTGTTCTCATCCAGCTTTTTATAATTAAGTTTGATTGGTTTGGCTTTCAGTTTCGCTGCTTCTGAATGAGTGAGCCTGCCATTCTGCTCCATTTCAGTCAACACGACATTTCGCCGGTCCAGTGCCGCTTTGGGATTACGGATCGGATTATACAATGTATTCCCTTTTAGGATTCCAACCAGGAGAGCGGCTTCCTCCACTTTTAACTGGTCTGGTTCTTTCTGGAAAAAAGTGCGGGCAGCATTACGAATACCATAAACATTATTGCCAAATGGAACAGTATTCAAATAAAGGGTAATGATCTCTTCTTTAGTGAAATTTTTTTCGAGCCGGACTGATACGATCCATTCTTTCAATTTTTCAATTACGCGCCAGGCTTTATTACGGCTTCCCTGTTCCAGCAATTGCTTGGACAGTTGTTGTGTTAAGGTGCTTCCGCCACCCTTTCTTCCAAAAGTTCGAACGGCCCGCATTGTGCCTCGAAAATCAATTCCACTATGTTTATAAAATCTCACATCTTCAGTGGAGATCAATGCATCTACTACATGTTTTGAAATATCCCGGTATTTCACAGGGCTCCGGTTCCCCCGCTCCAGGTAATATTTACCCATCAGCGTGCCTTCCTCTGCATATACTTCCGAAGCTTGCAGGATGGTAGGGTTTTCCAATTCAGAAAGAGAGGGGAGTTTCCCAAATACACCCAAATAGATCATTGTGATGACCAGGAAAAAGAGAGCAAGACCACTCAGGAATATCCTCCAGAAAATGAGAACGGGTTTTTTCATCTGATAGTTTTTTGAAGTTTCAGGGTTTGCACTTTTTTTTCTTTGGAAAAAACGACGCAGAGAATTCAGGTAGTTTTTCATTTTCCTAACACATATCGGTCAGTGGTTTGAACCTCAAACTCAATACCACAGTTCTAAATTATAAAAAACCCGTATAGGTGGTAGTTAAGGCTGTGTTACGATAAGTTTAAAACTCATCGTGACGCAAAGATCAATCCATAAATTAGGGCACGTGAAGGTAATAACCCGGTGGATAAACCCATGAACATCAGTCTAAAAATTTTCCCGCAAATTGCTGGTTCAGGAAGGATTTGTAGCCAGCCAAATCCTTATTGGCAAGAAGCAGGTTCAGGTTCTTTTCGGTAATAATGGAAAAGCTGTATTTGCCTCCTCTCAGCCAGGGAATGATCTCGGAAGCTGTTCGGGGTCGGGTGCGGTCGACATAATCGATGGCTTCCTGTGCATTTTTGAATGGGCGAATGAGCAATAATTTATTGTCTGCATCGAGCTCAGTTAACTGCGCATCCATGGGCTTGTTATAAAATGTTTCCCGGTTATACCGGTTGAAGGCGTTCCGGGCTTCGTTGATGAATACAGGATCCACTTTGTTTAAGATGAGGACTACATAATGATCAGTTTCCGGGGCATGGGTAAATGGTGAGTTGACAAATTTCGGGGCTGGTTTGTTGCTCAATGTATCTGGAGTATTTCTTACAACAGGCGGTTGTTGCGGCCGATTCACCACCACTGAGTCCGTTTTCGGACGTGCCGGCTGCTGGATCACTACTTCGGTCTTTTTAGCCACACTATCTTCCGGTGGGCGATTGATAACCAGGTTTCTCAATTCTTCTTCGATCTCGTTGCGCCGGCTGAGCACGTTGACCAGGGCAGTAGCCCTTGCTGACAACGGTGATTGTGAGAATTGAGTAGTGATATTATTGAGAATCGAGATCGCGGTACTGTCCTCGCGTTGCCTGGTGTAATAAACTGCTTCGATATAAAGTAACTGCGGTGTCCAGTAATTCCTTCCGTACATACTGTCGGCAATATGTTTTTCTGCAATGGCCTCTTCAAAGTTTCCTTCTATGAAAAGATCATATATACGCTCATATGCGTGTGTAGCATCGGGGTTTTTAACAGACCTGGGATTTTTACCTGTCGTAACGATCGTCGTGAAATTGCTGTTGGGGAATTTATCATTGAGCAGTTTCTGAATAGCGGCGGCCTTATCTTTTTCCCCATTTTTATGATAACAATAATACAGGTTGAACAACACCTCATCCATCTTGTCGAATTCGGGATAACGACTTCTTAAGTTTTCATATGTAATGGTCCCAGCTGAACAATCTTCGAGGTCCTGGATGTATAATTTTCCCAATGCGAACAGAGCAGCGGTGAGAGAATCGCCGGAAATCTTTATGGCTTCAGGAGTCAATGGTAACCGATCGTATAAAGCCTCGAAACTGATCTCATTTCCACCTGGCGATGTAGTATTGGTTGCCGTGGTCTTGTTCGGGTTAAACGGATTTTGGAGCGTCACTCCCTGGCCGGGTCCAATAACAGCGCTTCTTCGCCAGTTATCTACATTTGGACGACTGCCCCACCTGGACTTGAAATCATTTTGTCCCCTTGTACGGGCCTGCGTATTATAAAAATACCATTCCCCCTTGGCTTCATTATTCCCGAATAAACTTGGTGGGAGCGGAATATTTGTAGAGCCTGTAGTCATCCCCGGCTCATCTTTGAGTCCCTGCTGTTGTCGCAATTGCCTGACAAGTTTTCTTACGAACTCTTTGCGTTCTTCTTCGCCCAGGCGTGCTATTCGCTGAAGGCTATCCTGTCTTTCGATGATCTCCATATTCGAAGCGATCGATCCGAGTATGGATTTTCTTTCCATGATCGCTTCCAGGTCGGTCAATGCCGGATCATCAAGTCGAAGGCTATCATAATAATTATAGGCTTTGCGATATTCTTTGCGGCTAAATGCTAACTCGGCCAGTTGAAGGAAAGCTTTATTCCTGTGCGTGATGGAATTGCCCTGGATCTTGATACTTTTTTCCAACATGGACATGGCGCCTTCGATATTGTTTCTTTCCAGTTCCATTTGCGCGGCCATGTAATAAATAATATCCTGGTAATCCAGGTATTTATCACGCCTGGCCATTTTTACCAGTTCGGCAATATTTCTTTCAATATCATTTTTGCCGTCTTTATTGACCCGGATAGTGTATAATCTTGCATAGATCTCCATGATCAGGTCGGTTGTATGGCCGATCACTTTTGAATAATATTTTTCTGCTTCTTTGTTATTGCCGGCCATTTCGAATAACTGCGCAGCCAGGAATTCCCAACGGGCGCGCTCCTGTTTATTGGTTGCATTGTCCAGGGCGAGCACGAGATGAGCTGCCGCACTATCCCAGATGTTTTGCTTGTAGAACCAGAGCGATTGTACTTCATGCAGGTCCTGCGCCAATCTTTTCGGGAATGCAGGGTCGCTTTTTAGGGTAACGATCATACTGGCTGCTTCCGCAAACTGGTCGCGGGCGAGAAAATTCCGGATCTGCCAGATAAAGGCATCGTTCCGACTGGGCGGTTCCGAGAATACGCGTCGCGGGAGACTGTTTTTTTCTTTGGTTGAAATACTGAAGGCAGTATTTCCATCCTTGCTGCTCCCGATGTTCTTATAATACCCGTCCTTTTCTTTTTCGGCAAAAGCATAATTGATGAACTGGAACATCAGGGAGGCCGAATCAAATTGTTTTTTCAGGTAATAAGAAGCTCCCCAAAGCAAATAGAGATTATCAATCCAATCGTTGCGAAGATCATGCAACGCGATCCCACTTTGGGATTTATAACTAATCGAGTCCAGCTGAATGGAATCACCGGCAGTCACATCCAGTGAATAATTATAAAAGGGGAGAAGCTTTGAATAATCATCAGAATGACTGGTTTTGGCTCTTTCGAGTACTTCGTTCAGTTTATTGTTGGCGTTAAAGAAGTAGTTGTAATGAGTGACCGTATTCTGGATCAGCCGGGTCGGCAGGGTAAACTTCTTCTGGTCGGACTTTTCCGATCGTAAAATTCGCTCTTCGTATTCTTTCGGTTTTTTAATGTCAAACGTGATCCCCAGTTGCGCAAAACCGGGAAGGGATTGTAGGCAAAGGATCAGGGAAAAAATGGTCGCGGAGGTATATCGGGCTAATCGCATTTTCGGGACGCAATCTAAAGGCTTATTAACTGAAATTCAAATAATTTAGTATAAAAATAAGTCAATTTTTTTCTCGAAAATTGA